>JGI24158J21664_10014882_pt1 | contig 10172 bp, 8 predicted proteins | sample Ectturendosymbi3_FD_21664 | JGI IMG/M metagenome (IMG submission 21664) | reverse complement strand
GTACGAAATGTTCGTACTTTATAGAGTACGACCGGCGTTCAACGGTTGGCATTTGAAGTACGAGTATATATATATATATATACATACGACCCGGCGTTCAACGGTTGGCATTTGAAGTACGAGTATATCTTACGCCGGCCACGAATATACCGTGGGCTGGCGGCCTGCACTTGGGCAAGTTTCCAGACAACCGGCGCTTGATATGCTACAGATGTAATTAATCACTATGAAGTCACTAGAATTGGTACAGAACTAGCCAGTCAGGTCAATCAATGCGAACATTAACGGAAATCGCCTCTGTCTGCGGAGTTGGGTGCTGCAATTCCGCAGTGGCTACATACAAGCCGTCACTGAATGCACGTGAAATTTTTGTTTGTCGCTCAAAAAAAGTCTCCAGAAAAAAAAAATTGTCCCACACTATAGCGGTGTCACGAAGTCTGCAGAACCCGGAGTTAATATTCAAAGTCCATTTTGGCCCTACTTGTAGCAAAGTTTTGTTTCCTTCACCAAAGAAATGCAAATTCGGCGTCATCCAAACGCTGCCGCTATCGTCCACTCACTGACAACTTGAGGCAGGCAATCGAACAAAATCAAATAATTTATCAGGACGTTGTATGCTCGGAACAAACTTCGACGAAATAGTTTCAACACTTGCCTACGTTATCTATCATTATGAAATTTTCAAGTCAAATGAAGGTGTGGTAGATCTTGGCACATTGTTTGCTAACATTTCTTTCGAAATTAAACTTTGCTTTTCTTATCAGTGAAGGAAGTTATTCCCAATAATTCATCTAACAAACCGTAACCGGGGTTTGGTCGGGTAAGTTCTGGAGTTTGTCTGCATCTACCGCAGTCCACTTGAATAGCTTAACTGGTGCAAAGTAGGAAAGTGAGTGGTTTTCTGAAAAAACAACATTCGAATTTCGTGATCCGATTTTTGCAATCAACCGTTGTTGGTTTCAGGCTCTTGCGCAGCGGCGCGTTGTGCACCTTTACGCATACGAGTATAATATATACTTGCTGTAACATACATACTATATACTTGCTGTGATGTGGATGACTTACGAAAAACGGCAACGTCAAATTATAGTAATATTTCTCTAAAGGTTTAGCTGAATGAAAATTCGTCAAATCGTATCCAGCCATGGGAAATCGTAGAAATAAATGTTCATTACTTTTTCGATTGTTATAAACTCAGGAAGTAAGTGCAATCCTGTTCTGACAAACAAATCAGTACAGCAAATGCTACACACCGGTTTAGCATCTGGGCATGTGTGTCTCACGATTTTCTTACCTGAGTACCTTTAGTCTTTTTTGGGGTAATGTCACCTTCAAACTGTTTAATTGTTTTGTAAAGACGGCAACACCAAGAGAAAAATGAAAAGCATTTTTGTTGGAGAAATTATGATTTTCTGATTTCAGATCCGCAAAATTGAAGTAAAATAATCCTGGTAGCGCAATTTTTTTACTATACGTAAAATAGCTTTATCGTAGGCAAATTATATCATGCAGGAAGGGGCTGGGTGTAACTCGCGGTCCCCAGCTGCACCTGCTTTCAAAGAGGCCCCCAACAGCCACTGTAATGTGTATGTACTCTGCTTTCAAAGCGGCGCCAAACAGCCACTGTATTGCTTAAGTACTCTGCTTTTGAAGGGCCCCTAGGCTTGATCAAAAGGTCTCATCACGGTTGGCTGAGTATGATGACGTCGTCAGAGGGCCCCCTTGTAACCTTGCCTCGGGCTCCCCAACCCTAAGTCCACCACTGTTTGTGAGATAATAAACGCATTTTCGGCTTTAGCGTAAAACGTCAGCATTCGTTGCATGGAGTGTGGAACATGAAGTTAGCCTGTATGCCATTTGTATACGTCCAGAAGACAGACTGCCACTTGATCAACGTATTTTGTGTAGTGGCTGTTGTGAAAAATGTATTTATTATGGCTAGCCCAGGTAGTCTTCTCGTATTTTGTACTGCATAGAAGCAAGATACGTTTGGTGCTTACAACCAAAATTACACATTTGCGCAGCCTGCTGTTCAGAGAGCAAGNTGGAGTTANTAATGTTGTTAGAACTCATTATTTAGAAATCACTGCTAAGCTTGTTCCAACTAGTGTTGCCAACTGGTATATATATATTTATATACACCAAATTTCAAAATTTTGGTATTATTTTCAAAGTACTTGGTGTATAAATTTTTTATTTGATAGGCCTATATAAGATTTTTTTTTATATTTGGTATATTTTTTTCGGAGGATTGTATTGAGGCTTTGCACCAAATTATTTGTTATATTGCAAAGCATGAAAAGAGAAATCATTGTGGTGTTAAACTGTTAAAACTATACATGAAAAATTCATTGATTTTGCTTAACATGGGAGTAAGCGTGCATTTTGAGCAAGCGGAAAGCGAGACTGGAAGAGAGCTGAGTAGTGCAACTGAACTTAGCTCTACGTATGTGTTTTTAGTCAGCCAATGCATCCATCCAATGTTTAGAAAGCTGCCTATGAAGGTGGCAGAAGATTTATAGGAGAGTGACTGATAGAGTTTGCATTGCTTNCAAAACAAGATTCTGCTGGTGCTTGTAAGCCTANCCCTTCTGCAAACTGTGCAAAAAGAAAATTGCAAATCGCAAAGCAGCTATTACGCAGCGTAAGAATGCGGTGAACCACAAAAGAAATCAAAATGCAGTTGCAGGTGTTGGAAATTGAATTTTTGCAGGGGCTAATAAATCTGTCACTGCTTAAGTCAGGAAAGTAGAAATTGAGCTTGCAGCTTCTCTATGATGACACTGTTCAACAGCAACTGTATGATAATTAAGTGAAGTCGTAACAAAGTATGGAAAACCAGCATTAAATTTAAGTTTTTTGTTACAGATAAATTTGGTATCTATTTGGTAGATTTTTGGACTAAATTTGGTATATTCGTTTTAAGAAGAGTTGGCAACCTGGAGTCCCAAAAGAGTAGTGCAGTTAGTGGATTATGGATGTTAACCATGTTGCGTCCACGTAGTAGGTCTTAGTCCAAAACTGAACGATAAGTTTGATTCTGATTTCCTGCAAATTTTTGTTAACATTTGCATTTCATTACAACAATCCCTAAATAATCTTCGTTAATTAATTGCCAATGATTAAAACCCAATTCCTTTTGTTAAGCTCGTTCAAAAATTGTTAATTGCAAACAGGTCCACGACCAACTTGCGGCACCAGGAGGGCGAAGAGTTTTCTGAGAGGGGCCCAAATTTTTTAAACTATGTCCAATAGTTTTAAACTATGTCCAACACATTTTTCCAGAGGGTGTCGAAAAAGTTTGCAGAGGTCAGATCCCCCCTGGTTACGGGCCTGATGCAAACTATACCAGCCTATCATGGGTATTTGCTGGAAAATATTAGGTATTTTTATAACCAAATCGCACAATTTGCAAATGCTGTGTTGTGAATTAAATGTAAATTTTCAGAATGCCTAGCCCCCTTGAACAAATACGAAGCCCTAATTGAAGACTTTGTGGTGACGGTTCTGCCAAAATTATGTCCACAAGTGGAACAAAAAAAAAAAAAATAATGAAATAGGAAAAAATAAAATCAGAAAATTTTGTTGTGAACGCCATTCGGCCACGGAATGTGCCATAACACCAAAATCTTTTTTAGAATCACCACCAGGGGGCCCCTGAAAGCATTTTGGGGGGTGGGCAGAGTTGGGCTGCTACGGCACTGGGAACAAGTGAATATAAATATAGAATGTTTGTTAATAAAAATGTTTTGCTGATATCGCAAGTGTCAATCAATTTATTCCATATATTTTAGACAAGATTCATCAAATTAGGTGAAATGAGTAAAGAAAGAAGTTGTAAATCCTCAAAACAAAATTTGTATGTATGACGTAGATGGACTATACTTCCAGAATGGCTCAAAAAAACCACCAGCCTTTCAAATGACTATTTTTACCATAATCTTTTTCCTTGGATTCCTTTCAGACCATCTGTTTAAACCTCAGATAAGAATCAAACGTTTTTAACATCACAAGGGTAGGAAAGAACAAGGAAATAATCCAAAATACTCCTGTTTAGTGTTTACCATGGGACGGATCTGAATGGAAATTGTATCGAAAGTTTTCTAACGCCGTTTACTCGATGATTTTACATAATTGCACAAAAAGACAATGACAGACACTTTCTCTTGTGGCACTGCCTGTACTAGCATGGTTACCGTGCTCATGCCTTGAACACAGATTGCTGTTGTTTCACTATAAGAATATGTCTCGCTTAAATCTCATAGCTTCGCAGGATCCTGTTGAGCAAGATCTTTAAACAAGCACTTGCTTTCAACACCGTGACATGGAAATTCGAAGGCCACTCGAATATATAGATAAGCACCTGTTTGACCTGTCAGTAACGCAAACAAAAATTGCGAATGTTTGCAAAACCGCTGCCATTTATAAGCTGGCTTACACACCCTGACTCATACATCAGATGTTAATCGTGGAGAACTAGCGGTCTATTGTTCTCAACAAGTTTTTTACACACTGCGCTAGACAGCCCTGGGTTATCTCTGTCAGGGAGACGCTTCTGTACTGCCACATTCGTACTCAAAGTACATATGTAAAAATGAGAAGATTAAATAAGTGCAGTCAGTTATTCGAGGCATGGTACATCTTAGTTTTGTTTGCAAATGTTTGTTAATAGTGTACCAAACCAGAACGTTAATGAAACGTAATCATGCAATTTAACCTCCAGGTAATGTCATTGGTTCTTGCTACTCAAAGGTTTCAGTGGCTCATCGCCAGACTTACTCTGTCACCCATTAGAAAAGTCAAATAGACGTAAACTTTTGACCGGAAGAAAAGTTTTTTTCATATATCCAGAATCGTAACCAGGGGGCTCACAGGGGGCGAAGCCGCCTTCTAAAATTTTTCGCCCCTCCTGGAAAAATGTGTTGGACATAGTTTTAAATTATTGGACATAGTTAAAAAACTTTGGCCCCTCTCAGAAAACTCTTCGCCGCACCTGGTGTCCCATGCTGGTTACGGGCCCGCATGCATCTCAAACACTTCATTTTTATCATTGCACATTTTTGGATTTCGATGCTCGCATTTTGAAGTTAATTATTTTTCCAATTTGAAAACTGACAGTTTTGAATCTGTTCTTTTCGCTTTAGGAAATTCTCACGCAAACGCTGCTGTTACCAATGGAGAGATATCCTTTAAATCATTCTTTGGTGTACTTTGGGGAAGTAAAAACCTCCAATTCTTTGGCTTGACTATAAAATTAGCCAAAGCAGCAAATTTACTGCTACAATTGAGAAATTAACATGAAAATGTGTGAAAAAACACAGTAAAAACACCGCTAAGGTCTCTTGAATACAAAACATTCTAGCATACAACGAACTGCTTGTTCACTGAAAAACGAATAAGCGCACATTTAAAAATTAAGTTTCATCACAGAAATCAAGCCTTCTATTTTACGAAACGTAAATCTAGTGCTGAATACTTTCAAAACAATTGCTCAAAGATGCTGCTACAAATCCTTGTAGCATCTCTCATTTTGCTCGGAAGCGGCCAAGGAAGACTGTCTTCTATCAGACTCAAAGATAACAGATACGAAGGCATTGTAATAGCAATAAATCCAGAAATTCCAGAAGATCCGAATTTAATTCAAGGAATAAAGGTGAAAAGCTCTGGAAAATATTTACTTGATTTGTAACTGCTGAGCGTCTTGTCACACATTTAGAACCAACCAGAAAGTCATCCTGTACTTCCCCTGCAGTTGATATGGTTTATATTTGCTTAATTTACGCATCATTCCAATATGAAACTTAATTTTTCATATCGTTGTCTGCCACTATGGCAGCCTATAGGCAATTGTTGGAGTTTATGCTTCACAAAAAAATGTATTTTTTAATCTTGTTTAAAAAATGTTTCACTACTATTCTCACTTCTTTCAGAACGGTGCTGAAAAATGTGGTGCAGATTTCTCGATGTATGGGCTGATAGCACATCTGCCTTGAGTGATATTGCCCTTTTTTCACCTCACAAACAACGGCCAAGAATATTTTTAGTAATTTATTCTCAACCGTAGTGATTGAGAGTCCCACCTATTTTCCTTAAATAAAATTTTGATGCAGATGTCAACAAAACCACAGCCCAGTTGCTATCGATGAATATTCTCATTTGTGTGAAGAGCATGGTTTACAAACTCACTACTTAGCTATAGATATAAACTTGCACTTTTGTCGCGTGACTTTGACTTTAGGTTGGCAAATGCAGAATCATGAACTGCAAACGTTAGATTGAATAAATCGGAATTGTTGTTTCAAACTAACCAACAGGCCATTAAAAATTTGCGAATTCGGTCGACATTAGTATGAGGACATCAGTTTGGATTTTTCCCATTACAACTAGCAAGAAGCACTTGCTTCATGAGCAGTGGCGTAAGTAAAGTGAGCCAGGGAGTAGGCATAGTTGAAAGGGGACCAATGGCCACTGTAAGGGGCTGAATGGCCAAAACTCAGAAAAAAATTGAAAAATGATATTGAATCCGGATGTGGGTGGCTATACTAAAACCCAAAACCACCGGAAAACACTCCAAAAAATCTTCCAAAAAACGCAAAAAAGCAACAACCTAGTGAAACCCAAAATAATACTAAATACCAAAATAGAATCTATGTGGAGTCACGGTTTTTAAATTTAGTTTGTCCGGGGTTAGCACCCCTGTCCCCGTCAGTTACTCCATTGTTCTTGAGAATGCTTGTGATTACACTGCAAAATGAAATGTCGAGCATTGCAAAAAGTTGTGTAGAGGTCAATACGTACGTGTGCAACACAGGAAAATGGAAAGTTATCTGAATGCCATCATGTTTGCCATCAAGTATGCTTACTTACCGATGAAATTACGAAAAATAATCTTCACGGTATTTTCAACGTGTATTCAGGATTTATGGACAAAGGCATCAAGAGACTTATGGAAAGCAACATACAATCGAGCTTACTTTGGAGAAATTTCAATTATTGTACCAAACACCTGGGCGGGGAATTACAAAGGTTCTCAAAAATTAACGTATTCATCTGTAAGTCGTTCGTTGCTCCTAGTTTTCGTAATGTGTTCCTAATAGTTATCCGAAACGTCAATCAGTATTTCGAGTTTCCTATCAGGAAGAAAGATATTATCGGTTCAATAGATAACCGTTGCAAAGAAGGTTGGCAAACTATTTTGGAAGAGTTGTGCTTTCACACATGAAATAACCGATGTCCTCTTTTCAACGCTGTTGCAAAACACTTCGGCTTGATCTAAGCTGAATTTAACAGCATTTGCCACATACACAGTTACAGAGTCTTTTTCAGATGCAAAGCGATACACCTATGCATACGCACCAAACTTCGAGCAGCCTTTTCCACGGTAGAGTGAACATACACATTTGCAAAATGTTTAAGATTCACTGAAAACTTAGAATGAAGGAAAGGTTACTGCAAGTGAGCAAATACGTGGTGACGATCACAAACGTGTGAGCTGAAGCTGTCAAACATTTGAACAATTCTGCCCCTCCAGTTTGTAGTTACCTAAGAAACACCAAGCATGTATGTAGTGACTTTGACTATGGAGTTTATTTTTGCCAGAAGTTTTATTGTGAGTCTTTAACGCTATTTTTAGAGACACTTCAAACAAAGTTTTCTTATTTCAATTGAGCAAAATGTAAGGAGTTATATGTGTGAAAGCGTTGCGTGAGGAATACTAGATGAATGAACCTTGTTTGAGCTTTCATTTCGGACGTTTCGTTTCATATTTTTTGCTTCCACAGGCTGACATTTTAGTAGTTAGCCGCACCCCTAATGGAGATGATGCACCATATACACAACAATATGGACAATGTGGAACAATGGGAGATTATATTTATATCACACCAAACTACATCAATGGTTCCGACTTCATTGAAGATTATGGACCAAAAGGTTGGGACCTTTTGTAATCGCTGAAATTGTGTGCTGCTGGTTTCACTTAATCTAAACGTTGTTTATACAGGCAAAGCTATGGTGCACGAATGGGCTCATCTAAGATGGGGAGTGTACGACGGAAGAGAAGGGGAGCCATATTACTATGACAGCAATGAAATCCTGCAGGCTACAAGGCATGCTTAACCACTATGCGTGTCTTTTGAAATTGCTGTAGTTGTGAAAAAAACTATTTTATTTCGTAAACATCAAGAAAGTGGAAAGTCATGTAAAGACTTAAAAGGATAATTTTACAATGAAACATATATATTCTTGCATTATTTCGGCTGTTGCTAAGACTTTTACGCTTATTTATGTTGCATCAGTAGGAACTACCATTCAACTGCGAGTTACTTTGTATAGCACAATTAAGCGCTGTGAAAGCAAGTTTAAGAGGGATGATTTGGTTGTTCTTAAAGGTTAGTTCAACGCTGTGAAGGCAGTAGGTCGTTTATAAAGATTTCTTTGCAAAAATTGGTCATTGTCAAGGGTCGTTCTAAATGAAACTTCACAAAAGTCTATCGTTCTGAATTTTGTCTCTTTAAATTAAAAGTGCTTGACCGAATTGAAGCTCCAGTAGCAAAAAAGGTTAAACACAGGTCCAAGGTCATTTTGGAAGAACAGCAAAAACCAAGCACACAGCAGCTTGAAATTCGTTTTAGATTTATGTCACTTATTTTAGCACAAATAACTGTTTTCAATCAGGTTTTTGAACTGCGTTGTTGTGGTAATAACTTTATTTTAGTGTAATTTTTGCAGAAGCTCCCTTTATGTGGAAGGAGAAAACTACGTGGTTGACTTTAACACCGGAGAAAAACGCGACTGTAAACTTCTTGTAGAAAATAATTATTTGCCAGAAGACGGTTGCATATTCTATCCTTACGAAATCCAGGAAACAAGTGCTTCGATTTTGTCATTCCTCAATGTACCCGACGTGAGTTTTCCGTGGTTTTCAAGGTTTTTGAAGCATTCATAAGCCACGTTGATATAATGGTATAAAATGGCCATGGGTTAAGGAGTAAATGCTTTGCAAGTAACTTTGTTTAATTGTGTGAGAAAAAGATTTTTTAATGTCGCTGAAATGGCGAAAGGAACAAAAATACTTTTTGATAATGTTGAGTTTTGCTCTGGCAGGTAGGAAAACGGAAAATTTATATAAACTGTACGAGGGGCTACAAAACTGAATCCAGGTTTATTTAACGTAAAACGTTAACCGAGCTGCAACACAATAAAGTAACGTTATTACTAGGGCCATTTAAAAGTCATAAAATTCATATTTTTTCTGTGCTTCAGGAAGCTATGAAGCCAATTTTAAAACAAAAATCGCATCTCTACGAAGTCTATAACAAAAGTTATAAAGTCATAAAAAGTCATATTTTCAGGTTAGGTCCTAAAGTCTTAGGTGATTTTGCATATTTTCAACCTAATTAAATAAGTAAACCATTAAAACAGTCTCAAAATATCATGTGAAACTACTATATCACTAAGTCTAAGCTGCATCCTGCAAATTGCACCCACTTGGGCACCCTGCGAACGTTGGCAAAGACGTAGGTGAACCAAGTTATTTGGATGAAATGTAATGCACTGCCTAAAAATGCATGTTCTTGTTGCCCCAAAGAATAAACCAATGTCCATGCATGTTTTCAATTTCCTTCAAAACAAACTATACGCTTTGATCTGTTTATGTTAGTGGAGCTTCAACAAACTATGGGGATACCATCTCTAACGCCTATTTTCGCTAGAAACACTTCTTTGTACAGTAGTTGTATGTTCTAGCTCAGTCATGTTTGTTTGGTCATATAAAGTTATATTTTCTGAAAAATAAAGTTATATTATCAAGTCTTTTAGGTCATAAAAATGGCCCTAGTTATTACTTTTGCCGGAAAACTGAGAGCACCACAATCGCGAACATTTGCCACGAAACAGCGTTTGGAGCACGAAGCTACTTTGAATACAACGGGGCTTAATAATCAGCGGAATGCTAGCGGGGCGTTAATTAAACACTTCACCACACTGAAGCAATTAGAAAAACTGCAAAATATATATAAAACATGGAGCATAAAACTGGGATAGACTTAACAGTTTCATCAACACTAAAAAAGCTTTCAAAAAACTATGCATGTTTTATTTTGAGACGTTTCGGATTATTCTTAATCCATCTTCAGTCAAAAAAATAAAGCAACACTTGGCAATGTCAGCAA
>JGI24158J21664_10014879_pt1 | contig 10175 bp, 4 predicted proteins | sample Ectturendosymbi3_FD_21664 | JGI IMG/M metagenome (IMG submission 21664) | reverse complement strand
CCGCCGACAATTCATCTTAGTCAGAAGATCCATATGTCAAAGCAAAACTGATGGTGGCCACGTACTTGAATGAGCCAAAGTGTAAACGCAACGTTTGTCCATTACAGGTATAGATGGGACAGTGTTACAGACATCCAGAAATTGCAACAAAAGCTTGAAAATATCTTAATGCACCTGTGAGTTCAGTTGCTAGCGAGAAAGAGTTCAAAGTGGCAAGAGCAAATGGTAGTAGAACTCGGTTTAAAGCTGATAATGTGGAAAAAGTACTGTTTTTAAAACATAACTTGAAAGCAATTGGCTATGGCTTGATAACTGAGCCTGCTATAAGATTGACTACGTTAAACCGCCATGTTTGGTGTGCAGGAAGTGGAGGTGACACTTCTTGCTCTGACTGCATTGAGTAGAGAAAAAAATAATGGAGTAACTGAGCAGATTAAAAACGTCCAGTGACTGTGAATGTAATACTGTAAGTTGATACATAATAAAAACTAAGTAAAATACGTACTTGCTTCTTTGGCTTATCAGTGTTTTTCATGTATTAATGTAGTCAGTAAATTCCCTATGGCCTGGGCAAAAACAAACTTGTGTTTTCTTGCTACCGTTCTGTCATGCTATGTGAGTTGAGTACTATCATGTGAAGGAGTGCAGGCTCTTCCTTGCTGCGTTTTTGTCAAGTGATGTTGATTTGGGCATTTGAAAAATTGGCAGTAACACTAAAAGATCTGTGTAAATTAACTGGTGAGTGGTTCTTTGCACCTATACATTTGGTTGGCAAATTGCAGTTTGCCATATATTTTATTAAAGTTTCTACTTCGTATTTTTGAAAAAAAACTATTTGCTTTGCATTGTGAAAAATTGTTAAGAACACCTTTTCAAGATCATATCAACAATGGCAATGTGTGTACAGTATACATTATTCTTACTTTCTTTCAAATAACTAAATCTATAAATATGCTTGAATGCCCCGGCCCCTGGCTGGGGCAAAGTTTAATCCCGGCCCTGGCCGGAGCCCCGGTCGCGACTAAATTTAGTGCCCCGGTTATTCACTAGTGATGGCTCATACTTACTGTTGGCATGTTTGGAAAAATTCATCTGGTATTTAATTTTTTGGTCATTTGAATATTTGTTTGTGACTAAGGGGACAGAGGACAAAAGTACCAAATAAGAAAAATAATTTAAAATTCCCAAGTCTGGTCATTGACTGCACAGATACTATTGACTTGGTAATATTATGTCGACAATCTATCGAAGTTTTTAATCCTTGCATTAGTTTTCAATATTTACTGGTTACAGTTTAGCAACGGAGATATTTGCAGAGCATGTTCTTGTGACTAACAGAACATGCTGTTTGTGATTAACAGGACATTTTTTATTTTATGACTACTTCTTTGCGTTTATTTTCAAAATAAGCCTCACATTATCAAATTATTCTGATACAAGGCTGAGAATTAAATGAATTTATTTAAAAAAAACTTGTTCGAAATCACTTTTAACTATTCAGAAGTCGGCATCTATTAGAACTTGACGTGCATTTCAAATTTATAAATTCAACCAACAAGAACTAATAAGCAACCAATTTTGGTGAAATGCAAAGTTTGTAATAAAATTAAATGATGATATCTATAAAAGACCATGGTGATGTAAACGCTTCCTATGCTATGCATGCAAGCAAATGAATCCAAATCTAAAAGAGCACTTTAATTTATTGGTTAAAAATTTCACTCAAAAAACAAAAAATACCAAACATGAAAAATCCATTGCTGCACAAATTGATATAGTCAAACATTATTTTACAACAAATGCTGAATGATAACCACAACAACACAGGCTCCCAGGCTCTAAAAATAATCAGAAATTAAGAATACTGGAATAACCAATTTTGAAGCTAAAAAATTGAATATACCACTCCAACTTCATCTTCATGCAATAAAAAATGGTTTAATACTTCAATTCAACAGCATTTTCTAATACTGCCATAGCAGTGAGTACCACTATAGAAAATAATGTCACAAAGAATAACTTATACTGCCAAACAAAAAGCTAGTTCAAATGAAACAAGAAAAAATAACACTTAACAAAGTACCACCTCAAACTTTGAAATGAAATATCAGTGCAACTTAATAACATGGAACAACAGTTGCAATCATAAAACATTCACAGTAAGACTAGCCAGATTTTGGATTTTTCTTTAGGCCTATAGTTCATCTGCTTTCTTTGCTTTTCGAAATAATTTTCATATTTTCTTTCGTCGATTGTTTGAATATAATTTTTTCTTTACAACTGCTGACTTGACAATCTAAAACAGTGTGGTCCAACGACACGCCCACAGGCTGCATGTGGCGCATGGGCTGCATGTGGCCCACGGACTGCATGTGGCCCACCACAGTGTTTTCACCGATCCTCGGCACCATTCAGGAAAAATCTTCAAATCCGATATTTGTTGAAAAGCATGTGAGGTCGCATTTGGATCAAGTGCATTTTCAAAATAGGAACACTCTTTATGCGTACCATTTTATTATATACATTTATTTTGTGATAAATCAGGTCTACGGTTCTCCACTAATCCCCTGACTAGATAAGCTCTGCGTTTTTTGGGCGTTCCTTGTCTGGAGGAGTACATGCGGCCCAATGAACTCAATACCGCCAAATAAATCTGTGTACCTATCCGCTGAAAGTGGCTTTCTCAAATGTGTCGGGCCAAATTAATTGTTCATCCCTGTAATAGGCAATTTTCATTAGAACAAGCATTTTACTAAAAATGTAAAATACTAACGGCGTAAGAGACTACAGTGAGCTTCTGGAATTTAAGCAGCAAAGAAAGATTTCTCAAACTGAAAGATTTCGCACCAAAATGTTCTCAATTTGGAAATACATGTGTATGAGGGTACATTTTCTACGATGAAGCAAGCCAAATTTAAAAACAGAAATCTAATGGCGGATGAAAAACTAGGTGATAATCTCCGAGTTGCACCATTAACACTGGTATTGATGAAGGAACAATAGGGTCAGAGAAGCCTTGACCACAGGTTTCCCACTGTTAGTGATTTTTAATAAATTGCTTGACTATCTGCTATTGTGTAATAATTTCAATGACACATGGATCTTCCCTTTTTTAGTTTTATGCTACAAACCTGTTGTTTCATACATCATTTTTTTTAGAAGTGGCCGACAAGTTGTCGCATTTTTGTAAAATGGTCCGTAGGTCAAAAGTAGTTGGACCACGCTGTTCTAAAATAAACAAGCATGCCAGCTAACTCTAAACAGAAAGATGCACAATTATGTCAAATATATACTAACGTGAACAAAACAGCATCAAATTGCTAAAGTGTTAATAAAAAATTAGTGCCATATTGCTAAAAGGTGCATCAATTTTAACATGAGGCCTCTGGTATGAACTGCTACTTCACCAACAACCACATGTCTTCAAAGGTGGGTAGTAGGGTAATAAAGCATAGTGTAAAGGACAAATGTAGGTACGATGTGTTAACATAAGAAAGGACAGTATGACTTAGTGGTGGGTTTTATAAATATGTAGTACAGATAACATTTTAAATCCATTTTTCTCTACTCAGCACCATCACAGACACCATTATAATATTGTAAAAAGAAACTAGCTTGTCCTTTACCCAAATGAATAACTTGGTGTTTCATTTCTAAAACTTTTTTTAACAAAACATCTTGTGACTAACCGGACATGTTGTGACTAATAGGACATTGTGACTAACGGGACAAAATCTTTTTCGCTATAAACAAAGAAACCATCAGTTTTGACAAAATTATCTGGTTTAAATACAAAGTACACTCTACATTATTAATTAATCTGAGGTACTGTGTAGAAAGCCTTACTAATGCGACTAACGGGACATCTCTTTAAATATTCTTCAGATGCAAAAATTCCCAGTGATCAAACTTTTTACAAGTAATTTCACTATGGAAATGATTAGTTTATCAATGCTTCTAACCAAAAAATTACTTGATCAGAGAAAAAAAAATGTATGCTCATTTCAATGCACCAAAAAAAACTTCTGCAAATTTAACAATTTTTTTTGCGTTAGGTGCATGTGTTTCCATTTAAAAAAATTTATGTTTTTGGCATCCGTTGTTTTTGTAAACAGTGTTTTTACAAAGACTGATGTATGAAAAGTTATTTGACATTTTGTTTGCTTCAATTTATCAGTTCTGCTTTTTTCAACCCTGGAGTACCTTTATCATAGAATTGCCCTCTGCTTAATACAGTGAAAATATTTTCACAAGATCCTATTGATCTAAATTATAACACATTTTTGAAAAGGAAAGCACTTGCAAAATCTACACGTTTTTTCCTGTCTTAGAATAGGTGAAAATTACTAACTACTGACTGTTGCTGGTAAGGGTGTGATCATTTTCTGACATGATTGAGCTACTTCCATATGATAAGTGCATGTGAGCAAGTTAAGGCGGCCATCTAACAGAAAAATTTTATATCAGTCAAATTCCGTCTCAAACAATTGAAACTAAGGACAGAAGAGCAAAAATGCCAACAGTGCACCAATAGCAAAAAATGGCCTGCAAACAAGCTTCTGTGATTTGACGTGCCCACAAAAAATTGATTACTTATTGTTGGGTTAGAACACCCTACCTTGTTCTGAGTAAGTACCCCTTCAGCATTCCAACAGAGAAGCATGTACCCCCTCAGCATTTTGAAAGAAAAACATGTACCTCTTCAGCATTTTGACAGATGAACATGCGCCCCAAAAATTTCTCAAGACGAAATCTTTTATCATTATTAATAATTGATTTATTAAAAAATAAGCATACAACGGTGTTTGAAAACAATATTCACTGACATATGTACAAAAATTAGAAAACGAAAGATATGTAAATATATATTTCTCTTCCACTGCTAACCTTAAATGCACCCCTTCTGATAGGCAAATGTACACCTAGGGCTACATAAACCCCAGTTTAGGAAACTCTGGATTAGCCACTGATTTAGCTAACAAATGTTTTCTGAATAAGACCACTAGCATGGCTGACATAAACATAGCAAGATATTTTCATGTGTTGCTTTCAGTCAACAACTCTTTTAAGTTGTTCTCTGTGTGCTGACAAGCATTGTTGCCTGTCACTTACCCTTGCATCAATGGATAGCTATTGCCTTCCTAATCATTGTTCTTTCTGGAAGTATCATTGTCCCCAAATGGGCAGTGTTACTTTATGCATTGGTTAACTTTCTTGTCTATCGCACACCCAATGATGAGACTACAGCATAAAGTTGTGTTGTGTTCCACATCACTTCAAACTTCTGAAGCATTTACAATAGTTACATAGGAAACATATACCTGCATTCCTATTTTTTATCAAATATTATCATTGTACAGTATGTTAATTCACTCTGGAAACCCACCTGGCAATTTTAAGCAACTCTTTACTCCCTTGAATCAAATTAATTCCTATGCAACCTGTAGTGCTACACGAGGAGAGTTCTTCTGGAAAGCAGCATCAAACAATAACGGAAAAAGATCTTAAAAACATCTTGGCCCCAAAATCTAGGACTGCAATGATCCCTTCTTGTACGAGCTTTCCTCAATTACATTCAAAAAACGTTATAGAGATAACCTAATCAACGCGTATTAGGTTTGAGTAAATGGTATTGATTCTTTGCACTCCAAATTTGCCCTCATTCCTCTCTTTGCAGCAAGCTTAATTTTTCCTCTTGTACATATTCCCGAGACTTTTATAATTGAACTTTCTCTCTTAGTGTGAGTGGCTGTGTGTTTTGTTTGTTCTGTGTTGCTGCTGGTGTTCTTTTGTTTTGCAGGAGCAGCAGCAGCGCGTTAGGCTCAGCGGATCACTTCTGGTGGTGGATGAAGTTTGAATGTAGGACTTTCAGAATACCTGACCCCAGGAGCTTCCAGCCTCTCTATTCGAACAATATGATGGCTGCATTGGATGACTCATCCTCATTCTACAACAGCTGCAAACATTTGCAGAGCTTGCCAGATGCGAAAAGGTTACGACAACTCGGGCAGAGTTTAGCTGGTTTACACTTTCTCTGCCACGCCCAGATCCTTGCAGATCTGAGCAACTGTTCCACCTAGAGAGACCAGTTGCCACCGAACACTCCCTGCGCAACTGTTTTGATCATCTGGCAGCTCTTTCCCACATAGGCTATATGATTCGATGTAAATTTGGCTTGCTATGCACCTTTATCGACCAGTCAAAGGGCAACAACTCGATAACCTTCCGTTTTTTTCAGTGCCCTGGCATTTTTGCAATTGCTATGGTTTCTTTCTTGTCTTTGAAATTCTTAATTTTCGCCAAATAAACTCAACTCAACTATCACATAACATACCAGTTCTTTCACTCATAACTTTGTTATTTTTCTGTCATACAGTGATATCTGTCTGGATTTCACAACAACCAGAGACCCAAGATTTTTAACAAGGCAGTGTCTATTTAGCCGCCAAGATGCCGGCAGCAAGACAGTAACCCCTAACCCTAATGCTAACCCTAACACTAACCCCTAACACTAACTCCTAACCATAACACTAACCCCTAATGCCAAACTCCAACCCCAAACCATAATACTAACCCTTAAGCCTTTAACGGCCGCGCGATCCAATAAATTGACTCGCAATTTTTTGGCCAAAAATCGCCAGCTGCTAGAGCTAGAGAGCTGTCCAAACCCTCTACGGATTTAGCAAGTTTTCTAGTAAAAAATCGAAAAAATAATTTTCGGTTTCGGTGGGAAGTTTTCTGCTGGTGACATCACAAAGAGGACATGTCTTCAAAATTTTGGTCATCTTTGGCCAGTACTAAACCCCAACGCATTGACCCATTCTTTTGGCTCAAAGTTTTGTTGAAAACTAGGTGAAAATCCGCGTCTATAGAGTCCTTGACTGACTTGCTAGCACATCTGTGGCCAAAAATATGGGCCAAAAACCCAGTTTTTGGTTTTTATTCCTAACTTTTCAGAAAAAGCACAATTTGCTTCCTAACTTTTCAGAAAAAGCACAATTTGCTCTTTCAGGCCAAACATTATTTGTCGGCCATAACTCAGCAGCAGATAGAGCTAGAGAGCTGTTCAAACCCTGCAATGACTAGTGGCGTCGTGTAGTTTAAAATTAAAAAAAAAATTAAATTTGGATGGGGGTTTCGGGCCAATTAGATCATGATGGAGGTATGATTTTTGGTTAATTGTATGACGTCATCATCCGATCCCACACGCCAATATTTTGACTCGCAGTATTTTTGGATTCTAGGCTAAAATACGTGTCTTTAGAGCACTTGATTGAGTTTCTAGAGTTTCTGGTTCAAAAGTTATACCAAAAATATTCCAAATATGTCAGGAAAATCCCAGGGGATTAGTTGTGATTTCCCTATTTAATATTCTTCCCTATTTACTATTCTACCATTTTTGCCATAACTTATCAACAAGAAACGCTAGAATGTCCATCAAACCCTTTAAAAGCTCATACTATAGCCTAGAATGCATTTAAATTTCGCTCGGTTTCGCGCCAGTGATTCGGCTCGATTTAGGCACTCCTACGGGACGTTGATGTCATGGATTGTTTTGACACACCTGTCAAAACAATCCTGTGGTTTTGTAAACATGGCCAGAAAAGCCGAAATCACACGGTGAAAATTGTTTTTTTCAGTCTAAACTACAAGTCTTTCCCGATTCAGAGCGGATTTGAACAGCTCTCTAGCTCGATACGCTGGCGACTGATGGCCATATAGAAAAGGGGGGGTTTTCCACCACAGACTAAGGTTTATGGATGCTGAAATTTTTACCAATGTTTGGTATTTTGTCCATTATTTCCGCTACAGATATGCTAGAAAGTCATTCAAGGGCTCCAAAGACGTGGATTTTGAGTAGTTTCCAAAACAATCTTGAGCCAAAAGAATGGCCCAATGGGTTGGGGCCCAGGGCCGGCCAAAGGTGGCTAAAAAAAAGCAAAAACACCCCACTTGTGACAGTCACCCCCAGAGAAGCCCAAACCCAAAACGAATTTTTTTTTTTCGATTTCGACTAGAAGACTTGCTGAATCCGTAAAGGGTTTGAACAGCTCTCTAGCTCTAGCGGCTGGTGATTCATGACCAAAAAATTGTGAGCCAATAAATTGGCTCACGCGGTTGTTAAAGGGTTAAGGCAAACACTAACCCCTAAGCTTAACGCTAACCCCAAACCCCTACCGAGCCATAAGTAACTGTAATGCAAGCGCTAGCGTAACACCTGTGACCTAAGGGAAAAGTTTGGAAAGTGATGAAAAAAGTAAAAAAAAGAAAAGGGAAATCACCAAGGTGAGAGTCGAACCGATAAGCAATAGCATACCAGACTTGAAGCATAACCACTACACTATGAGCAGCACACCAACTGCCTGACAAACTGACTTTTTTATTTTAACTACGTGATACCACGAGACCAAATGTTTGACCGGCGGCATAACAGCTCCAGCCGATCTGTTGTCGCCAGAGTATCGGCAGTAAAATAGAAACTACCTTTTAACAAATTATACCATAGCATCACCCAATAAAAAGTGCTTTGAATAATTGTCATACTTCATGAAAAATATCAATAATGCACTCAAGACTTAAGCTGTGATACAAGACACTGGGAACTTGATATGGGATATTATACACTTTAGAAAATCCTGCAAAACTAATAACGAACAATGAAGTTCATCAATTTTAAATTAAGAAAATGGTAAAGTTGTCAACTGAGAAAATTTCAAAATTGCCAGTTAGATATTCACTTACATTATGCTATTTACTTCACAATGTTAGGCAAAGCCCAGCGTTTAATTTAGTCATTTTGAGTCAAATCATCCAATTGATCCAAGTTAACGAAACATCGCATGACAGTACGGAGTGAGGTTTCAGTAGGAAAGTCTGTGCAAAGCGGGAAGTTATGTGCAAACGTTATTTGCACTAATGTCTGAAGACACACACGCAAAAACAAGTTAGTGCATCTGTCCGCAGATTGACAGAGCTGGATAGTGAGGTATTTCTTTTGGATTGATAACATGCATTAAGAAAACTGCCCCTTCCACCTTCACTAACCATTTTGAAAGCAAACGAACTTGCTGAACAATTATATCAAATAGTAAACTTTGGCAACATAATGTTTCGTGCTTGACATTTTTTATGACTAGTTGTCACGTTTGATTTGCTGTAAATACCAAATAAATTGCTGAAAAAGCTGAATCCAGATTTTTTCATAACTTCGTGCGAACTTAAGGATGCGAACATAACTTAGATGTTACTGTACATATGTATTTGCCAACTCATTTAAGATGTCAAGAGTTTGTCCGAAACCTTGCGTTCTGAAATTTTGCTCAAAGCATTATTTTGACATAATAATGTATGGCAATCAAAGCGCTTTGAAGAAACCTTGAACGGCACGCTATGCAATTTAGCTTGATATTTGTTAGGCTAAGGTCAGGTTGTTGTAAGTGCTGTTTGTATTGATATGTGTTAAAGATAGTTTTCAAGGTTGTGTTTAGAGATAGACCGATATACTGCCTGGCCGATATTTGGGTTTTGCTGATATATTGGTATCGGCCAAAACAGCTGATTTTATCGGCTTCACCAGATGTTGACAAAACGTTGTTACATTCCTCACACATCCAGACACCTTGCGTAAGAAAGCACAATGAACCAAGTCAAGACAGTTATCTTACAGCAACGCTAGCAGGTGCGGTTTCATAAAAAAGCAGACAAGATGAACCATGGTGCACGTGTTATCATCATTAATCAGATTAATTGAAAACTACATCAAAATATCAAAATTGCTACAATTTGAAATATTTTAACTCATAAATCCTGATTTAGTAAGTTTATGAAAAAAAAGTAAGGCATAAAATGCATTGCATTTTTGATAATGAAACAGAAAACAAGATCTAAAAATTTTGGAAATATCGGTATCGGCTATCGGTCCATGAATAGCTGATATACCAGCATCGGTATCGGCTCCAAAAAAGCTATATTGGTTGATCTCTAGTTGTGTTTTTTTGTAAAAAGCAGAGTAGCAGCACCGTACTGACAGATACTAACTTATGCGATCATTTTAACTAGTAATGTGCCTGGTAAACCTTAAGCTGCTGGTTTTGACAGTCATAATTGTCAGCAAGTTCATAGATGAGATAGAGTCCAGGCTCTGTTGGAAGCGGAAACGGTGGAAGCAGAAGCGA
>JGI24158J21664_10014878_pt1 | contig 10176 bp, 8 predicted proteins | sample Ectturendosymbi3_FD_21664 | JGI IMG/M metagenome (IMG submission 21664) | reverse complement strand
TTGCTGTTGGTTTAATTTGATTACCTGCGTTGATTGCAACCTGAATGGTTCACGTAGCTCGTTGCTTCCTGGCGCTGATTGTTTCGATTTGACGTTGTGTCTGTTGCCAGGTGGTCGTTCGGTGTTCTGTTGTGGGAGATCTTCTCGCTTGGCGGCTCCCCGTATCCAGGGGTAAAGACCCACGAGCTGGTCCGCTTCTTGCGCCATGGCGAGCGCTTGGAGCACCCCCAGTTCGCCTCCCCCGAGCTGTATCGACTGATGAGGGACTGCTGGGAAGACCTGCCCCAGAAAAGACCCAAATTCAGGCAACTTGTTGAAGATTTGGATCGGATGCTGGCAGAGACTTCATCTGAGGTAAAATGCGACATTTTTACCTGCAGTACGTACTTACAACGGTCCGATGATGACAAAACACGTTGAGAATTTCAGGTTGCGCAAGGTCTATTTCACTGACGCATCGAGAATTTCCAAATTCCTCACCAGATCGTTTGTTTTCAAACAAGCTAATCTGCCGTGTGTTTTTAAACAAACCAATCTGTGAACCATGAAGGATCTTTCGCGTGGAGTGCGTGCTTGAGAGCGTTTTCTAGCGAGCGGGTCGGAACTCGCGGCCAGCGCGAGGAGGTGGTATTGTACTTCTGGCGCAGACAGTTTGTTTTAACTTGGACTGCATCGGAATGGTCTCTCTTCTTTGCAGTCGAGCCGAACCGCGGGATTCTCGAATGTTCCGGCGCGAACGCCGATTGCAGTGACCCGCTGAGTTAGTGCGTGCTCTGCTGACGAATGGCGAGGGCGTTGAAGGCAGGATAACATCAAGGCCTCCTAGAGACAGAGGAGGCCTTGATAACATGGTCGTGAGGCAACGCAGTGGTTGCGTTTGACCAGACATTATTGCAATACTCCCGTTGGCTTACGATAAAGCGACGGACTTCTGTTCTTTCGACCTGATGCTGCGCTCTGCTTTATTACGAAGATCGCGGTGATTTGACAGGCCGATCGATGGATCGATAGATTGCTTACACCGCACGCATACGCGCAGCTCAATCGGTATTCCTACTCGTGTTTACACATAAGCTTCGACAGCTGCCAGGGATCCTTCCCGAAAGAATGCTGCTTATTTCCGATCGAAAGGAAACGCAGCTTGCGTCTCGCAGCAAAGCATTGTTCGCACGACTTGCGACGATGCACTTGAAGCACTGGGAAGTTGAACACGTTATTGCAGTTGAGTTGACGAATCCTTGACGCTGAAATTAAACACTTCTTTCGACTTGGCTGGTGGTCTAGGCAAAAAATACATTGGTTACTGTCGCAACCCTGTATCAAAAGAGGACAAACAGGCAGTTGGGGAATTTTCAAAATTTTGTGCCACGCGAAACCAGACCGATAGTCATGATTCATGGTATCGTTCACCGTTGAAGATAGCTTGACTTTCTGAAGTTGTCCACCTACCTTCCATTTTGTAGCACCTCACGTGATTTTGCCAATTTTGATCCCACCCCGTTCTTGTGATTTGTCGGGTGAACGCTTTTTTATTTTTTGCTTTCGTTTTGCGTGCTTCAAATATCTGTAGCGCTAAATTTGCATAGTAGCAGTTAATTTGTGCAGATCAAATGCAAACCAAGGTATTATTTAAAGTTGTGCTTCCTGTGATGGTCATGCTCTCAGCTTGCCCAGCACCCCTCTTGAGCCTTAGACATTTTCATTTGATAGATTGAAAAGGTCGACGGCAGTTTTTCTTTGCGTGTGATGATGCTGTGCACATGTGTTTCTTTTCCAAGAACAAACAGCACTAAGCCAAACCGGTGAGGGTTAACACCACAGACACTTAGAAGCGGTCGGGTAGATAATGAGTTTTTAGCAACTCGGAGCGTTTCAAAAATGCAAAATCGCTTGACAGGATTACATCGACTTGAGCGGGCCCTGCATGGCCGACTATTCGCCGTCCGACACCGAGGAATCAGACATCGACAACGACGCCGACTCGAGTCGGGACTCGGCGAACGCGACCGCCGAAGACAGCGACTCGGTTTTCGAGCATTCAGGCAACGATCGGCATAGCAATCGAGGTTGGCTTCGCGCCAGTTCATTATTCGTGTTTGCTACTGGTCATGACTGTGTTTATTAGACTGCACCACAAATCGTTCGATCTTTGGTGCCCTCTTTCGAAAACGGTCGGTCGTAATGAACCGTCAGATTGTTTTTTCGATTAGTATTTGTCGCAGTGTTACTCTACAAATGCAAGTTCACCCAGGAGGTCATGCTGTATTGACATGCTTTTGTGCACTGCATCGATGCTGACGCATCCCTCTTACGTCCAAAATTGCCTTTCACTGGCTCTATTCTCGCAATCAATTGAGACCGTCTTAATAGTTCATCTTGGGTGCAATCCGGAAGTTTTNAACCTCGATTGNGGAAGCAGTTTGAAGCTTTGTACCAGCGCCCTTTGAGATGTAAGGCGTTTGGTCAGATATGTTCGTGGTAGAACTCCACCAGGAAACATGCCCTTCGATTTTTACCTCATTTTTTCACTATACTGCTCAGCTTTCGTTCGCTATTACCATAGAATCGCGGTATTACTCCTTTGTAAGTTCAGCCAACCACAGTTTGTTTGTTGACGATCCTCCTTCACTGCGTACGAGTGCCTCTGTAAGAAAAGAAACCGCACCTATGAATAATAAAATCGCTGCACGAGAAAGGAATTGTTGCTGCTGTGAATAGGAAAAATCCAAATGGCTTATTTCGTTTTGTCAAGAAGTCCCATTCGCGCATTGTCAAGAGGTCCCATTCGAGCGCTACCCCCTGCTGACTGTAGTTGTGCTCTCGCAATGTTTGTATGAATTTTTAATAAACGCGCTATTGTTCGCAGACAATCACTTCGGCGACGATGAGCACGGCCCCTTGCTTGGCCAAGATGAGCCGAACGTTGTTTGCAACGGTCACGCCCGGTTGCAGTCCGAGGTCTGACCTTGGGCGGTCACACAAGAGGCTGTAAAAACCGAAAGACTGAACGTGTGACACCGACAAATGCGTTCTGTACAGTCACGTGTTCATCGACCGCCGAGCGCGCCAGCCCGGGTCGTGGGTGAAGGCGCGCGGGACTTTATGTACCGTGGAGACGCCGCAGAGATTCCCACGGACCGAGGTTCTAATTGGAGCGAGAGGCTTGCCCGCAGTGGGATGTACGATCCGATTCGCGGCTTGCGTTCAAACCGCTTTACTGCCGGAAAATGCTCTGGCCAGCCTTCCTGGTTCAATGCCATCACTACAAAAACTTCCGTCTTAGCTGCGGACCGCTCATTTTGTCATCGCGACCGATCTCCCGACTCGAGTCTTCAGACGACCTAAGTTACTTTTGCCAACGCTACATCAACAAAAGTTTTGGCTTATGTGTATGTGTGTATTTGTTTTTTTCATTGAACATCAAAACAACATCAGTGTGCTGTCATTTCTTCCAGTATGTTGCGTATACCCTGCTTGGGTGGTCCCGCATTAGTTCAAGGCCGCAATGCTGGCCTGGACAGCTGCACTTTTCACTCGTTTTTTTTCTCGACTTTATCCACGCCATCGCCTTGCTAGTTTCTGCGGTCGGATAATAAAAATCATGCCTGAGGCACCGGACGCTTTATCGCGTACTGGAAACAATGGCAGAAACTTTTAACGGATGTTGGGTCGCTTGAAATTTAAATAGTCCTTTTGTTGTTTTGTGAGTAACGTATCGAGGGAGACTAATCGGTCAAACTGGAAGTCAGCGTGAAAACCGTGATGCGCGGTACATTGCGCCTTTTTCTGCCACAACGGGCATTGTTCACGCCGCTGGTACAGCTCAACTTCGTCTAGTTTCCTATTTTTCTTTAAAAAGTCATGCAGGACTTGGCTTGCATTTACTTAGGATTCTACCGGAATATGGACTCGTTGAAACCATCTAGTTCTACTTATGTTTCTACGTTTTCGTTTGCTTTTATTTGTCGTGTTATGTTTTGCTTCGCTTATTCAGTTTGACATCGCCTTTTCTCGTCAGTTTTATCATGGCGCAGGAAACACTTACAGTGTAACGGAAAAATTCCACCCAGTTTCTGGAAAAAAAACATGCATCAGAAATTTTTCTTTTCAGGCTTTGTTTTTCTTTTGCATAACCGCACACTGTCCGCAAATGACTTTCGATTAAAACTACATCGCTACCTTCACTTCTCCAATGAAACGTAACTGGGACCATTAAGAGCTGGCTCTTGTGTGCCTGCAACAAGGAGCCTGTTTATTGGATATACAGCACAGGCTAACCTTAAAGAACGTTTCCCTTTCAAACTGACTTTTTTTTCTTTGATTGTGATGCTGTTTACCGGACTTCGCTGAAAAAAGAAATTATTGCTCAGAAATTCTGTAACTGTTTTCCGAGTGAACGAGTTCCTGTTTTCGCTGTCCAGCGTCCCACCTGCCCGCGCACACAACAACGCAGTTCGTTTTTTTTCCAAGCAGACGTTGAGACCCAGTCAGAAAAGGAACCCCCGCCACCAACTCATCGTTACGTGACACGTGATGGCTGCCTACGTCACTGCACGATGATGCCGTGATGACAGGGTGGAAAGCCTTGCGCACACACGCCTTCTGTCGTTGTGTTGTAATCTCTAGTTCTTCTGTTATTGCCACAACGGATCATGCATCCGTGGCGTAGTGGCGAATACGTCCAACCTGACCGCTTGTGACCAGACGCGCACCTAGAACGTGTTGATTTTTCGTAGACTTGTTCTATCTCACTTTTCCTACTGCCTTGTTAAGCGCTTCGCCACTCCCTACTTTGTGTAATAAACGCTGAACGTTTTAAGTTTCCATCTAGTCAAAAGTCTGTTTTTTCATGCCCTGGCTCGTCTGTTATTATCCGGAGGTTTAGTGTTCAAGGATTGATTTGGTTGAAATTGAAGCCCCGACTGATTTTGGATCTGACATAAATCACGCAGGGTACGGTATCTGATCGCAGCTTATCAGTTCAGTCTCGTTGCTCTTGCGTGACATATCGATCCTCTTTTCTCTTACACTTTAGGTCTTCACATCTGAATATCTTCAAACGTATTTTTTGAAAAATAAGCTAAAAGTGGTAGTTATCGCTTAGGCAATATCAGGCAAAATTCTGCTAGGAGAGGGAGCTTACGAGTTGTATGGTGGCATTTCGTTGTTTCCTTGCGAGTGATGCGAAATTAGTAACATATTGTGATGTTGGGCATATTATTTGCAGACAGGTTACCTGNTGGTNGTTTCTAGTGGACAACCTACGTAAGTCCGTACGATTCCAACCAGGCTTACATCACGATGCAACAAAATGTAGAATTTTCTGACTCAATGCTGTCGTAATGGTGAATAAAATAAAGAAAATCTGTGCGCTGAATGTTGCTAGAGCCGAGCCAAGCAATTACGAGATAATTGGCCAAATGAAATTGGTGCGTTTGGGCAATCGACAAACGATGTTCGGGTATAGGCAAAGTCGGTAATTACAGCAGATATATAGATAGATAAGATGCATTGCTAAATGCTCTACCTAATGGAAAATCCCAAACGCTTAATTCTTCGTCGTAAACAAGATGACGGTGACCTCAAGACGTGAAAACGCACCAATTCAGGGTTTTCTGTACTGCCTTTCCTGGATTGAATTGGAATTTTGGATTTGTGAGAGGTTAATGATCTATGAGCAACTGGAAACAACTGAAGTTTGCAAGACGGTCATTTCTTGTGATAGCACGAACAGCAAAAACTCGGTAACAGAGCAACAGCATCTGCCTCATGTAATTCAAATCATAGTGACATTTTTGTCTTCCTCGGTATGGTGCAAAACTCGCGAATCGTCCTGCCGCTGTAGATGCGAGCCACGCTGCTGTACCTCCACCCGATTCGATCTTTTATGTATACACGTACGCTTGATTACATTAACGAAAGTTTACAAGAGACTGGAAAGCTCCTCAGAAATTTGTACTGCTACCGTTGGTTGAAAAACGTCTGCACATAATGGACGTTCCAACGTATGTTGTTCATTCATTCACTTTTGTGCTCGCTTTTCCTCGGGAGAGGGACGCGTGGGAGCAGCCCTAAGAAGACTCGAAATGCCTTACGGTCAACAGCAATCTCATATAGTTCTGCTGACTCCACGCCAAGACGGACCACGCAAGGTCAGAGATTTAGTCACTCTACGTACTCCTCTAGTTACGCCACTGGTTGGACGACATCTGGGCCGCTTTCCCATGAGTGTAATTAGCAGGATTGCCTCGCCAACCATCCCTGGGACGCATGGACGATCCAACGTAGCTGGGGTCTCTCGATTCGGAGAAGTGTCTCGACATTCATGGCTTTACAAATTTCACAGCTGAGCACTTTGCTGCAAAGTGTCACATCGTGAACTCCTCGCAAAAATCCCACCTGCCGCTTGTACTTGTGATAGTACTCTTTCAGTCATTAGCCAAGAATAATGACCACAGGTGAAGTTTGGAACAAAACGCCGTATGCCGTTCATGACATAATAGGCTTAATAGCATAACATTATTCTTCTCAAGTGAAGATGTCAGTGATGGTTTCAGTTTCATTATAACACAATATAATTATGTCACAAATGGAAAAGTGGTAAGTACAGAGGCAGAAAATCTATGTACTTCAGTTGACATGTTTTGAAGTCGTGACGTCATAGGAATTTCTTCTTACGTTGTGGAAATGAAAAACGTTATTTCTTGTGTCGTAATAAGAAATAAAAAACGGTCCACCAGTGAAGAGTGACCCGGGACCTTGCCCGTTGATCCGACCCTGCATGCAGGTAGAAAATCGAAATGACAATCTCCGCTTGGTGCTTAAGCCTGAAGATATAGTGTTCCCTGAATGGGTTTGCTGGGGAAATGCAAGGGAACACTGGAAGGAACGCCCAGTTTCAGGCAACCAGAATTTATGCGCAGCCTGTCGTTCAAAGCTGCCTTGAGTTTCTTGGTGTGGGCATTTCGACACCACACCGGGGCGCATATTCGGCAGCACTGTAGATCCGCGTCAGTGCCGATCTCCCAGGTCAGAGGCGCAGGCACTCCATGATATGTAAGCCAGACCAGGCGATGTAAAGGGGCAATCCAGGGTCAAAACCCTATCCTGCGGAGGCCTTCTACATGTTCCCTGCAGGCGAATGACGATTCTTTTGACTCCGCTGTAGGTTGAGTTATGGTTGCGAGGAATGATGGTTCCGTTGACAGTTTGACAGTTTTTTTGATTTCAGCCGCAAGGCCAACAAGACATGGCTTAGCGTGCAAAAAAGAACAAATTAAGACACTTGCGAATTTTCATCATACTCGAGACAATTATACATGCCCCAACACACACGAGACGAAGCTATCGGCGACGTAGATAGAAACTAGTGGAGTAGGAGGCGGGGGTGCAAGGGGTGCAACCGTACCCCCAGAAGTTTTGATTTGGTGAAAATCAGGGCAAAATCCGTGGAAATTTGGGCAAAATGTGTGAAAACCTTTGCAAAACTGTTGTATGTGGTTTGAATTCACAAAAATTGCACCCAAAATGAAAGCGCAGATTTTTTTTGGAGGTCATCTTTTTTGGGGAAGTTTGGGTGAAATTTGGGCAAAAGTGGTGCTTGAAGTGCCTTGATTTGAAAAAACGCGCCTAACATGAAATGAATTGCAGTCGTTTGTTTTGGAGGTCATTATTTTTGGAGTTTTTTCAGGCAAATTTGAGGAAATTTGGGCAAAAATTCTTCGCACCCCCAAAAATTTGCCTACTCCTACACCTATGATAGAAACAACTTGCCAAGAAGCATTTTAATGATCTAGAGTCGTACGTATTCATAAAACAAAAACAAAACAAGTGAAACCTTGCAGCCAGGACACCGAAAAACCTTACGGTTATCGAGTCGAAGTGCCCCAGCACAATGAAACATCTCAGTGATTCAGGGCTGCATTAAGGGGGAGCAACGGGAGCAATTGCCCCGGGCCCTCCGTTCCAAAGGGGCCTCCGTGATGACATTTATTTCTTTTAAATAAAATATTCAGTTGAAAAATTGTCGTCATTCAAAAGAGATACAAGAATACAAACTCTATATTCCGATGTTGCGTTGAGTATCGTTGATTTCTCTGCAAGTTTGACTTCTGCCAGTTTTAGTAATAAGTACTGAATATAAATATATTCGGTTTTGTTCAGTGCAAATAGATCTGAATTTTGCTTGTAACTTTTCCTAATAGTCATTATTTTGGCATGTACATTTATCTACTCATGCATCACGCCTACTGCACAAATGTCGCGAAAACAATACTGTTTGCGTGCTTAAGCAGCGAAGCCAGTTCTGCTGTGGTTGCTGGTTAGTATCAATGATTCCCTAATTTCTTGTGCGGTCTGGAAGTAGCCCCAGCCGAACTGCGACCTTTGTTTCGTCATAAAGGGTTACGTATGGTAGAATCCCACTTTTCCTCCGATGGTTACTATTCTTGCGTTGCATCATAAGCATATGAAGCTAATCAAGTCACATGTTATTGCGTGGTCCGTCAGAAAAGGTTTTTGATCCGTCGGTTTGTAGAACGAAAAAGCAGAAACAAGATTGCAGTGTTTAGCTGGCGCGATGCCGAAATCTGTAATGCCACCAGCAGCTGAAAATTGCGAAGTTTCTAAGGAGAAAAAGCACAAGAACTGGCAGTGTTAACTAAACCGCCGCGACTGAAACATTTTTTTTCCAGCAAAGCTTTTAAGCAGCAACGTTAAAACAGTGGCGTTAAGCAGAGCACCTGAAAATGTATGTAAAACTCACGACATAAGTTTCGAAGCACCTTTCATACTTAGACTGGCTGGCCATATTGACATCGTATTTTTCCGGTGTTTAGTTTGTAATCTTTGGTTTCTGTTTATTGTTCGGCTGAATGTTGTTTCTTGCCAAGTCACTCTCTAGCCCAGGGGTTCCCAATCTGGGGTTCATGTAGCCCTGGGGGTACATTTTCTTATTTCAAGGGGTATATTCAGGGGCGTAACGAGGTTAGATGGCACCCGGGACAAGAAGCAAGTTTGGCGCCCCCATGTTCGAAACTGAGGTCTTTCGGAAGCATTTGTACTGTATGGAAGAAAGTGCTTGTGACATTGTTGAGACTTTTCGGCGCCCTCGCAGTGATTTGGCGCCCCTTTACTGACTCGGCGCCCAGGGAATTGCGCCCCCCTCGTTACGTCTCTGGGTTAGACATACCATATTTTTGTGTTTTAAAAACGGGACGCTTCAGAACAACGAGCCTTATCAGATAGATGTGGTTGATAACTTACTTGGGGTATGTAGCTAATTTTGGATTCCTATAGCTAAGACCAGGGCTGCGGAGCCAGCGCAAAAATGACACAGCTCCAGCTCCGGAGCTCTTCTTTTTATGAACATGGCTCCGGCTCCAGCTCCGGAGCTCTTGGTTTTCATGAGTGTGGCTCCAGCTCCGGAGCTCTCTTTTATCATGGCTGCGGCTCCAGCTCCGGCTTCTGTTCGTTTTCACACATTGAGATTTCAATTGTCTTGGTGTGCCTCAAGCGAAATGGAAAATGATGAAATCAAGTACACAAAATTAAGAGAATATACCAAACTTTTTTCAGTAATTTACTCTGGTATTTTTTTTACAAGCAGAGCTCTTATCATTAGGAAATCAGCGAAAAAACAACAATCACAGATTCAGACGATTCAGAGAACAATTATTATCAGAAACGTAACTCAAGATAATGGTAAAATATACAATTTTCAGAAAGGCAGTCGCTGGTTTTGTCGTCAATGCCTGAGGAGCTTTTGTTGTTTCTTACGACCAGAATCAAGAAAAGGGTTGTTTGTAAAACTACATTTGTGTCCAAGAAATTAAACTCAGACCAGTCCCAACTGACCAAATGTTTCGCACTCGTTGCTTGTTTTGCTTGTTGCTGTCTTGGCGATTCCAACTAACAGCGCTGCGCCCGGGCAAACCGTGCAAAGTGCGCAAAACACGTCGTCGACTATCTCTCTCATTTGTTCTTTGTAACATGCACACATTTGCATTAACACAAATGCGAAGATGTGTTTAAAAGCCCTTTATTGAAAGATAGTATGACTTCTAGCAAGACAATTCACATTTAGAGCATAAAACTGGGATAGACTTAACAGTTTCATCAACACTAAAAAAGCCTTCAAAAAACTATACATGTTTTATTTCGAGACGTTTCGGATTA
>JGI24158J21664_10014876_pt1 | contig 10178 bp, 6 predicted proteins | sample Ectturendosymbi3_FD_21664 | JGI IMG/M metagenome (IMG submission 21664) | reverse complement strand
ATCAAACCGGTGTGAACATGCAAAAGGAAATATGCAGAAAACGGGAAATTTTCACGTGAAAAAAAACAGAAAAAAACAATAAAATATAAGCAATTACGTTGAGGTTGCAAGTNATTGAAATCTATAGTCACCAGTTATTGAAGTATAACTGGATATACTTCTCAAGCAAACAAAGAAGTTTTTATTTCACAAAATCACCCCGCGGGCCGGATCCAACCACGCAGCGGGCCGTATGTTTGACACCCCTGGTGTGGAGCTTATCTTATATGTGCAGCTGCAGCTGTATCGGTAAATCCTGTATGTTTCGAGACACGCTGACCAGCAAAGCAGGATTGCTTTTTCATATCTTGCTGCAGTTGCGCTGATATGCAAATAACGCCTGAAGAGGGCAAAGCTGCTGATTTTTCGACCGAAATTAAGCAGGACATGCATTTGTATGTAAAAATTTGCGATTGGCTTCGTTTTAATGGACGTAACCGAAATTGTTCCAGTGCAGATTAACCCTAACGCTGCAAAGCGGTTTCATGTAAACGCGGTGCTGCTTTTGTTCCAGAAGTCACTCAGGGTACATACAGTCTTAGTTTGCCGTATTTTGTGGAATGTAAGGCGCTCTGTCAACGAACGATCATTGAATGGTATATTTTCATACATAGGGCTCACCGAATTAGAAGGCGCATTAATCTTCCACAAACCCATTAAATACTTAATCTTGAAGTGTGTGAGTTAAAAGATGCGCGAGTTCGTCATCAAGCATGCCCAGACCCTCTCGTCATTATCCGAGTCAGTCTCGTTGCTGTCAGGTGGGCTGTTCAGTGAGGATTCCGGCGTTCATGAAAGCTCGGACGACACCTAAGGCTGGTATCTTGGCCCACGCATCTACGATCCATTGGCAGGAATTCAGTTTTTTCAAAAATCGTTTCGGTTTCGACCCTTTCACACACTATCGAAAGTTTTTGTATTTTTTGCCTTTCCGGTGTACGCAGTGCAAGGTTCTAGAGCACATCATTTACATCGCTGCTGTTTTTGGCTTCGCACGTGAGGCTAAAAAGCGGCAGGATATGATTGGCCCGTGTGTTATTACGAGCAGATTTCCGTCCCAGCTCGTCTGATCACTGAACCTTCAGCTCATCCTACTGAAGGCAGCGTTCGTTTCACTGCTGTGTATCAGGTCATCTGAAACAATTGATTGTAACTCAAGGTTTGCGGGTGTTTTTAGACCTTTTAGCTACATGCTGTTGAAAGATCGTACCGTAATTCCACAGCGATATAGTATCAGTATTAGTTTATTCGGGAACAGGTAGAAACAAACGACAAACGTCAAATCTCGCATCACATGGTTAAGTTGTGGAAAGAAAACAAGCCACATAACAACAATGTTTTTTTTGTTCCCAGGACATCTGAAATAACCATACCTTTTTCTAGTCAGATGCCCTGATGAATAACAATAAGAAAAGCGGGTCCAAGCTAAATAGTGCATTTCAGTGAAGAGAGGTTCCAGCCTATAGACTAATGTGATTGGCAAAAAAGCACAAAAGAAATAAAGAAACCACATTAAGCTGAGCAGCAGTTCATTAATCATTTTGCGCAACTCAACCTTTCGCCTCGAACAACTGTAACCCCGCTCCCGTACGTCCTGCTTCATATTTATATTTTTCAGGATATCGCACAAGCATATTACTGCAGCAAACGTCTGCAAATTCTACTGGACCAGATTACCCACCTGCCACCTGGGTAGTCAACAGTCTTGAAAATTTTCCATTCAACATATCCGTATCCTATTTGCGGGGTTCTTATTTTAAAGCCTTCAGATCACGCATTTGACTTTTCGTCATGGATCATTTGAAGGCATCTTCTTTAAAATCCTAGCATTTGGAATGCATTGTTTCGAACGTCGTCGAACTCATTCGTTCGCGTTGACCGCAAAATTGCCTGAAGACATTTATGAAACGAATCAGATTTTTGACGCATTGCCCATCCCAATACGACAAAAGTATGGTGTGCTTGACTTTAACTGGAGCAGTACCAAGCGGTTCATGCATTTTAGCAAACATGTTGCATTACAAAGTTTGTTGGATTGGCTCATAAGAAGCCTTTGCTTAAGGGTCATTTGTTAAAACACCTTTGCAATCAAGAAGCTTAAACTAACGGTTGTTGAGCCATGTTTCAGCGCCGCCGTTCGAGCGATTTTACGCGGAAACAACATTCAGGCATGAACAACATATTCAAACACATACAGTATATCTTGAGACACACAGAACGCAACAAGGTGGCTGCCTACTGTGTCCTTTGCTGCATGTTGCCTAGCAATCTAGACGTCCAGTACGCCTGATCAAACGATAAAATTTTTTACAGAATGTTTCTATGGCTGGAAATTCCTAATCGAAAAAGTGCGAACCTGAAACGATCTGTGCGTGTTCACTGATTCTTTTGCTGATTGGAAACACAACGTCTGATTAGTAATTAAACCAGTTTCAGCCTTTATTTCAGATGTCCTGGCAACGAAATAAACGCTGTTCTAATGTGGTTTGTTTTCTGTGACATTATTTGATGTTTGTTTATGGTTGTTCCCAAATAAACTGATACTGATACTTTCACTCGTGTAATATTCGATTTTAATTTCGCGAACAGAGCCTCGGCTACCATCGCACTCGGGAAAGCTTTCCCGAGCCGTGGTGAGTTCTTATGAAAAATGCACAGATTTTTAAAACCTGTTTGTTTTATAAATCAAACGCTTTCTAAACAGATCTTCAAGTTGTATGTAGCTCGTAAACCTCACAAAAATCCACAACGGCTTAGATCAGTCTTTTTCAACGTTTTTGCTGCAGTGAAACCTTCCGCAAATGTTTGCGTTGCTCATGGAACCCTATGCAATGATCCACGTGTCTATATTGTTACAACCGCATAGAACTGTGGTTGTGAATTTCGTCCCGGCAAATTCGATCTGTTTCAGCGCAACCCCTGGCAGCCTCTCGCGGAACCCTAAGGTTCCGCGGGACCCCGGTTGAAAAACACTGGCTTAAACGATAAGAAATTTCATCCACTTGGCTATACGATGTCAAGTATGCTGGTGTAACAAGTGCTGACTTGTCTGTTGTTCAGTGTTAAGTGATGTGGCATGTTGAAAATATTTGAACAACGGCCTTTAAATAGTTGTTTTCTGGAAATTTTCATCTGTTTCCAAAGTTGAGTATTATGTCTCAGTTGTGTTTGACGCACCGCAAGAATGTAAGTTGCTCATAAAACAGTGGTTCCCAAAGTAGGGATAAATTACCCCCTGGCGGTAATACGCGATTCGTCGGGGGGTAACGCGAAACCTAAACTACAATGTTGTTCTATATTATGAGCAATTACTGTGAAATATTGAGGGTAATAAGACATAATCGCTTCCGTGATTTGGGTAACGGCTCGAATAAGTTTGGGAACCATTGTCATAAACGGATGCTGTAGTTGCCTTCTCCATACTTTAACAAAGTACAAAGATGGCTGGCGATTTCTTGTGTTGTTTTTGGACAAGTGACATTGTTTTGCGGCGAGAGAGGCTGTTTGAAGGTATGGAGGGCCTGGGTGGAAGTAAATTGCATTTCGCAATAAGTGCGCTTCTTACGTCTGACTCTAACCAATATTTATGCCCGTCACTCTTTTTCTTTTTATACCATCCTTGCACTTTCTGACCACCTGGTTCACGAACGAAGAAAAAAACGATCTTGGTAAGGCTGCTGCGCTTTTTTGTGCAAGGCGAAAAAGCAAACCATTTGTCTGAAAACATGAAAACGATAAGGAAATCTTTTGTTGCCACTCCACTGACTTCCGCTGTTTGTCAATAATACGGCAACGTGACACCTGCAATTGGCTGGCGCACAGCAATGCATATCCTTCGCAACTGCTGGCGATCGAGTGTGCATGCAGACGTTTATGCTAGCTGAATGTGTGGAGTCCGCTTCGTGCAATATCAAGAGCAGAAAGAACGAATGCAACACAGTTTTGACAAATTTACAACACAGTTTTGACATTCGGACATTGACATTTTCAGAAAAAAATTTTTAACAGGAAAGTGTTTGTAATTTGTAAGGTTGATCAGCACCGAAAAGCAGTGAACGCAAATTGATGTTTTTATGGTTTGTACATGGTGATATCAGCGTTACGGACATAAGTATGCTTTTTAATTAGACAGACTCTTTTCTAGAAGAATGATTTCTGATGTTCAATTAAGGTCGTTCTTATTTCATGGAAACCTGGACTCATTATGCCGTCCTCCATTGGTTTGCAGCAAAGTGTTTTCCGAGCACAGATCTTGTTCTACAGTTAGCGATGACGTCATTTAACAAAAAATAATGATGTTATAATGAAAATCACGGCCGATGAAAACGATATCAAAGACATATTGCAGACGTTTCGATAACTCCTGTTATCATCATCAGTGCATTGCAAATTGAACTGCAGTAATCTTGCTGCAAGTTCTTATGGTCAGTCAGGAGAAAAGCGTTGTGAAATGAAAAAACGCGAAGAGCTGTTTTGGTAGTGACGTACGTCACTGCACGTTGCAGAACCTAGGAATCTATTCGAGAAAGCTGAATGAAATCAATGCACATGTTTTCTGCACTATCATAGCTTGTTAGGGACACGGGTCAGACAATCCTGATAATGTTGGAGGTGGTAATCATGAGATCGCTGTCTCCGAAACAGTTTGTCATGATTTGACTTTAAAGGTGGCTGAAAATATCTATCAAAGCTAGGGCTGGTGCCTCCTACAAATAAGACCCTGTTATCGACGTCTATGGGATTAAAAATGAGGATATTAACATTTTCTGGTAAGACGCATTTGTCTTACTCAACTGCATGAAAGGAAACGCTTTTAATGTTTTTCAAAATTCGATATTTGTCAAATAAGAACAGATTTGGTTGAACAAGTCTAGTTGAATTAGAGATGACTGGTAATGCTTTTGGGAGAATCATTAGTTTTATCCTTTAAAAAATGGTGAAGTGGTTTGCTAAATGGCTTGTTTCAAAACAGATACCTTGTAGTTAATGGTTATTTTTGGTAACATGATTCTCTGCAAGGTTTGGTAGGCAAATTTTGGCAATAGAGTTTGTTTGGTGTTGGAGGTAAATAATGCTTTCCTTTAAAAAAATGCACCATGACCAGAGGCGTACTTTAGCTTTGCCTGTAGCAGAAGAACCGTGATGCGCTTTGCGTTTTCGCTTCATCGTGTGTTGTTCATGAATCTTGTTTCAAGTGGTGTCATGCAAGGCAAGACATTTGAGTGCCAACTCGAACAGCAGCGGGATTAACCATGGCAAAAATTATATGCGGAACGCTTCACGCAAACACTGAGCAAAGAGACTTGACTGAAACGTAATTTGAACAGCCCAAACCAGGGGGTGTGCAACAGGGCACCACTGCCGGGTCAAATGTACATAATTAAATTGGTCCACGGACCACAGCTGCATGTGTCAAGCACTGCGGGTCGGACAAACCGCTTGGCCACCCACGAAAGATTGGTAATACTCTTTAAAAAACGTAATGCTTGCTTTAAAATTTGGACCTTTCCGCGGGCCACAAAACTTCAGCTCTCGGGCCACGGGTTGCACACCCCTGGCCTAAACTATTCCCTGCACGTGGTCACCTCTTACATTCAACTGTGTTTGCAAATAGTTATAAAAACTAGGACGACGCATGTGAGACTTTATGGATGAAGCTTATGTATGGTGACGCTTCTAGCCTCCTGCTTCCACTTTAGTTCTGTATTTGGTAACGTCAGTTTCAAAATATCTCTAGTTGAACCTGTTATGCCACGACTTGGGTTTTTTCTTGACAGGGTCATTTCCTTCAGCGGGGTACTTTCGAGGTGCGTTGTTGATAAACTTGCTGAACCAAGCCATCTATGTTCATAGGCTCTGCAGTAGGCGTCCAACAATAATTGTGAAAAAAATCGTTGCATTACTCGCTTGCACGTGTGCAGTACTTCAGTCGGCCTGTCGTTGGCATGTAACAATATGATGATCAACGTGCAAGTGACCTCAACGTGTTTCAAAGCGGCGCCATGTCTGATCAAGCAACTGTAATCACCCGTTGTCGCTTAGCCCTCTTCCGGCAGCGCCGCGCGTGCACATTACGTGCAGTGTTATTTTAATTACAACTGTCAGTCACGCCGAAAGAGCTTTCCGTATTAGTGTGCTGAGCGCAGGCATGCGAAGTGCAGCTTGCATGTGATTGGGGACGGTGGCTCGTGCGTCGGGCATAAACTTCCATGAAACCAACCGACAGCGCAACAGTTTTGGTTGCGCTCGTCACAATTGACAGACAATGCTGTTGGCGTTCCACTGCTGATCGCTTTGTTGCACCTTTGCAGTCGCTTAATTTATTGTTAATTCTAACGTGAGATTTAGCGCAGAAGATCTCATCTTGCCAAACAACACACTTCGTTCAGTACGCAGCTATAGAACCTGAAGTGCAGTACGTGAATTGCTTCAACTCATTTCAGAAACGTACTTCCACAGCTTCGGTAACACCAGGTTAAGTCGTCGCGAAATCGTTGCTATAGGATTGTACCAATGAAGTAAAACCTGTAAATGCTGGAGTTTCCTAGTTCGGAGGGGGGAAACGTGGTGCATGCAAGTACCCTATTTTTGCGCCTTTGCTGTGTCACTTCATGGCGCGGAAGCGGAGGCGGCAGCGTCACGTGGAAAAACGTTGAGCAGTCGAAGCAAGCCAAGCTGTGCATGCTTGGTGACACAAGCTGCAGCCTTGGTAAGCGCAAGCAATTGTCGGCTTCAGCTGAGAAAAGGCGAAACAGACGTTTTGACCGTGTACCTAGTCTGATATAAAACAGTGAGCAGAAAATTTTGCTCTGCTGTCGGCTTTTGATCTGCCAGCCGTATTTTAGTCAATCACGGGTTGATTTAGACCAGGGGTCTCAAACTCAAATTGCTTCGAGGGCCAAATTAGGACCAACAAAGTAACGCGAGGGCCGCATGATACGCTGACGCAGCAATGACGGTATCTGTACCTTACCAGGAACAACTTTAACATCTTATTTTCTGCGAAAGGTATCGTGAGTTATAGGCAAATCATTTCTAGATGTCTCTACGTTCTTTTAAATTTTAAAAGGACATTGTTCACTCGCTGGCCGAGAACCTATAACCGCAGGTGAATAAACTGAATAACCTAAATTTTAATTGTATGAAAATTCCCAAAACGCATCGCGGGCCGCACAAAATGCCCTCGCGGGCCACATGCGAGCCGCGTGTTTGAGACCCCTGATTGAGACGCTGTAACAGGCGCAATTTCCCCATAGACGAAACAAGGGAGCCAGATTCTGCATTAAATCAAAATAAAAACACTTCACACAACCTCCAAGATTACTACAACGTTTTGCTTGCATGCCAGAAGCTCAGTTGAGGTGTTATTCTCAACGAACAAAGCTGAAGACCGTTCAGCGGCAGCTTGATCCAGATCAGCGTTTGTATGTTACAGTGGTCATTCAAAGCACAATTTTCTGTTTAACCATATCAAGGGCTGGGATGTTTTTGAAGTCGACGTGCTACCAGAAACCTTTGACTTTGGACAGCATATTATTTCAGACTCAACCACGGACAAGCAATCGTAGACATTGTGTCGCACCGAGGATCAGCAGGCGTGGAAAAGTTTAGTTTGTCCATCCAGTTGTTAACAACCTTACAATGAAAAATCTCTAAGAAAAGCTCAAATCTATTAAGTCTAGCAGTTACTGGCCCTAATGTTTTTTATCTGCTATGTTTGGAACAGCCACACTATAGATATCCTCAACAGTGTAAATTGCTGGCAGTGAGTTCATTTAAATGGTTTTTGTCATCAAAAACCAGTTATGTTGCTATACATGGATGATTTAGTTTACGTCAATGTTGCGCGTCAAGCTCATTACCGCTAACGCGCATCTGATGTTGTTTTCTTCGGCTCATAAATTAAAGGAGCTTGAAGCAAATCCTATTTGAGACGAAAAAATAAAAGTGAAATCGTCTTGTCTTAGTTTGAACCCAAGCGAGAGAGGCGGCCACCACCACCGGCAGCAGTTTCAAATGGTCCTGCTGTTTGCAGCTCAGTAAGACTAGGCTTGAGATCTTGATAACCAGCGGCAATGTCAGTGAGACGATTTGACTTCAACCTCATGAGGAGCGATTCCACCGCTATTTGCGTGCCGGAGACCATAGATGAGGCACCAGAAATATTTGAAGTAGAGCCAAGAAACCCGACTGCAGCAGAACAACAGGAATACAAGGGACTTACTCGCGGCAACGCAATTGTTAGGAGATCGAACGCCTATGAGCACGAGCTTTACGGCGCAGGCGTCCCGTGTACGCCGGTGGATTACTTGGAAGAAATTGGAGAGGATCAACAGCGTGAGTTGCAATTTATGGTACTGTTGTAAAAGTGATGAGAGCACCGGAGGCGAAACGATGTTAGCTTAATATTTAAATGGTGCTGTTTCACAATTTCCACTTGTTCATTGCTTGGCGGCGCGCCTCTGCCCCGGACGCTTTCTCGCACCACATATTGCATCAATAAAACATCTTTCGCCATACTCTTCATTATCATGACAGTTTTGGCTGAAGTATTTTTTTTTGTGTGTGGCGGTAACGCTTGACACCTGGGATAAGGTTTTCCCATAAAATCTCTAAAAATACTTTTTGTCGAGGGATATATTTGACTGTGAAAACTGTAATTAAACAAACGTTTGACCAGAACTCCAGTGTTTTTCCTTTGTTGCGACCTGTGTTGTCGTTCTTGATAAATAGCTTGCTTCCATATTTTAAGGCAACTCTTTTAAAATCACTCATTACAACGCAGAGCACCACGTTCGTATAGTTTGTTGGAATTCAGACACAAGTTGGCGTATAATCAGAAACAAGTTGAGCGCAGCGTTGTTAGTGGAGATGTCTGCAGAACAGTACCTGTTGGTGTAATCGATTTTCTTGGAATCACAAACAGGAAGCAGTGGTTAATAGTAGTAAATCAAGCATCGGATTATTGATGACTAGGGGCGTCAGGGCAGGCCCGTAACCAGGGGGGCAGGAGGGGAGAAGACCCGCTTGAAAATTTTTCGTCCCCCACTGGAAAAATATGTTGGACGTAGTTTGAAAGTATTTAACATATTGTTTAAAAAATTTGAACCACTCTCAGAAAACTCTTCGCCCCCATGGTGTCCCAAGCTGGTTACGGGCCTGCGTCAGGGTATGAATATCTGCAAACCTGTTTCAAAGCACAAGTATCGGTAGCAACGAAACGGATTGCACTGTCGCCGAACCTATGAATGTAATGTGTAACTTGAACCCATAGTGTACCAGAAGAAGGTAAATATCGAAAACGTGTGTTCGTGTTTTATCGATCTGTGTTCTCATTTTCCGGAACCCCCCCATCTTTGCATTGCTGCGAAACTTCCAACAGTAGAGCCGCNTTGACACTGCGTCTTTTNCTTCACCTGATGTTCCTCGCGCACTCAAAGTCACCAACTGCGCATTGGTGAGGCACGCTCAGAAAGAAAACTGCATCAAGAATCCGAGACTCTTGCGTCATCCAAAAAATTTTTAGAATAAGGCAGCCATGCTTGTGATTTTATCGTGTAGTAAGCCATCCTGGCAAGGGTTTTCGATTAATGTATGGTGCAACGCTAGAATCGAATAGCAAACGGGGTCTTATGTGACGTACACAGTCCATCTATTTTGGAAACAAGACTGCAGGCAATGCTGGACTCCAATACAGCCTGGAAATTTGACGTATAAATTTTGCATCTTGGAGCACATGCCTACTGTAGAACCAGCACAATAAGCGTACAAGAAGGTCAAAAGCAACTCGCTTAGCGATACAAACGACGGTGAACAGCGCATTTGTGTTTTTCATGTGTTCACGTATAATTTTTAAGTCGTGTTGATAATAATTTTTTTCAAGAGTGTTTCATTTTCAGCACGTGAGGGTAAGTGCGCAACTGCGGATAATTTGAATGTGCAGCTAAGTTTTCTTTATTTAGCATTGACACGTAAATGCATGACTTCTTTCATAATTTAAATTAGATCCTCTGATTTCTGATAGCACCCGCCATGATAAAATGCTGACATAATTTTGGTTGAAGGTGTTGCAACCTCTCCTGTGGTGTTGCGTTAATGTGTGATTCACCACGAACGGGATGTGCGTGAAGAACAACACC
>JGI24158J21664_10014874_pt1 | contig 10179 bp, 7 predicted proteins | sample Ectturendosymbi3_FD_21664 | JGI IMG/M metagenome (IMG submission 21664) | reverse complement strand
TCGCTATTTTACACTTGTTCTTTATTTTACCATATACCTTTACGCTATTTAACCGGTTTCTTATACATTCCAATGTAGGCTTTGCCCTGTTTTGTTGTGTTGTTGCGCTTCATCATTTTCCAACGTTTTTTGTTTTTTCATTTTACACTTCCACGTATTTTCTGTGACACGCTGTCACCATTCTTGTAACGAGTTGGCCAGCTTTGCGTTTTTTGTCTTTGTTCGTCATACTACTCATTGTTTCTTGTTGTTGGTATGCTACATGTTTTGTGGTTGAAAACATTGCGCTGAAGAAGCCCACTTGAATAGGTGGGCGAAACGTTGGCTGATAATAAAATATAATCACCAGAAGAGCTTATTCGTCTGTTTGTTTGATTTGAAACCTGGTGGCAAACGCTACGAAACAACATGAGTAGCAAAAAAACAGCATTAAGCTAGTTTCGTCCCTACAATATTTTGTTTTATGGACCAATGAAAAGAATTATCGTTTAAACATAAAAGCTTCAGCTTACGTCATACTTAAGCATTACAGGTAGAGTGTAATATAAAGACAAAGCCACATCAAAAAAATTCAGATGGAAGTGTTACTGTGCACCAGAACTTTTCACTTACTTAATTAATTGTTTTGAAGTGCCACACCTGCTCAGCGATTACTAGATACATCACACATAATATTTTTAACATTCTAACAAGAGGTAGAGGCAGTCCCGTCGCCACGGGGGGCTTTGGTGGGCTTAGCTCCCCAAACACAGCTCCAAGCACCCCAAATTGAAATATGAAACACTATAAATTAGTGGAATTTTTGTCAAATTTGAATGTCAAGCCCCCCCTGCACGAACGTAAATCCCCCCGCACAAATGTGAAGCCCCTTATAGACGACTTTCTGGCAACAGTTCTGATCGAATGACTCTGCATGTCCCATGCTTTTTATATTGCATGCATTATTTTTAATAAAAATCACCAGGAACAATCGTTCCTAGATCACATGGCTAAATATTTTAGAGGAAGTTTTCAAAGCTTTGTATTATCCTTTTTCGAAATACGGCGTAACGAATGACTCTGTATGTCTCATTCTTTTTATATTGCATGCATGGGCGTAGCGAGGGCAGGCCCGTAACCAGCTTGGAACACCAAGCGGGGCGAAGAGTTTTCTGAGTGGGGTCCAAATTTTTTAAACTATGTCCAATAGTTTTAAACTACGTCCAACAAATTTCTCCACAGGGGGCGAGAAATTTTGCAGGGGAGCTTCTCCACCCCTTGCGCCCCTTGTTACGGGCCTGGCAAGGGGTTAATGGGATTGTGCCCCGCAAATTTCTGGCATATCTTGTCTTTTTGTGCTTCGAGCGGCGGTGTACCACACCGAATAGTTTTGCTGGCTTACGGTCAAAATTATTTGGTCCTTTCCAAAATTTTGGACTGGCTATGCTACTGACTGCATGTTAAAAGCCTCAGGGTTTTGAACATTGGGTAGTGTTTGGATACTACATAAAATCATTTACACTTTGTAAATTGTTCGCGACCATATGTTACTATGCTTGATCTTTTTCCTGTGTGTACAGGTACAGGAAGAAACCCTCAGTGAGCTTAAAGCAGTCGAGCACGAATTAGTCGCAAATCAGGAGGAGATCGCTGGTTACTTCCTTTCGAGGGCGAAAGTCGTCAGTCAGCTGATCAAGAAACCAGGTGTGAAAGATTATTGCCGCTTTCTTGAAGAAGAAGATGAAAAACAGTTTGTTGGCTTGCGCCTCATGGTGGCCGAACTTCGCAATGCCAGCTCAACTATTTATGACATTATTAGCAAAAATATCAGTAAGATCAAGTCTCCTCGAAGTGAGGGGGCGATGTCTAGTATTTACTAACAATAAACATAAACGATCCGAAAAATTCTTGCTGTTGTTCGTCAGGGATTGTGCTTCCTTGTCACCTGGTATCGAATCCAATGTATTTCAGACAGAACTACCCCACGTCTAAACTTGATGACAATGATACAGGGGCGGATCCAGCCAGTAACGTTACGGGGTGGGTCGATTTCAGTAATATTTGGTGGTCTCATTACGGCTTTGCTACTGTAAGAGAGAGATGAAGTATATTTCGCAACACTGCTATGACAAAACATTGGACGGCAGAAAGGCCTTAAATCACGAACAGTGAGACAATTCGAACATGACGAAAAACTTATCGGAATTGGTTTTCATATATTGTTTTTCCAATTACAAAATCATGGTCAATAAAGTTGCTTTCGTAGGTTGTAGGAGGGCGATCGCCCCAATCACCTCCCCCCTCGATCCGCCCTGAAATAATATAGCCAGAAAAGTCGGAAACTAATAGGTCGGTTGTCTAATTCTGAGATTACCGACATAATAATATCGAACATATTCAGCAAAAAAGCGACGAGCAGCAATCCTGGTGAAGTTTCTTGGCGCAGAGGAAGCGGTTATCGCATTTTTCAAATCTGGATTATTTCAACAATGGTATTTCGCAGCCCCGTGGTGTTGACATCATATATTTTTTAGATTTTCGCTTACAATATGATTACAGCTATACGCACCATTCAATGAGTTCATAACGTTTCTTCCTTTGTTTTGCCTCGGTAAATCTTCGAGCGTTAGTCCTCGCTTACCAAAGTTGAAAAGCTGAGCTGATATTCCCGAATGCTTTTTTGTGTGGTACACCAAGCGTATCATATAAGGCAAAACTGAGCAATATTTGGCATCATGTAAGCAACGCGACTGACTTTGATTTGACAAGAACAGATTCCGTCTTGAGTTTTTGTAAAAACCAGTACGATATCCTGTCTCTTGTGTATACATACATATGCAATATTCTGGTTTACAAGGTTTTACATACGGCTCATCGTGTTTTTGCTCAGGCTGTGATAACGCCCTGCTGTGCACACTGCACTAAAGCGATAAATTTACAGTGTTTGTAGTTACCGCCCAAATCTTTAAGGTTGTAATCCGAAACACTTGTGAAAGCATGTCGCAGAAACCTAGCAATAAGGTATGCAGTGGCCACTTCTGGCTTGTGAGGCTCACGCAGAAAAGTTGGTGATTAGCTCTGAAATAAACGGCACTTATATCGCCTGCATACCTCATTGTTCGGAATGCAACAGAATTGCTTATATATCCTTTGAGAAGAGTTTAACAATTTACATAACTGAGCAGACAACTTTCGAATCAACGCAGGTAGTTGGCAGGCTTCTGTAACCAGCTTGGGACATCATGGGGGCAGATAGTTTTCTGATAGGGGCCCAAATTTTTTAAACTGTGTCCAACATATTTTTCCAGGCGGGAAGAAGCGTCCTGCACGCCCCTAGTTACGGTCCTGGTGGTTGGTGATATTGAGCTTGCACACGTGTGTCGTGGGATATCGAACAAATATCGAAAGTTTGCAGTAACATACTGATACTTGAAATTGAACCAATTGTAGTGGAAATGTCGGTGAAAGACTTGTATCCTTGTTCTAACTCAAAATAAACAAATTACATGGTCTCTCAGGTCCCCGTACAGTGCATAAACAACAGCAAAAGAAGTAACTTGTGTGTGGTATCTGAGCAGCAACACGTGGACAAGCAACACATACGGTTACTTTTGTACATGAAAAAGCTGCTGTAACTTTACATCAAAATAGGTTCACAAGTTCATGCGCAACTGGTACAAAAATACGGGACAACAAAAAAAACTATTTTTGCTCTTGTGACCGTTTTCACGCCTTGCACTCCGACTCCGTGATCCTTAAAAACCCGCAGCAAGGGAGACTTTTTACAGACCAAAATTGTCTTGCTCACAACTTACTACGTCAGGACAAAGCTCATACATTAAATAAAATTTCAAAACGAGCAGAATGATGTCAAGTTTTCGAGCAAAGCCAACGGTTCTCTACGCAGAGCATGGAGAGCGCCCCAAATCCTAGGCCGAGTTTACCCACTGGTGGACCCCAGACCAGTGTTTCCCAACATTTCTCAGGTTGCGGCCCACTGTTAGTGACAATTTCTGTGGGACGCCTATGTGAGATACTGCGGTAAAATGACAACAAAAAATTGAGTTACGAGAAAAACGAAATATTAAGAACAAATGCAATTTGTTGTTTAATGAGAAACTTGAGCTTGCTTACTGGACATACAAGGCACAGATCAAACCAATAAAAACCGGCTAATTTGCATGAAACGTACTTAGCTAAATGCCGGAAAATTTAACATGCAACGCTTCACGGCCCTCTTAACAGACCTTCGTGACCCACAGTCAGCAGTAGGTCTATGAACTCGTAGAAATTCGCCCTGTTGCAGTTGCAGGGCTACCACATGTTTGGTCATAAATGGGGACGTTGCGCAAAAATGAAAAGTGCGTCCATGAGAGGAACAAAAATATAGCATCAGGACCACACCATTATTTTTTTGACCACCACACTGTCACTAACATAATTTTTTCTTTCAATGTCGCGAGATACATTACTTTTAACGTGCCCTGCGCCAATGACTTAACATGGTTTCCCGCGAATCCGGTCGTGCCCAAACCTTCGTACATAGTAGCCCTAGCAGAAGTATCCTTAAAAGTTCGGCAAATGTGGCTTTCCTGTCCAGAGAACTTTGGTCTACGCTGATTGATTTTCGAAGCTGCAACTGATGACTGTCTCTGGCGTTCTAGTCACCTGTCACTTGTTCCCTCCCACTGTGTATTTACTAGAAGCGTGGTAGGGCAGAAGATCCATGCGAAGGATCTTCTCTGCGATTGGTTTTTAGGAGCAACTCGTTTCTAGTCACCTGTCAGTCCATGCCAACACTACGGTATCGCATACAGTCAACGTTCCGCATTGTCCGGTCTTATTTCATGGTCGCGCGTATTTTGCCAATAAAATCCAACACGATGTACGAACGAATTACGACAAGATACTGAACAAGAAAAAACCGTACTGACGTGCAGCAGATTCGGTAAAGGACGCACTGTATTATGACGAAAGCGTGCACGAAACAAGAATCTTGGCATTAAAAACGTTAAGTGGGATCATACGAATACGGGTTCCACTACGCTGAACAAGTAGAGTTCGTTTGCAAAAAGCTTGGCATTGCTTAGTCGTTAATTACTTCGGCAGACAAAACAGCACAGCAGCACACCGCGAAGTTCATCGAAAAGGCTACAAATTTCATACCAGAAAACGGTAAAATTGCAAAAAAATGCGTTCGATTCGCGCAGCAAACAGTCACGACGCCGTGAATTTCCGCAAAATAGAAGAAAAATCAAAAACCCTGCAGGTGGCCGGAGCATGTGTCGGGTTCAAGCGAATTACATCCAAGGCAAGCCCCCACGCTGACACAAAGACGCAACTATTTTTGAGCCGTAATTTGAGCTTCCTGCTCAAGGGCTGGGCATGCAAGTGTGCTTGACATGGAGTTCGGGTGACGTCGGAAAGTAAGCACCGTACATTTTGCTGGCAGTACAATTAGATTGAGCTCGGTAAACTGCTGAGCGCAAGCGCCGCACGAACAAGGCTAAGGTCCCGTGAATCTCCTACGCGCCGATTTGTAGAAAAACAATCTCCCGCAATTCCAAGCAACACAGGCTCAGGTCAAGGTTTTTGTCAACGACCAGGTAGTGTTTTAGTGAAAAATGCGACCGTAACTGCCATGGTTCGAATCGTCAGTACGAGGAAGGTAGTCGCAGATGTGGCAGGACAGTGACAAAGAGAGAAATGATGCCGGGCACTGACACGTGGCCTGTTAGTTGCGGGCAAGCGAAGTCCTGAAACAACCAATCGCGCGATTATTATTGCGTCACAAACAGTCACATCGCCGTTCAGTACCTGACACCACGAAGGTGCGAGGGGGGGCTCGTCTTAGCGCGTTACTGCGACCGAGATCCAGCTGGATGAGGTTGCAGCAACATCCAAGCCCGTTGTGTGCGCGAGCGCTAGTGCGATCGACCTGAAGCGACACGAGCACAGAAGCGGCCGCGTCGTTCAAATCTGCGAGCTTTGCGTCGCGAGTGTGTGTGGCATGTGCGGTCCAGGAGCGCTCCTCGCTGCGAACAATGCACGCGTCGCCAAAGGCCGGAACAAAGTGTCGAGTCTGGGGCAATGTCGACGTGTGAATGAAAGTCAAGCGACTGCGGCCGCAGATACTTCTTTGTTTATTCACAAAATCAAACTGAAAACGAACAAGCCCGGCTACAGACTACCAACGAAAAGAGCAGCATCGTGCTTCGGTCTTAATCTCGCTACAAACTAACACTGTGTGAACGAAGCAGATATAAGGGTTGTGCGACCCACGGGGGCGGTGGGTTTGATGCCCATAATCTGAGACCCATCAACCCACGCAGTTGTTCCTCCAATACAAGCGGAAGTTTGTACTTTTCACTGTTCGTTTTTGTTTGAAGTAACCACAAACCTTGGCAGGCCTGTTTGGGTTGTACCGAGACATCTACGAAAGTTACCAGCGACGTGCAAATGAGCGCTGCCACACTCTGTGGTAAGCAACAACAGGGTTGCCGGCGTGTGACGTCGCTTTCGATCCCAACTGCCGACAGTTTTTTTCGGGGAATCGTGAAGAAAAAAATCCACGCTTCGTACCGTGTTGTATCTTTTTGCAAAAATTGTCAAATCGAAAACGAATTTGTGTTTGTTTCTTTTTATAAAAATTTCTTCTTCCCTCCAGAAACCTCAACAGCCAAAAAAAATCTTCAAATCGATCGTGACCTCGCAAGTTATTCTTTGGCGAGCGTCAGGTTTGAAAACAAGTTCCCAGCAGGGCCGGGCCGTACTTGGGCACACAAACACGCCACGGGCTTTGCAACCGTTCGCAAGTTGTTGCAATTGCACGGTCTGCACACGACGACAACAGCCCGACAAACACAAAACCCGTCTTTGTTTCTTTGCAACCTTTAACAAAGGGTCCGTGCCCGGTGGCGACACTTGGCGAACAAGACCCTGCCTTTGATTCGAAGCGACGACCACTGGGTGCGCCGGAGAGCTTCAAACAACTGTCCTTGCGTTGTCAGTATCGCGCCGAAGTCTGATCGCACACACCGCTTGAAGCGCAAGTCTTGCTTGGGGGACAGGACAAAAAACGTAACCTTGGAGGAATTTCTGACCTCAGACGAACAGGCCACGGTTTTGCAGTCGGCCGGCAACAAGTCCTTTTGGCCATATCCGGCTCCAGGCAAATCTTCGCACAGGGCAGAAAAGCTTTCGAAATGCGAGCCGCACAGTTGTTCAGATCGCATGGCTGGGCTTTGAAAAAGTAGCCAGAGCGCCACAGGGCGTTGCGGAACGCATGTTTGCAACTTTCCAGCGACTGCCGGTCTGATATGACCCCGTATTAGGAAGGCAGGATCCATTCAAAAAACTTCGTCAGCAAATATCAATTGCTGTTATTTCGAAAACATGTGTGGCCAAACATGCGACCAATTGCAAAATAATGCTTCTTGGATTTTCGCTCAAATCGGCGTTTTTTGCAACTGGAACGCTACCGGTTTACAAAAATGGGACAAAGATGACACAGCGCAGCGTAGTGACAGCAACCAGCGACTGTAAGCGAACCGCTTCAAGTCGCCTTGAGAAAATTTCGAAGTTTTTGTTGCCCGGAAAACCAGCAATTAAAATACAATCGTTTTCGTCGGTAACTGCTCGTAGCTCGCGCTTTTCAGGCACAGAGAGCATGCATGCTGTATGTCGGAGCCGGTCTACTGCTCGTGGGAAGAGTGATTAAACAATAACAGCACGATTTAATTTCGACACAAGACTGGACTGTACAAAAAAATCACGTTTCGTCGTTTTCAGGTTTGAGTCGCTTGGGGGCGCGCGCTTTTTTTTCCACAACGATTCAAGCCTCCTCTTCGTCATCTTCTGTGTCGGCCTCTTCGAGCCAAGTGAGCCACGTATTCACCTGGAACAGACGGCGAACGAGCAGTTCAGCAACAGATTTTTGTTTGTGCTGAACACTCCCACCTGGGACTTCTACCAAACACAGCTCTGATTAAATTACAACGTGTCGACGTACCACCGCTAGGTGGAGCCACGGTCACAAGCTCGGGTGGACAGCGGCGCGTTTTTATTCACTTTCCACACGGAGAAAAAATGTCTTTCCCGCGCTGGATATGATTTCAGGACAAAGGCGGGAAACTATGACGACAGAGCAACCGGTGAACTCCCCACAAAAGAGAAAACGGAGGGGTTCTATTGGTCGCAGGTGCTCTCAACCTTTTCGAGCATGTGGCCCAATTAAACAAACACAGGGTCCGTGACCCACCTACTGAAAAACTTCTCCAATGCGGCAACTGTTGCACATGCACAGAACAGAAACAAATACAAGTTTCAGTTTTAGTAATGCAATGTGCGCTACAATCAATGCGAAAGCTGAGCCTGATTGTTGTTAGAAAGCATAGATATTCAATACTTGATAACGCACAGATCAAGTCATCTTCCACAGTAAGCCCGCTTCTAGATTTCGTTTTCTTGTTGCTTGTCTGCCTCAAAATGTCTGCAGTAACTGCATAACGTGGTAAGCTACGTCAGGTTTTTTTGAGGTGTTTTACGGGTTCCTAGAATCACAGAAAATCGGGTCCCTACAGGTCTATACTGGGTACCTAACATTTTCCTTAAAAAAAACCTGGGCTACGATGAAACTTCCATGTCGCAATAATTTCTTTCTTTATAACGGCGAAAGAGAGGGTATTAGGACGCTAGTAGCTGAAGAGCTACCAACGTTTTCGATTAAAAGGTTCAACTCGCAAAACGTACTCAATTTCAATGACACCAGGCCGTGGCCCCTTAAAAATTCTTTCGTGGCCCACAAATTGACAAGACCGCATGTCACTCGGTCTTACTTGGACGCTGTTGTTACAGATATAGCCCACAAGCAAAATCACAACGTCCCCACGAGCGGCAGTTTGAGAACACCCTGGCCCATAATACGGCGATGCGGCCCATAATACGGCGATGCGGCCCATAATACGGCGATGTATTTCGGTCTAGCTGTGGTTTATTCCCATCCTGTTCAACGACTCGCGGCCTTTCTCTCAGGAAAGAAAAAAGCTAAAATGTCGACGCAACTACCGACTGACCTGAAACAGGGACTTCCCCTTTCCCGGATACTGGTCGTTGACGTCTTCCTTCCAAGTGAAGAATATTTCCTCGTCGATGACGTCCTCGTGGTAGAAGAGATCGAACAGTCTCAGCATTAAACCTGAGGATGAAACGCGGCAGAGACTGGTTGAGAGACGAGCGTTTGCTTGGCAAGCACAAACTGCTAAGCACAAATTTGTAAGGGCCGGACAAGGGCTCTGAACTTTATTATTTCAACCAGGGGTTCCCAACCTGGGGTACATGTACCCCTAGGGGTTCATTTGCCTATTCTGAAGGGGTACATTTAAGGTCAGCAATTGAAGGGAAAAATAACTTCATTCCCAAATATTTATACATATGTCCGCACTATGAATATTATCTTCAAAAATCATTATATGCTTTAGCCATGATAAAATACAGCATTTCGGAAAAAGTCGATCCACACCATAAAAAGAAATTTCAGGGGTGCATGCTCATCTGTTGAAATGCTGAGGGGTAGATGGTCAGAGAATCGTTGGGAACCCCTGCTTCAAACGACGGGGCGGTGTCCCGGTCGAAGAAACACGTGGCTACGACACAGACTACGTCACGTGGTCTGGGCCAGGACGTCATCCCGGCCCGCCTCGCATCACAAACAAAACACCGGAAACACTTCAGGAAAAAGGCCTGGAACGCTGAGTTGTCCATCAACAATGGTGTTGTCCCCGATTCGTACGTCACAATAACGTCTCGTCTATGACGAAAGTTCTGCAATGATTTTGAAACACGCGGGCAGCTGGCAGTTACTGCGGTATCCACGTTTCGTACGAAACGCGTATACTTTCATGCACGAAACGATGTGAAAGAGAGAGTTCAGATGATCAGACTTTCAGGTGAAGTGCATGGAAAGAGATGAGGTCTATTAACGATTCGCCCCCTTGGATGCAACGGAAGACAAAAACAACAGCGGTCCTGTTTCATATCACGAAGATATACGCGAGCCAATAAGAACGCTCCGCGTACACGCGACGCAGCATTGAACGAAAAAGGCAACGCCAGTGACACCAGCTCGCAAACTAAGAACGCCCCCCCCCTCGTCTCCTCTGCTGTGCAACTCACCTTTGGGGAACTTGGCCGAGTGGCAGA
>JGI24158J21664_10014873_pt1 | contig 10179 bp, 5 predicted proteins | sample Ectturendosymbi3_FD_21664 | JGI IMG/M metagenome (IMG submission 21664) | reverse complement strand
CTCAAGCGCAAGGTGTATCTGGCAAAAATGAACAATCTACTCTAACACCATGGCGCGGGGCCCCAGAGGTGCGGGGCCCAATGCAGCTGCATCGGCTGAAGGCCGGCCCTGGGTGCAGGTGAAAAAGCGGCTTGCCTGCGCACCTACGCACTAGCTAAAGGAAGCTCCCAGTAGCTTCAGTGCTACTAGGGATGTTATGCTTAGCGCGTCGCATGTAGCAGCCACCGCGCTGCTACACAGGGAACGTTGGCCCTCCTGGTATTCAAAGTTTGAGATTTTCCTATTAACCTTTTAATACAAAAAAGTTTTTCTCTTATTTTCCAGGTGGAAAATGAAGTTTCACCACTCTTGCTACCCCTCTGGGAAAATGCGTTTGACCAGCTTCTGGAAAAATCCACTATTGGCACCCCTGAATAAACCTTTCCGACGTCCATGCTATGCACTATCACATATTATATTTACTTGCCTCAATGGTGACATTAAAACCCTTTAACGCCTGTGCGTACTACCGATATCAAATGGTTCACTACTTAGATACCACGTGTATTCCTCAAGTTGCTCATTGTCATTGCTTTCATACACACCAAGTTTTTCCGTTTGTGCAATTTACAGAAAATATTAACTTTTTCCCTGAAAAAGTATAAGGTCGCTAGCAACCCATGTTAGGTAATAGCGCAATATTTTTTTCCAAGCTCATTTCGTACGAGCCAGCGTGGTCAAATATTAGGCCCGAGGGCCACATGCGCCCACGAGCTGTTTCCTTGCGGCCAGCGAATTGATTACCTGGGGAGAGTCAAATTGTTCTTGTTTCTGGTCACCAACGAATTTGTGACGTCGTGCATTCTGCACGTGCAGTCTTACCATGTCTAAATTTTAGCTAACAAAATCAAATGCGTTAGGCACCCTTGATGTAAATACTGATAAGTTGCGGTAAACACAAATGTGAAGCGTTTTTCTATAAATATATACGAACTAAATCAATGTCGGTCCTTTCCACGATTCCTTCTCAGGAGCCGGTAGATTTCAAGTTTCTTGGGTCAGTTAACAACTCAACTGAAATCCACATTTCTAGGGTCAGTTAGCAACTCCATAACCGAAATCCACGTTTCTTAGTTCATTTAGCAACTCCATAACACTCAGGCCAATTAAACTAGATAGCTGTTTAAATCCTCAAAAGATACGGCGAGTCTCCTAGTTTGGATTAAAAATTTTTTTGAAAGTTTTTGGTTTCGGTTTTGTTGTGGGTGACGTCACAAATGGGGTAGTGGGGTAGATTTAGGCCTTTTTGGCCGAGGTCATCGAGCCCTGGGCCCCAACCGCAAGAGCCAATTTTGTCATTCAAGTCTTTTGTGGAAACTAGGCTATACTCCGAGTCTTTCCAGCCTTTGATTGGCTTTCTAGCGTTTCTGGTTCAAAAGTTATGGCCAAAAAGTCATAAATTTGGTAAAAAATCAATTTTTACTTTTATACCAAATTTTGATCAGTTTTTAGTTTTTTTAACCAAAACTGTGGGGAACCATATTGCAACGAACATAGAAAATGGTCACAGTACTTTGTTCTACGCAGAGTCACCGAACACCTTGTTACTTACTTTGCATGCTGTTCTTACCTATATGAGTTTACATGTTCTCGTTTTTGAACTTTCGTTCATCAAACTCTTAGTGGCATTCAGGAAATCGTTAAATTGATTAAGATTTTCTCATTTCTGAGCTTTAATTTATCAGTTTTTTTCAAGTGATATTCATGATATTGCACAAAAACTTATATATTGCCCATGTCCTTCTAATCGCTTGCCAGTATATACGACACGTTAGGTAATAGTGATTGGCAAAGCACCCAGGCATTTAAGGGTTAAAGCGTTAAATATTTGTTGCTGTTGTGTTCGATACATAATTTACTTATCTTCACTTGTGGTCGTATGACGAAAATGCAACGGCACAGAAGCAACACTGAAATCATATGGTATGTGTATTCATGCATAATTTTGGAAAAGTCCTTGAACATCTTGGTAAATATGCGCCGTTCTAAAATATGAAACAAATATTTGTTAAAAACATAGCCGGGAACAAGACCTGCTACAGTCTTCTTTTACCAATGAATTTAAATCCTGACTGGCTGTGGTTAGGCAACAGACGCTCGTTTGCGCTCGTTATTAATCTTTGGTCTTACTAATAACCACAAGTTACTTGCGGCAAAGTACCACGCTTTGCGATTCTGTGCTCTCTTGACATAACCAAGAAATAGGTTTTTCTTCCAATGATGCCACGGCGATTTAGTTGCTCATAACAATACAAGTGCAAAAGTTGGAAACAGCAAAAATTCCATCAACTGTGAAAAGCGATTGCCCGATTTACCGATATCCCACTTCTTGGTCGTCACAGGGAAACACTTCTTGCAAAGCATTCAGCATGCAATTTCCTTTCAAAAACGAAAAACAGAAAGACAGTCGTGATGGTTGCATACAACAATAATTAATAATTAAAATCGAAATACTCAGCAAGTAAGAAGACAATAAAGTACGCATTTGGTAGTACATCAAACGTAGTAAGCTCTCAATTCATTACTATCGACCCTTTAACACTATGATGCTTGTGCACGAGAAATTAAAATGTTTAGGGGAATGTGGGGTGCAGGCGTATTTTTTTATTTATTCAAAAAGTTGAAAACGTTGAAATTTAATGTTTCCATGGTGGTTTAGTCTCATACTAAACCGTGGTACTAAAGTGCATTTTTTCTTGATAGGCAACCGTTGTTACGAGTTACATTACATAGTGTTTTTGCTACCCAAAAGTAATTTATAAAATCGCATTTAGATTTGGGTTTTGCCCTCGTTAATCAACATCTTCTGTTCTGAGTTTTTGTGACGTTGTAGTCAGGGCAGTGCAACATTGTTTGATAATGCCTGATTTTAAATTCTTTTTAAGCTGAGTTGGTATTTCTTCATTTTATTTTTTAGATATGCATGGGGCACATCTGACAAAAAAATGGGGCACACTCAACACATTGCCACTAGGTCAGTCTAAACAAGGTAAATTTGAGGTGTGATATTGAAATGCAATACAGAATAATTCTAATCTATGAGCATTTTTAGGTTTATCATGTGCTTAGAGGCACATTATATTTGCATGTAAAGCATGAATTTCAGCATTCTGCATTGGTTTTATTTAATGTTTGGTAATCATAAAAGTTGTTTTGCCATGCAATGATAGCGGGTAATTACAATGTGAAAAAAGTGGAGAAGAAGTCAGCAATTGCCTATTTTACATGAGATATCACGTGAACATTACGCAATGCATGCAACCCAACCTTTTATTGACCGGTCAAGAGTACCCAATGCATGGGGCACACTCGACAGAAAAAGTACCCTTTTTAAGTTTGTTGTAAAATGTTTTCTGAAGGGCGTTGTTTTCATGTTTTGGCATGATATTGTGTACTTAGAGTTGCTTTATTGTGTGACCAATTTTGAGCTTGTTTGGAAATGAATTAAAGTAGCAGTGGTTGAAAATGTAAAAGAGCGTCGACTGAACCCCACCTTCTCCTACATTAGCTGAGCAATCAACAAACAAGTCGCATGTGACCGTGTGCAAGGACTTGGTTTCCCTCGGACTGAAAAGGGTTAATTACAGCAAAGAGGCAAACAAAACATTGTATGATACAATTGTTTCCCAAACTGCAATGTAAACATCAATATGATACAAAGTGTTTCACAAAGTGTAATTTCTACATCAAAACAGACGGCATGTCGATGCAACTGATTCACCAAAAAGCCACAGAGAACTTATAAGAACCACCGGTAGAGGTAAACGCTTCCCTGAAAAATCTGAAGACGATCCCGATGAAGCTGGAAAATATGCAAAGGTTCAGTACTGTAGTTTCTAATTACAAAATAAAGTTTCTTAGCTCAAATCATGGTACATTCGGTCACCATCAATCGCTAGTAAAGCTGAAATGTACGAAACTGCTTTAGAGCAAGGTGGCAATTGTGATCCCACACGTGGTGAAGGTTTGGAGATATTCCACACATGTCTTTCGGACTAACATGGACGTCATGAATCTCATTTCCGTGGACGCCGAACATTGAACTGTTCTGGTGCAGCCTAGGTGGTGCTCGCCTATTTACAATGGTGCAATGTGAACCGTTTGTAGAATAACAAATTTTGCTGAACGTAAGTCTTAGTTTTATAAAGTTGGGTTAAAATATTTGTTTTTCGTAAAAAACGCACAAACTGTCTGTAAAGATTTTGTACACCCTAGTAGTTTAGTTTGTGGAAAATACCCTACACTCCTCACTTTGTTCAACTGCATATCCACGAAATCTTACAACTGTGCAGGAAGAACACTGATGTTGCTAAAATACTCAACACGACAAGAAGAAATTGATCTTGTTTTAGATGTATGCCAGCCGTGCTCTCGAATTCTCAATCAATTAAAAAAAATTAAAATTGTGTGATTTAAGATCGGCATTAAACTTCACAAGAAAAATTTTACATCCTTTTGTATTGAAATCAAAAAATGCCACAAGGCCCACCTGTAGTTCAGTGTAAACTTTTCACGGAGACTGCTCACTGAAAGTAATCAGCATTACAACGCTGTTTGCCGATCCTAAAATATTATGTCTAAATAACTAGTTTGGTCCTGAACTCTATGAGTTTCTTCCTGAAGTCTAGTTTGTCTTATGCAACCACGGAAAATACATTTTAATCTTGTTCCAAAGAGGTGTTTTTTCAAAAAACTATAGGTTTGAAAATATATTGTTAACGATTCATGCTGTTTAACCTAAACCAACGTTCCCAAAACGGGAACATGTTTTCAAATGCTTGTAACTAGTTCACGGATTAAAAATAGATATGCAGTTTTCTTCAGAGATTTCTTCTAGATTGGTGCTATTGAAAATAGAACCCAATTCATGAAATCCAAATTGTTGATTTGTTTTTGTGGCGATTCATATTCAGCAAAACGTAGTTTTTCGGGTAGCCAAGCTAATTTTTGTTTGTTTATTATAAACTCGAAAAATTTTCAAGAAAATATGCCATGAAAATATTATTTATAGTTCTGTTTAACTGATCCAAGCGTTAGTTTACAATTTTGTGTCCATCCATTTCCTCTCAAGAAGTTTGAAAACAATTTTCCCAAAATGGGAACGTTGGTCCTTTACAGTACAGAAATACCCATTTTTGTCAACAGACGTGAGTACAGTAACAGGAGGACAATAGTGAAGTAAATTTTAATCCCATTCTTGTTTCACGCTACAGTGCTGCTGAAATAGCTTATTGTTCGACGGATGTGAACAGAGTTTGTCACTTGCACCGATCTATTTCATTACAAAAATACAGTGCAATTGCTTCCCAGGATAGCAAGCATGAGAATAGAGTGCCACAGTCATGGGCAAAAAATAGGACCACTTGTAAATTTCAACGAAATCAAATATCAGCAAAAGTCCTTGAAATTTGCATTTTTTTCTAAAATGGTGTTTTGCCTGAAAACGTTTAATATTTAGTGTGTACACCAGAGCTTGTGTGTGTGGGAGGGTGTTCACTGTGCTGCAGGAGGTGTTTCACCGATGCAGCTGTGTAGCTGTCGTCGATTCTTCTGTCCAGTGACCTCCAAACACTCTCACTACATCAAGTTGACAATAAAAATTTAGCCTCCTCTAAATTGGCAAAAGTATTACCACTGCTAGAAAAACTGAAATACAACTGTTAACAGTTTGGTGTGTTTCACAAAAATGTCAGTATAGATGAATTAATGGTTCCATGTCGAGGCCTTCACAGCGCTGAACAGTCTAGAAAAGGAAAACCAGGGAATTTTGGATACAAACTGTGGATGCTGTGTGGTGTTGCCAGTTTTCCGTGCAAGTTCGGCATATACTGTGGAACAGATTCTCTGAGAACCATCCCATTTGGAACACATGCTGTAACCACCATACTTAGTCCTGTAAGCAGTAATCAACAGGTTGTTTTCTTCGATAATCTTTTTTACAAGCCATCGGTTGTGTGACTTGGATGCCAAAGGCATCAAAACCTACGGCAGGCTACAATCAGAGAAATTCGAACTGGACCCTGCCCTTTTATTGCAAACAAGGACTGTAAGAAACAGCCCAGAGGATCTTATGATTACGGATCAGATGGCATTGTTATTTGTGTGATATGGAACGATACCTGTCCAGTCACGATTGCCAGCCACTATTTTACAATGACACCTCTCAGCAAAACAGAAAGACTGGATAAAAACAGCTATGCCAATCACGCTAAGACTACTCATAACCAATTTCGAAGAGAAATTGCAAAGTGTTTGGTGAAAACAGAAGCAAGGCTTCGTATGGGTGGCTCTACAGCGCAACACAATACAACAGTAAGATACAACGGCGTGAACCACACACTCAAATCTGTCTAAATCTGTCTCACAAGGAAGATGTGTTTTCTGCCAAAAAACACTAGGTTTCAATGTAAAAAGTTTGAAAAGAGACTTCATAAGAAATGCAGTGCACTCTTCCCACACACAGAGGTGAACTCTTTCTAACTTTTCTCACGTCTCTAGCATCTAACTTTTCTCACGTCTCTAGCATATATGGCTGTTTTCTGCAATTGTTCTTTTGGCTTTGTCATGTTATAAGTGTAAACCAGCATATTTTGTGCGTAATGTATGTGTGAAAAACTTGCAATCTATGGAAAGGCAATTTAAACGTCAATAAATAGTCGTATTACTAAGGAAATACAAGCAACTTCTCCAAACCGAGACTTTGCCAAACCGAGAAGTGGTTAGTTTTATGTGTTTTCAAGTAGCAGTAGACCCCAACATTTCCAAAAACAAACAAAGTAAAGCAAAATTAAAAAAAATAAAATCAATTTTGGTTTTATTATGGTAAGTAGACAAAAGTTTTAAAAAATCATGGAAAAATATTCATTGGATGTATGGGCCGTCTATAAAGGTTTAACATCACTTTTATAAAAACAGAACTGTCAGATTGAATGAAACGGTCTTGCACCATTTGGTTGTATTTTAATCAGTTTGTAGTCCACAGTTTCTCATATACCTTCTAACTGAGGAGTGATCAAATATCCAGTATAAACACCTGTTGTAGCAAAGTTTTCTTGAACAGTCATAAAAGTGCTCTTCAAGGTTACACCTAGGGGGGCGCTTTGGGTGATCAGCCCTAAAATCTACGAAAGTAACTTTATTCACCATGATTTTTCACAATTTGGAGAACAGCATTTGCGATATACGGCGTATTTTGCCGTTTGATGACAGCAGTGTTGTGAAGCAGACTTCATCTCTCTTACAGTAGTGAACCCATAATGAGACTCAGGGCCGCAACCAACTGATATTTTCGGGGGTACAAAATGATGTAACTTGTTGCTGCACCTAACAAATACATACGTTTGTGAAAATTTCGGGGGGGGAAATTGTTTGGCAATGAATTTATTTCCAAAACCTTCTGCAGGTAACTAACCAGTTCTTTGTACAATTCAAAGATTCGTGTATATATAAAAAACAAAACGGAAAATTGTACAATACCTGTTGCTTTCTTGTTCTTGTCTTTCATCGCCTTGCGTGCCACCCCTGCCAATGAAGTGTTGAATAAGTTTTGAAATATTGCAGAAACATGAAAATGTTTTGCATTTCGAGCACATCGAAATGGAAAGTTCGGAAAACAAAAAATAATCTCTGAGTATAAAAACTTTTAAGTGGTCCTGTCTGTGATGCACTGAATTGGATGCAATGTAATGTCTTGTAAGGGTGAACATTGCGTCATTGCACAAATGTAAAAGTTCCCTTGAATAAAAGACATAAATGCAATGTTTCATCACTACAATCTGTAAGCTTACTCACCAACAGCAATTTAGTATTTTCTTGGCTTTCACTGAATGTTTCAGTCAAGGAAGTCTGTCATAAATCTGGATCTATTTTAGGCGAACAGAACGATTTAAATCTTGTGCATAGTAGGGTAAAAGTACCTGTAGTTTCTTCACTTTTCACAGTTGTTGTTGCTGTGCTGGTGGCGACTGGAAAAACAACAATGCAGTTTTTCATTTCTTCATCAAAATAGTAAACACACACAATAAGATTGCTAATACTAAGTCCTGTTCAGTTCCGCTTACGTGTTGTTTCCAGTTTTCACCTGCCATGTTTGGTTTTATCAACACTGCCAATGAATTGATGAAAAGTTTTGGAATTTTTGCAGAAGTACAACCATCAATTTGCTATTTGAACAACTAGGTAATTAATGGAAACAGAGGAGAATCGTTCTGCTTGATGCAAAATCACCTCTCTTGCATTGCACTGTGCAACGATCTTCTACTCATATGTTTGTTTTTTAAATCTACTGGTAGCTTGTTCTGCTATGCAATAATGAAGGAATTTCATTTGTGTTTCAGGTTGGCAATATTGTTTTACACTTGTGGTCATGTTTGTGTTAGTTCTGAGTAGTTCCTGGGTAACGCCATCGTTGTAAAGACAGTTCACAACATAGTGAAGGTTTAGCGAAAACATTGAAGTATAAATACCTGTTGTTGTCCACTTTTCGTCATTCACACCGAACTTCATAACCTCTGTGAAAAAGAGATTCAAATTTCAAAGGCTTGTTTGAAAAACAACAGTTTGTTTGCCTATAAAAACTCTTTAGCCATTGAAAATGACACTGTGTAATTCTCCTTTGAAAAATGCGTGTTGTATTGTATTGTTCTTGCTTACGGAGAGTTAAATCAACTTCTGTAAAATCGCTTTTGTTGCTTTGTTGCGAATGCAGATATGCCAGATTTTAGTCTAGATTTCTGGTTATGCACTGTAACTGGCACAGAGAAATTTGCAAAAATATAGTTGAAGCGTTTCCGTGACTTCTCCCCATACATCAATGTTCTAACAAATTTTGGTTCAAGTTGGTGTTTGTGATTATGTCAGGTTTTACCAACTGCACCCAAGATATTATTTTCCTAATATCCGCAATAGTTGTCAGTGATGAAACTGTTACGTGGAACAAAGCTTTTGGGCCAAAGATGGTGGCACGTGGCAAACAAAGGCTAGGTGTGTTATCGTCATTTCGAATCCCAAACAACGCCCAAATGCATGGACGTCCGCAGAAATTTTTCTAGGGGGATGGGACGAAGTTGACATTTCGTTTATCATTTTCAGGTTGCTGACGATGCAATGCAAATGGACGTTCACAAAACGCTTTATACTTTCAAAATCACAAAGAAAATGCCCCATGTTACCGCACCAGTCCCAAAAATGCGCTTTGTTGGCAGCCATGCTTCTCACACCTTATAAAACTACGTGGCTTACTGCTGTCAGCACTCACTGTCTCGCTGCATTACATGCCATAGCCGTCTGCGTTGAACAGTCACATGTAGTGTTGCCACTCTGTTGTTACGCAAAAGCGCTAGATTGCACGATAAAAAACACAAGATTCACAAAAATTCCACTAGATTACAAATATGTGACAAATTTGTCAGATTTCAAGAAAATTGGTGTGGTACTTAAGAATAGGCTGGTGTTTGATGAACATTATATACTAAATTTATTTATTTGTCTCAGACCAGATGGTCCATAGAACGCACACACACGCAAACGATTAATAAACAATAAGTATTGTATTTTTGCCCGTATAGACACCCGTAACACTTGGTACAACCCTACTGCAAAGTAGGATGCCAATTCCTGAAGTGGTCGAGGCCAGGTAAAGTACAAATAAACGACAAAGCATTGCAATGTCCGAGCACTCAGTCACAAAGTAAAATGCGGTTGTAGTTTTCAAAGAATAAGGACGAATATAAACAATCTTAACGCATCAAAGGACGCAACCTTTCGGTCATAGGCGTAGCCAGAGGCAGGGGCACATCTAGGGGGTCTGTTTGGCTGTCATGACAGGCCGTTTGGTACCGAAGGTAGTTAGAATTAAAGCCGATAAAATAGCAAACACTGTCACTGCAGGTCTCTAATGCGGTTGGTTTGGAACAAGTAACAGCATTTTCCTACTAACATTGTATAGCATTATTATGAAACAACCACGTCCCTGCCTTGTCTAAATGACACGAAACAATACACATTTTCCACACTCTAGTCTAATTTGATGTTGCGTCGAACGTGTTTCAGATTTTCCTACTCTGGTAGTGCCAGCTTCAACGCAAGCAAAGCTGTCAGAAGCTCGTACACTGCCAGGCGCGTGCAGAGGTGTTTTGTAAT
>JGI24158J21664_10014869_pt1 | contig 10180 bp, 6 predicted proteins | sample Ectturendosymbi3_FD_21664 | JGI IMG/M metagenome (IMG submission 21664) | reverse complement strand
AATGTGTTGGACATAATCTAAAACTATTGGACACAGTTCAAAAAATTTGGGCCCCTCTCAGAAAACTCTTCGCCCCTCCTGGTGTCATGAGCTGGTTACGGCCTGGTGCTACACCTACTTCACAAACTACGAGTTACTTCAGATTCGATTTTCTCACCTATACATATCCATACACGGCTTCTTTTCTTGCAAGGGATCACGAAGAAAGTCGGGGTCAACATACTGCAATGTGTACTGCTTTGTATGCTCAACAACCAAAGTCGTAGCAGGGCTTCCCGTTGCAACAATCAACGAAGCGGAACCAAAATCAGCCAACTTCACTTGCATTTTACTTGTCAGTAAAATGTTTTCCGGTTTCAAATCACCGTGACAAAAAGTTTTATCCTCGTTGTAATTATGAATGTACGCTAGACCAGAAACAATTTCCTTAGTCAGCCGAAGACGAGTACTCCATGATAAGACCGCATGGTTCCCCTCCGAAAGCAGATCTTGTAAGTTGCCATTATCGGCATACTCCAGTATCAAACCAACAAGCCCAACACTATCAGGCCATTTAATCACTCCCAAAATGCGCACGATGTTTTCATGGCGAAGTCGTGATAAAATATTAGCTTCTTGATATACCCTGGAAACAACAATTGTCACTTTAAGCAAAGATGTGTAGGAGGTATTGTGCTCAGCAGACATCGCTGCAAATATAAACAACACAAGCTTGCCGTAGCGGAAATAACACTGAGTTATTTGCGGAAAAGAAAATTTGAACCGAACGACATTCCATTCCATGAAAATTGAAGTTCCAGGTCACATTTGAGGCTCGTTTGTAAACGAGTCGGAACAGCTCAAGCCATGTCTTTCACTCAAATCCATTCAAACATTTTTGCGACCAATCGACTCGAACCACGTCAAAAGTATTGCGTTGTCACAAACCCTAAGGAAAGGAAAATTTATCCATCATCCCCTAGAGGATTAGTTGATTAATTTGTGTTTTTTGGCCATGCCTTGCCAACCGAAAACATTAGAAGGCCAATCAAAGGCTCTGAAGATGTGCATTTTCGCCTAGTTTTTTTGGAAAGAAAGAAATTGCCCCTTGAATTTTTTTCTCAGGCCCCAAGGGCGTTATCCAAAAATCGCTTGACCCCAACCACTTATGATAGCACCCAAAAAAACTTAAACCCAAAAATTTGTTGGATTTAAAAAAAATTGAAGCTAGGAGACTTTCTGTTTTTTTTGAAAGTTTGAACAGCGCTGTTCAAACCCTCTAGCTCTATTGGCTTGCGAGTTATGGCTAGAAAAGTCTGAGCTAATACATCAGTTTTGCAGTCCTTGAAGGATTAAAAAACTTATCCGCTCAAACTTCTCTCTGGACATGACAAACGTCTCTACAGCAAGTAGTAATGACATCGAATAGGAAGAAATCCTGAAAGTGAACTGTGAGCAAAAACTATTGTCACAAACCCTAACAGTGGCAAACATTTTATTAACAAACACTTGCCAAATTCTTGTCCGAGCTAAGCGACTCCTTACTATTGGTCGTCTTGTTTGTAACAAACTTTATGCGAAACATAAAAATTTACCATTACATGTCACTATATGTAACAATTTGATCACAATGTCAAGCCAAAGAAGCTTTCACCTTGGCAAAGCCACTGAAGCTATGACAAACTTTAAGCTTTGGCATTGGCCATGAGATGGCCAGATTGAATGTGCAACCTATTTGCAGTGACAAAAACTAAAACTGCAATGTGGGTAATATTTATTTGAAGTTCCTTGAAGGGGAAAATCATATTTCCAAAATAGAGAAGGCAGGCCTGCCATATTACGAACTTTGAAACATGTGTTCAATTATCAGGAAATTTGCAGGCAAACAGCAAAAACAACTGTATCAATTAGCACAATACTTTTGTAGCTAATGATCATATAAACACAAGTCACAATCGTTTTACTGATCAGTCTTGACACATTTTGTACATACGTGTTTGAACGTGATGCTTTAGTTTTAGTGCTTCCTGTAATGTTAAATTGTTTTATTGCAACCCATTCCAAGCATTGGTGGTGATATTTGTAGACTTTCCCAAAACTTCCAGAACCCAAAAAATTTTCTTCATCTTTTTCAATTGGAAAATCCTCACTTTGATATATCGGCAATGTAGAAGAGAATGCTTTTGCCTGTAAAATGTATAATACAGCTACATCAATCACTTTAACATCGCAGGTTATCCCAATTTCACCTCTGTTTTTACTTCTGAAACCTCTTTTCTGAATGCTTTTGGTTGTGCTTCTTCATCAGAACAACCTAAGAAGTACATAATAATGGGCCATTTGATGGATGTTCACATACAATTAACTTGTACGTAAAAAGTGAAGATTCTAAAAGTAGCATGACCACCAACTCATGTAAACAACATGTTTGGAATAAATTGGAGTTTTTAAAACAAAAATTTAAAAGTTTACATTGTAGTCTTATAGCCATACTTATTTTCTTCAGAAACAGCATGACTTTGCATTTTCTAAATAATCGAAATTTCTAACTTTATAATTGGCTGAAAACAGCGTTGCATAAATAGTGTACAATGATGGATATGTTCTACGATGTATAGAGGCAATGATTCCTCTTAATGAAGAGCATTTACAATTGCTGTTAAAGTTTTACGTAACTTGTATCAGTCAGCTGGGGCAAAAAAATCAAGGAGGTAGTTGGGATAAAAAAGGATTTCCCTACAATCTCAACTTATTGCACTGCATGAATTTTTGTGGAATGATACAGTGCATGTATCTAAAAAGCCATTGTGCCTAATTGCTTGTTTTAATGATACATTTATTTTTCCAGTAGGTTAGTTTCACCAAAAAAAATTGCCTAAAAACATTCTTTAGTGGTTTTGTACACTTTTGTGTGACGCGGTTGCAGATGAATTTTTTACTCCATTAATTTTGTTAGACAATGTGTCTCCTAACCATCGAAGGCAGTCCAATAAAAAAGTTGTTTTGATAAATACTTTTTGTTCACCAATGTTGAGTTTTTTACCCTGAATTTTCCATGGCCACTGAGGGCAAAAGAATAAACTATTTTTTTTTACCCTTACGTGTTATTTTTGTCTCATAAAGAATTGTGAATATTTCAAAGGAAATATTCAGTTCCTCATTGCAAGTATAGTAACTGTAGAAGATTTTTGAAAACCTCGACTAATGTAGTATTAACTACATACATGTTTATTTTTTAGGTATATACCAGTATATAAGATTGCATTTGTGACTGGCTAAAAGTTTCCGAAATTGGTGAGAGTATATCAAAAGAAAAAGAAACACTACACAGACTTGACAATGTTAACAGCAATTGAAGAAATCAAAGGTGGACAGGGTATAAACAAGGTAGCAAAAAAGTATGGTATGTCAACAACACTTACAACAAACAGATTAAAAGAAACTTCAGGAATACGAAAAAGGAAGAAACAAGGCAGAAAAAGCATTTCCTGTACAAACATAGAAAAACATTGCGACATCAATGAAAAAATGACAGAATTAGGTTTTGGACCAACAGTGCAAGAGCTGTGATTTACTGTACAAGACTTTGCAAATATTAATGACATTTCTACACCATTTACTGATGGTCTTCCTATATATGACTGGACTGTTAATGTGAAGCATCATAAACTTGCTTTGAAGAAAGGAGATCTTATGAAAATAGCTAGAAAGAGTGTTACTTCTGAATCCTTTGTTATCTATGGATTTTATGAACTCTTGGAAGCCGAAGTAAAATTGTTGGGGTTGGAGAATTGTCCAGAATGTATCTGGGATTGTGATGAAACAGGATTCCCATGGATCCTAGCAAATTCAAGACTATTGGTGAAAAACGGCAAAAAGCAATTAGGAATACATGTGGAGCAAACTGATAAAATGACACAGTTTCGGCAGTTATCTGTGCTAATGGAACTCCACTTGATTCCTTGACTGTCTTCAAAGGCAAAAATCTACAGAGCATGCCGTACAGTGAAAAATCTCTTCATAAAACAATTTTTCTGTCAGTGACAATGGGTGGATGACAACCACTCTCTTCCATGCTTGATTTGTGAATTGTTTGGCAGAAACCAAGTCAGTTTGTTTGTTGATACTGCTCTTTGATGGACACATAACACACACTTCCATTGAAACGATTGACTTGGCTAGAAATGAAAATGTATCCATCATAAACTTCCTGCACACTGCACAGATTTGTTAAGGCCTCTCCATGTAAGCTGGTTAGTTCCACTGAAGCATGACCATGAAAAAGCATTACTCCAACACATCCAACCAACAGTAGGACAACAACCACTCCAAAAAGCACAGTTTGTGAACATGCTATGCAGTGTATGGAGGCATGGTTTAAATGCAAAAAGCATAATTTCTGGGTTTAGAAGTACTGGTGTTTTTCCGGTTAACAAAACCAAGTACAAGCTGTCACGTTTAGACAAATCCAAACTACAGTCATATACTGCCTGGAAATCAAGAGGATCACCTCGTGATGCTGATAGAAACTAACATTTGCTGTCAATATTACAGAAGCAACAGATTAGTCAAGTGACTCTCCAAATGATTCCCAACCATCTATATCTGCTCACCAGTATCAACCATGTGCTGCAAGCACATATGCACCATCGCTCTCTGGAGAAGAAGAAACAGCTAAGCAAAGGTGCATAGAGCTCTGCACAAAGGAGTTAATCAAGCTATTGCAAAGCAGAGTTCCAGAAGGAATGAGTTGAGTTTATTTGGCAAAAATTAAGAATTTCAAAGACGGGAAAGAAATCATAGCGATTGCAAAAACACCAGGGCACCGAAAAAAACGGAAGGTTATCGAATGAACTATCATATCTGTTTAATGTCATGCATCAATAGAGAGTGCCATTAAATCTAGGGGGAAGCACACGTTCCTAATCATGAGTTACCAAAGAAGCAAAAACGAGTTAATATGAATGGAAGTATCATGACAAATGAAATGTTTAAGGAACAAGTAGAGCTGTTCAAGAGAAAAAGCACACCACAACAGAGGAAAACTAAAAAGAAGCAAATTGTTTCAAACACCAATGAAGATAATGAGATTTCACTGCATGATGCATCGAATGATGATAAAGACCTTGAGGAGAGTGACAAAGAAAAAAAATTGCAGAGGATGAAGGCGGCAAACAACAAGTCACTATTTCAAACTCACACACTCGAAAATGCTTTGCAGTGTATTGGAATCATCCACAGACACATTACTGGAAAAAACTTGAAGTATTTCGAGATGATGTGGACAAGCAGAGAAATCAGAATTTAAAATTTTGCACAAGAAAAGTGGAATATATGGAGAAATATGCTGGGATTTGCTTACTACTTAAGATAGAGATAATGTTGACACTGCCAACTATTTTCAAGGGGCCGCATTGGCCAAACTGAAAGTGGTAGATATGGATGATTATATTTTTTTTCGAAGAAAAGGATAAAGTCCAGGAAAAGTTTGCATTTCTCTAGAAATATGGTCTATGCAATGCCTAACATTGTTACTGGACTATTTGCAAATGAGTAATTTTGTTGTAGTTGTGTGAATTTACTGCAAGCATAATTCAGTGAAGTTGCCTTTGTTAACCACACACATGCTTTTTTGCCTCTTTTTAAAGTAAAAAAAGCAAGACTACTTTGTATATATATTTTTATATTGTTGTGATTAGAGATCCCGAGCGGCATGTGCGCAAAGCTTCGCACCGTGGCAGCACGCAAAAATAGAGTTCACATGCCATGATCACTCTATTATTGCTTGTTCGCGCCACATACATGTATGGTGTTGTTCTTCACGCACATCCCGCTCGTGGTGAATCACACATCTAACGCAACACCACCACTGAGGTTGGAACAACATCTCCTTTTTACAACAAACCGCACGGATCGCATGTTGTTTGTGTGAAGGCTGACCCTGGCACGACCTTCACATCCTGGTCACAGCCCCATTTTGTTGCGATCGGAAATCCCAAGCGGCATGTGCGCAAAGCTTCACACTGTGGCAGCAAGCAACAATAAAGTTCACATGCCATGATCACTCTATTATTGCTTGTTTGCGCCACATATATGGATGGTGTTGTTCTTCACGCACATCCCCTTCGTGGTGAATCACACATTTAACGCAACACCACCGGAGAGGTTGCAACAATATTAACACCTTCGCTGCCAGTAGTTTTGGGTAAAATGGTCTATGCAATGGGTTCAAAAGTTTTGGCCTAAAAACAACAAAGTAATTAAATCATCCCCTAATTAGATATTTAATTAATTTGTTGTTTTTAGGCCATGACGTTTGAACCAGAAACACTAGAAAGTCGATCAAAGGCTCAAACCACTCGGATTCTAGACTACTTTCTAATAAAAACTTGAGCGAAATACTTCCCTCTTGCGGTTGGGACCAGGGCCAGGTAACCTGAGACAAAATGGCCAAAAACCTACCCTACTTATGACATCACTCACAAAAAAAACAAAATGAAAACCAAACATTTTTTTGCAGACTTTAAGGCTTGCCAAGTCTTTTGAGGGTTTGAAAAACTCTTTAGCACAATTGACTGGCGACTTACGGAGTTGCAAAGTGGCACGAAAATAGCAGCTCATGCAGGATTTCTAAGTATGATGTACTCATACACAGGCAGTGAACGTGTTATTGTGCAGAGGTAAGCCAAAGTTTTCCAAAAGGTACATTGTCCACCAGCCTTACTAGGAAATGTAAAACTTTTTTTATGTACAGAGCATGATCCATATCAAACTTCATTCATTTTGACTTTTTTGCCCCAACTGACTTTATATATTATGAATCAGCCATATCACGAACAGGTGCAACGGTGAATATTTGATACAAATATTAAATTTTATGAAAGCAACTTGGCAGTTTTTGCATTAAATGGATTCCTACATGTTACATACCATCATCATTCTTTTGCATTGCTCCACGTGGAAATGCTCGTAGGACTTTTTATCCACAAAACTGACATATAAAAACATACAAAGAAATATAATTTCTTTTTTGTTATTTTATGTTTGTGTACAACTTAGACACATGGTTCATATCATAGGAGTTAATAAAAACAGCTAGACTATCCAACAGTCACTTGCTTTGCACAGGTCAAATCTACCAACACATGCAAAGGTAACATATGAAATTTTGCTTGCTTTACATAACAAATACCATTTGACAATTAAATTATTTCCATTTGATGCAATTTTGTCTTTTATAAACTAATTTCCACTTGCAGTCTAGCATTTATGCAGCATATTATCTACTCTCATAAACCTCAACAGACTCAATGATTTACCTTATTTTCAGAAAATTTTGACATTCAAACAAAACAAGGTATTTGGTGAGTAGAAACAATTTTGCATGTGCTTATATCATCTCATACATGTGTAGTATATCAAAATAAAAATTTTCACAACAGTGCTACACTAGGCTAGGCTAGTTTTGATGACAAAATAAGACTAAGCTTCAAAACCCATATGGTTCCAGTACTTGAAATAAAATTTCACCACTCACATAAGTACTTTACACATAGTTTGTTTATTACCAATATGCTAGGATTACCTCTGTCAAATGCCTTAGATGCATACAAAAATATTGTAAACACTAGTCTGCTTTTATTCATTTGCAGTAAGGGGATACACTTGTTATTGGTCAACATGCACACATATCAGCATGCTATATGTCTTAAAGCCAAAATTAATCAATATTCGTACTATTAGAAATTATACTTTAAGAAATATTTCATACTAGAAAATGCAACACAAAATAAAATGTCAAAGAGTTTGAGTGACAATCAGTAATATAAGAGCAAACCAACTAATTGCCACTGACACATTGCGCAGTCAGAATCACTGCAGAGCTATGAGAGAACACCATGTTAGGCAGATTTCTCAAAACCTCCACTTCACTTTTCAAATAGTTTGAGTATCATTGAAGCTACAGAATTTTAACATGCTTAAAGCCACTTTGTCCAAATATAATGCTGAGTTCATGACACTAGCCATACAGTGAACCTGGCTGAGTAGGAGATGTCTATTTCTGCTGTGTGAGCGGTTGTTAGCTTGACTCTCACCACTGTTGTTCTGACTTTTCCAGTAGAGATGGCACTTTTGATGGGAGCACTTTTTATGTACTTTGTCAAAAAGTTTTGAAAACCAGACACAGTTTACATTTTGGGTTAGGGTTTTGGATTGAGGTTAGGGTTTTAGGTCACGTGAAAAGGACGATACACTAATCCAAGTTTATCATCCATGTAATGTGACCAATTCAACCACTCAGGTTTGGCTAATGGCAAAATAGGTACAGCAGTGTTCTTGCTGCTAGCAGAAAAAGAGACACTGCCAAATATGCATTCTCAGCAAAAGATATAGTAGACATTTGCTAATACATATATAATTAGCAACATCTTTGAACTTTCAAAGTTTAACTAAAATTTCCTGCATGAAAATTTCACCATTTGTGCCTTTTAATGATTTCAGTAATGATTCAAAGTGTTTCTGCCAAATTGCTATAACAGTTTCCTTGCTAATTTCACCTTCCTCAACATGCACCATGTTGAATTTGTAATTCTTTTATTACAAATATATTTTTCTAAGGTGGGACACAGTTAAAAATCTTTTATATGACATATAAAAAATTTTAATTGCATCTGTCCTATATCATCCATTTGAACAGCAACAAGATTTCAATGAGTCTCAATTCATGTCTACAATACAAGCTACTACTATAAAGACAGGCGTGCACAACCTTTTCCATGTTGCTAGCTGCATTATGTTCATTTTTACAAAATACGACCGCCAGTAAGTTCAAGATAATTTTATTTTTTTGTATTGCTTTTGTTCTGCTTTCACACACTGAGCTTATCCATCTTACACATTTCTTATTAGCCACCTTTCTGCTAAGTATCCTAATACAGCGAACACAGAGTTTTATTAAATCCTGGCCACCAGAACTTATATTTTAAATTACATCATGTGCATGGCTGCAAAAATTTTTATCAAAGGCTGCATGTGTCTGTACAGCTGCAGGTTGTGCACACCTGTATAAAAAGATTGTCTTTTGTAGTTTCAAACTGAAGTCTATAAAGTATTAGCAGCAAGATATGCTGCACAAAGATTGGTAGCAAAATAGTTGACCCAATTCAAGAAATTCAAGTTTTTATCAAAACCTCCCTTTTTTTCTTTATTTTGGCTGAGACCTAAACCTGTGACTTCATTTTCTTCAAATAATAATTATATAAATCACAAACACATAGATTTTTTACTATTTACATGTTTGTCTTAGACGAACGGCAAATATCATAGGCTATTTAGTTAATAAAATATTTTGCAAAATTGAATATTAATGAAATATTACTAATTTTACTTACCTTTTTTGCATATTTAATTATACACTCTTAAAGAAAAATGGATGCTTTTTGTTGTAGGCTATAGCCTGCAGTAGCAGCTAGTGTTTGTATCACAGCTGGTGTATGATGTCAGTCAGATGTTTTGAATTCTGGCTTGTGTTAAGGGATAATACTAAACCTAGAGCCAGCGGGCTGGAGAACTATGTTTCCAAGTAAAAAATATGAATTGTTGGCAGGCTTGCAGGGCAGCTGGCTAGCTATCAGTATATGACAGGGCAAGCCAGCAGGCTAAATAACAAGGCAATCCCGTGAGCTATACAACAGGTCAGGCCAGCAGACTATATAATGACAAAACAGGCTGGCAGTCTATACGAATATGACAGGACAGGCTGCCAGGCCATGCTAAAGGGCAGGCCAACAAGCATAGGGCGGGNTGGTAGGCTACACTAAAGGGCAGGGCAGCAGGTTATGAAAAANGGCAGGCAAGCAGATTGCACAACAGGGCAGGCCGTTCAATGCAAGGGCTGGCTGCTTTAAAAATGATGACTTTAGCTAGCCTACAAAGGTTAATCAAGCTGCACAACATGGCAGGTGTTCGATTCCAATTCAGGCTACTTTAAGCATGACTTTTTCATCGTGTTGTGCAACATGGCAGACTATTCAAAATAGGAAGTGACTACAGATATGCCTGTCCTGATAAAATGGTCAGTTTGTCATTCAAACGGTGTCGGTCTTGACCAAAGTTACGTGAGCCGGCAGTCGTCTAGCCGGCAGTAAATAAAACGGATCCGGCAAAATACCGCTAAAATGCAGGCTGGATGTGACGGCTG
>JGI24158J21664_10014868_pt1 | contig 10181 bp, 7 predicted proteins | sample Ectturendosymbi3_FD_21664 | JGI IMG/M metagenome (IMG submission 21664) | reverse complement strand
CAACCCGGGCAGAGTTTCATTTTAGCTGGGTTTATACTTTTTCTGCCACGCCCAGATCCTTGCGGATCTGAGCACCTGTTCCACCGAGAGAGACCGGGTGCGACCCAGCACTCCCTGCGCAACTGTGTTGATAATCTGGTAGCTGTTTCCCATACAGGCGATACGAATGGATATAAATTTGGCTTGCTATGCACCTTTGTGGACCAGTCAAAGGGCAACAATTCCATAACCTTCCGTTTGTTTTGGTGCCCTGGCGTTTTTGCAATTGCAATGGCGTCTTTCTCGTTTTTGAAATTCTTAATTTTTGCCAAATAAACTCACCTTAACCTCGATTACAAATTCTAGGTGATCCCACTCTACTACCTACATACTGTTTGATAAAATCTTACCTGCCGGGTTATGACTAAGCGAAATATTCAGTGAATCTCATCAAATCACTTACCGCAGTACATTGTACCTTGTAAACAATGTGTCGTGCTCTTCAAACTTTAGCTGCTATATGACACTGGCGAAAAACGAAAGGAAGCAAAAAGACGAATGTATAACTGTTGCATTTTACAGAAAATGTAACATGAAAATCACCAAGAAAAAACATCAACAACTTTGATGAAATTTTCTTTGAAGGCAAACTCTGTCACATAAGGAAAAAGAGGTATTTACAAATACAGCAAAAAATTGATTAATTAGGGAAATACATAATCACGCTTTGCTTTCAAAGAAAATGCAGTGCTCTTTCTTTTTATGACTTTCGCTTTCCTGAAAGCATCCCAGTTTTAGAATATCAACATGGCAGCATAAGGTGCAGAACGGTGACAATGTTGTTGGCTGACAAGGCCTCAGCAACGTGTAGCATGCAATGCGATATTACTTCCGTTTGAAAAACCCATTGAAATGCGTTTAATCGATTTTTCATACACATCAGACATTTTAAGAGAAGTTCCTTCTTTCCACACATATTTATCACTTCAATATTTTCGGATGTTGTTTCTACTGTCATTTTCGGATGTTTGTTTCTTCCTTGCTTCATGTCTGACTTATTTTAAACATTGCGTGTTCAAGCTTTTGAACTAGACCTGCAACTTGGACGAATTTTGCTTCTTGTGACAGTTAATTGAATTTTAATTTAAATTTTTGGTGACGGCAGTTAGCGGCAGGCCGAAGCCTGAAATTTGCCCCCTGCCGGGGCGATTTTGGGTGAACGCTCTTGCCCAAGGAGTGCTACGGCACTTCACTCAGTGGCCGTAGATCGAACACCTTGAGAGGCGGACACTTTGCCACTGAGCTAGTGCCGCCCGTTGCAGTTATTGAAAATGTTTTTGTTGTGTTGCTGAGGCCAGGAGTTTCTTCTCGGTTATTTTCTAGATTTGTTGTGGTTCGCAACGCATTGTGCAAAATATAAAAACACGATCTTTGTGTTTTGTAATCACTGATTTTTTTCACTTGGCGTTCTTGTGAACAACGTGCCGAGAGTCTACAATGTTATGCTATGCCATATGTGAATGAATACAACGGAAAAATCTGCTATCTAAACTTAACAAACCTCTGTAATGAGTTTGGATGCAAGTCGTAGCGATCAAAGACCAACACCTCTGTTCGTCAATTTTGAGCAACAGCGAAACGCTATCGAACGAGTTGCAAGAGCCTTTTGAGAAACAGGTTTATCGCAAGACAGCAGAAGTTTTCTACTGCACGTTGTCGCAGGCCATTGTCTACTGCATAAATCCGCGTTATTAATATTTACCGATGGTAGTCACCAAAAGTAGCCAAGAAAAAACGCTATTGAATGCCTAGACGACCAAACCCGAAGCCAAGGGGGACATTCGGGACCAATTACCCCAAATTTTTGTAACCCCAAAAAATTTATTCTGGCCGGAAAAATTTGTTATGAACGTAAAATAGAAACAAAAACCATGCCCCCCTAAATGCGTATTCCACCCAAAGTCTTAAAACTTGACCATTGGCCTGTGGGTTACCAGGCTAGGTTTTGAGCATAATTACCTTCTTAGAAAATTGAAGCTAAGTTGTAGCATTAGTTTTGAAAGTATAAGATTTGTTCAATCTTCTTTAATGTTTCATTGCACCATATGTGTAGAGTTGAAAGGCGTCACGAATAGCCTGGGTCGTAATTTTCATCACTATTTTGCGCCAATGACCCAATAGTAAGTTTAGTGGTGAATGTAGAAGAGTTGAAAATTCATGCTCTTGCAATCACCACGTGGCTCAGATGAAATTTTAGACAGTACATATAGACTTCTTTCCTAATGTAAGACTGGAATCCTTTTAATGAATGACTTATTGGTCACATTGTTGTACACAGCTGGTTGATATCGGAATCTTGTTTTGCAGCGTAAAGAAGATAGGACAGTTCATATAAACAAAACTTCCTGTGAAAAATCACATGCTGTTGACAGTTCCACGGAGTATAGTTTGAGAAAAAAAGGCAACAAAACGCCTAACCTGATGTGGGATCCCAAAACTTACATTGATGCAGGGGCGTAAAGGAGTAAAGGAAAGGGGCAAGGGGCCGCAAGTTCCTGGGCTCCAAATCACTATGGGCGCTCCGAATGACTGCAGGGGGCGCAGAAAAAGCCCCTACAATGTCACAAGTACTTTTTTCAATACAGTGCATTTTCTTTCGAAAGACCTAAGGTTCGAACTTGTGAAGTGCCAAACTCGCTTCTTGCCCCTCGCGCTATCTAACCTCGTTACGTTCCAGTATGGATGACCTGACTATGAACATTACTTTTGTAGCTCTATATTTTATCGACTTTTTTGTCGACTCCACCCAACTATATTTAGCGAATGTACATCCGTCAATGATCTCGTCTCTGATAGATCTGTGTTGTTTGAACCTAACACGCGCATTACAGTACAGCGTTCATTCCTGTTCACAATGGTTCACATCAAAAACAATTTCAGCAATCTTTTCGTGCCTGTTTTCTTTCTCTAGTATTGAACTGAGTTCTTTCAGAATCTGCCTGACCACCAGAAAGGCTCGATCGTACATGTTGTGGCGATAATTGTTCCATATCAGAATGTTACACATGAAGGGTCACAGAAGTCTTCCACAAAAATCTGGCCACAGTTATTAAAACAGGAATATTAATTTCGCTCAAATTAGCATCGTCAGTTCCACAGAACGAATAGTAAAAGCGTAATATCTTATTCAAAAAGAATAATCTTCTTCTATCACAAATTTGCAAAATGCCCTATACTCTGATGTGAGACTCCGCAGAAGATGCGCGCTTGCGACGATGTCAGAACAAATTTAGCATAAAGACCAAGCAACCAGCTGAAAATGTGGAAATTCGCAACATAAAATTTCAGGTTAAACATGTTTTTGGGTTAGGACGTTACGCAAAGCGAATAAAAGTGAATGGAGAAAAGCACAGGAGAGACAGTATAAGCTAAGTCTTCTGATAGTGACCTGGTTGCAGTCCGAGGCGACAAAAACAAAACGTGCACTTCAGCCTACGAATGAGTTCATGGGCGTCTGAAGGATTTCCTCTAGGGGGCCACTTGGGGATTTTTCTTAAATTTCTACAGGGGGGGCTAAAAGCGGTTAAATTTGTTTTTCCTACTCAAAACTAAAAAACAACCTTTTTTGTTGAGAATTTCAACATCCAAGGGGCCTACCTGCCCCCCTCTTTTGACACCCATGGATGAATTGATATCTGAGGAAAGCATTTCGTGCAGCATGAGGCGAGTATGCATTGCGATTCGACTAACAAGTCAGTGGCTGAGCGTTGAAGAAAACCGTCGATATCAAAACTGAAGTGAGATGATGCGGACGCGGCAAGTGGGAATGGACGGGAGCTTGTAACAGTTGCAACTGGTGGGTCGTGTTGAAAACATCCCAAATATAAATACAAAAAAATTAATCCAAAGACTTTCATTCTTAATCTATATAGTTGAAATAGATTGGTGAAGACGAAGATCGTTATTCAAACTATTATTTAAGCTGATTGTCACGAGCACCAAATGAATCAAGTACAAAGCTGCTGATCAACCAATGCATCCCAGTGGTTGTGAAATCAACAAAACGGTTAATGAAGTAATCATCATAGCAATTTTGAGACATCCCACATTTAAGAAGAATTGTTCTGGAAAATTATCGAAAACAGGAAAAAGGGTACATACCGGTACTCCGTTACTAGTGCTGCTGAATGACGACAATTCGACATTAGATTACTGCTTTGTTGACACTTTCTAAACCCAGAGGCATCCAATGCTGCTGATCAGTGTATAAATAGAATTTGAAAACTCTTGGATGAGTAAAGGAAATGACGCAGCAAAAATTATAATTGGCATGAGATGCGTGAAGGAAATGACGAAGCGATAAAATACAAAAGCCTTCAGAGGAGTGATTGAAATGCAACAGCAAAATATCTATAGCACTTGGGATTCCATAACCCAAGTGTGTGAAAAAATCGGGGGTATGCGCATCCATCGCCGAGGTTTGTGTCGTTTCGGTGAAGTTAAAACCACAATACTTTACCTCAAGCATTGCGCTGTAAAATACCTTCCTTACAATGTCTAAAATATTGATGTAGCTTTTGTGGTTCTGGTGTTATGACGAAAATGACTGCTCAAAAGCTTTGAAAGCCTAGTCATGTAGGCTAGAGCTCTTTTGCAGAGAACAGTCGTGCACAACCTGCGGCCTTCGAAAAAAATTACGTCGTCGCGTACATGCAATTTGAAATATATGTTATGTCGGTCGTGCATTAGTATAAACATTTTGCCTATGGCATATGAGAATACTTAATAGAAAGACAGTCAACAGACATGTGAAAGCAGTTTAGGCTCAGTGTGTAGAAGCTGAACAGAATTTTATGCTAGAAATGATAGCATCCTAGGATACATCACAATCCTGCCGTCGTGATAATGTATTTAGCTGGTGAAGGTTTGTGCCATAGGCACACATCCCCTCTCTAGCCTGGTGACTTGAGGGTTTAGGAGAAGGAATATTAGTTAAATTATCTGTGTGCGTTACTTCAGTAAACCTCTATCAGTTTGTGCTACTTTGAGTTGGCGTTCTTATTTGTCTTCTTCAGGCCCTAGATTAAAACTTTCACACGGAAAGATCGTGTAACCGTTACCCATGTATAAACAAACAGATACACCTGTTATTTAAAGAACTTAAAATATAGCTCTACAATGAGTCCGATGACATATTATAAACGCAACTGTTTAGTGGCAAACAAATCAAAAAGCAACCTTTCTGATCAATGTCATTCAGATGCAACAGGCATTTTAAAACTTAGTTGGATCGACATCCAAAAAGCAATATTTACTGTACTGNTTACGCAGGTAACATAGCATGATATAGTTATAGTTTGTGATAAGATCATGCCTCAAACATTCGTGGTTAGTGGAGGCATTTTGCTCCCACACGTTTTNCGTGAGGGCACGAAGTTACGGACCAGTGCTGTAGCCAACACATCAGTTTCAGAGCTTTGAATTAAATATCCAACATGCTAGAAATAGCGTGCAAATGTGGAAGGTTAAGAAATGCGCGTACTTCACAGCACTACGAATATTTTCAACAAGCAACTCAAACCACTTTAGGTCTTTGTTTTTTTGCGGAGTTTTGTTATTCTCAGTTATTTGAGTGAAAACCATCGACAGATTCTATCCAGAATTAGCTAAAAGAAAACAAACCTGTGGTGAGATTCGCTTGTAACAAATACATTTTACTTCCGCGTCAAGATTATTGCAACTACTAAGAACACTAAAACCAAAAGTATGAAAACCGCAGTTCATACAAATGTTACATGAAAGAGAAGTGAAAACAAACAACAAAACCACCATCGGAATTGAGGCACCACGGCGAAATAAAAACACGGTGGTTTGCATCACGTGGCAAAACAAATGGCATCACTGGAGCTTTCAGAAAGGTTGTTGACAAAACGCTAAATTTTGGCAGAATAAGTGTGCGCAAGAAAATCTGGAATCGCTGATTTTTTCACCATGCAATGTGTGAAAAAAAAGCAAAATTTCATTCCGAACACTGGCACACCGGTTGACGAGGTGATNTTTCTTTTGATGTGCTCTCTTTATTTNTTGACGGATAAACAAGAACTGCATTTGACAGTGAATCAAACGAAAACCAGGGACGCCCAATTCGCAGACCATATCAGCTTTAATGTCAATTCGCAGACCATATCAGAACAATGAGGTAAAAACGCCGCAATGAATGCCATCTTTAGGAATCGAGTGCATGAGAGAATACGTGTTTACGATTAATTTACATTTGTTGCTTGCCAACCAATCCCCAGCAATCCCTAACTTTATATGACACAAGCGAAACAAGACAGCTCTTCCTATAGCACTTCCTGCAGATGAGGCATTTGGCAGGAATGCAGCAGATTCTTCACTCACCACTGAAAAAGTTTTCGGAGACAAGGATTTCCTTAGCGCTGGTTGCTTTAACAGAAACTATTGTATTGCTTGATTTTGACAAGACATTTGTCAAAAGGCGTCGCAAGTAAAAAGCAGTTGCGCGCTAATTTCCATGCTAACAAGCCTTCCATAAAAGTTAGATCTGGATCATAGGTTCCTTGAAACGGCATATCAGTTACACCAAAAAGTGCTTCGGCAGTGACAGATGATTTCAAAAGGAAAAACGTCTTTGATTCTATCAAGATCCTGGACATGGCACAATTTATCGCCCCAGCTCCTACGAATGAGTCCTTCCAGTAGTCAGGCTAACTGTAATCCACTCATTACAACGCTTATGTAACTAAGTATCAAAATTGAAAACATTTGTCAGAATATTTAGAAACATACTCCATCTTAAATTTTCAAATGAAATGGTTTCTTCAGATTCGTTACTGGAAAAGACAACAACATTAGAGCCAGTGTGTCTTAAAATGAAGATGGAGATGTCAGTGCTGTCTTAACAGTTACGTAGCCAATGGATCGTATGAAACGCTTCTTCACTATTATAATAAAATGGAGTAACGAAATGATTATGACCAATGAAAAGAATCTTTGACCAAATGAAATCACCAATTAAAAATACAATGAAATTATGATGCGTACAAATAACTTGACCATGTCTGCAGGAACGTGGTATTTGGCACAGACGTAACCACTACAATATTAGGTCTCAATCGAAAATGGGAAACGCAGGTTGTTGCAGCAAAAATCAGGAAATTAACTTTCACTCTCCAAACTCAAATACAGGCTAATAAATCTGAGGAAACTTCTGTTGCTTTGCAGTCATTTTTGAAAATGGGAATTTTGTGCATATTCACACCAAACATCAAAGTGTTTTGTTTTGATGCTCCTTCTTGTAGTAAAAATGTACTATGCATACAATTCTTGACAGGATGACCGATGCACAAGTGATGATGAAAAATAGTAAAGTGAAAGACATCAGTGATCTGATGAAATTCAACTGACTTCCAGAGTCGAAGTCCGCCGAAAATTGAAGGTTTGTTTGCGCCAGCAAGAGTTCAGGAATCTGGGCTCCGATTCTGAAACAAAACATGGAGGATGGGTTTAGAACGGAAATTACCTCAACTGCAATCAGCCCAGCAATTTGAGCGAGTCACTTGGGCATTTCCAAAACGTTTCAGATCGTGCCTGGTTTTGGCGTCACAAATGAGAATGCTAGCCATTTATTTGTGTGGTTGTTTAAGACTTGAAAGGTTTGGCACAAACTGGTCAAATTCCAACAGTGGTTTCGGCGTTGGCAGCGAAAGATGANAATTTGCTTTCAGGNTAACCGTAGTCGGCCAANTTAAAATGTTCACATTTGAAAGATATCGATTAATGACGTTATGATTGATTGTGGCGGCNTTGATTTTGTACCTAGTCTCCTTCCACAACACGCTCGAAACATGAGATCCAATTCTTAAGAGGTCAGTTGCAACGCACCAATAAGGTAAACAAACCATAATTTACAGACTGTAATGCGCCGTTTAGAACCGCAGCGCGACTCTTAAGTTACATCTCTCAAGTTCGAATCTAAGCGAGCTTGTTGCTGAGGGNGTCGTTATAATCGTTGCAACTTTTCATAACAAACTAACACAGACGAGATCGTGACGTGCANGTCGCAGTAACACAGCAGAGCTGTGAAACATGCAGAGGCACAGTAAAACATTACGCCTTAACAAACTCTTACNACATCCACAGCGACTCCAGTTTCAATCCGTTAACACTCACATTTTGTCAATCTGACAAGGGCATTTAGATATCATGCAAATGTTCACATAAAAACATCCTCGTANAACTTTTCTTTATTGGGTGCNAAGATATATTGCAGACAATTTTGCTTGAAATTAAAAGTATATTGCACATNTGAGCATCACATAACCTGAAACACTTCTATCAATCAAAAAATTGATCTACAACTCAGCCCCAGTTTGTATNNGCACTTTGCTCATATGATGTCGACAACGCAATTCAGGAGAAAAAAAACAATTTCTAGGATAAATTGCATTAACAGCAGCAGTGACAACCATTCCAAAAGCCGAAGAGAATCAAGAGAAAGTTTGCAGGCAAAACGTCAATTTTCAATGGATAACGTTTAATTGCCGAACAAAATCTGAAATGCTGTGTGGCATGAGAGCCTGTGTTGCACGTGGTTATATGAAATAGTGCTTGTTTACGTCATTAAAAGCGGAAGGTTGATGGTTACGTCGTCAAAAATTGAAAATGATATATATTATTTATTCCACTAAAAAGTGGAGTGTAGAAATTTCAATGTGAAACGTTCAATGATACGTGTCAAGCAAGACCAATCAAAATGATATCAAACCAGCTACGTCAATTGTGCCAAACCAGAACGGATTTCCAGCTGGAAGAAACATAGGCGTAGCCAGAGGCCCAGGGGACCATGACCCTGTAGTCATCTTGTGCTTTGAGAATCGGCGTCCCAAACAAAAATACTGTTGCTGAAACGTTTTGCCCCACAAATGTTTTGGTCCCCCCAAAAAAAATTGGGGCTGGCTACACCACTGGTAAGGAAGCTTACAAAGTAATAAATCTCGAAATAAAAACGCTTCTAAATTTTGACAAACGCTTCGGGAATCGCATCGTTTTGCAGGATATTTCTGTTCTCAATTGCATGCCTCGAAGAAGTTTTTTTACCGCCAGTAACAGCGTTTTCTCGTCTTCAACGCAGTCATCGGACGCAGCTGTTCCTCCATTGGTTGATACGCCGTGTTCAGGGTCGATTCCAGTTCCATTCTGCGCGCTAACATCAGTGTTAAGGTTCAAAAGTTGTTGCGATCGGGTCGTGAACTGCAAGCGCGAAAAATTTGAACTGTGGCAGCAAGCGACAGAGATCAAACACCGCCTGTTCTCATTCTATTGTGCATGTTCATGCCTCTGGCACATGGGTGCTATACATAGCGCTCATCCGTTTCGTGGTGTATGATGCATGTAACCCCTCGCCTACCAAAGTTTTCAATCCCGTCAAAACATGTTGAAACGCAGATGTCAGATCAAGCAAGAAGTCATATGCCAAGCCAACTTTAAAGTAAAACATAATTCAGTACCAGCAAACGTTTCCAGTGGATCTACTCTATGTTGGATAGGAAAATATGTGGCTATAATGAATTCAAAAAAGCAAAGCCATTGACAATGTGCGCCATAACTTACTCATGTTCTCTTTTCTCCTCGGCAAGTCTATGCCTGACTGCTTTGGAAAGGTTAAGGCCACTTCCGCGGGCCACGTCGACCAAGTACAGAAACAATGTTGCAATTAATGCGACTGAACGAAAACAACAATATCTTTATTTTCAGTCCACTGAACAGTGAAGCGGAACAAGCTGATGACACAAAATTGATCGAGGGAGGTTTATTGTCTGACTTGTTATGGTCCCGCAAACAAGATGATTTAGATTTTATTAACACTTACGTGCGCAGACTGATCGCTGCCTCATTATTAACAACAACTGTGTCACTAATGAAGCATATACATTAAGTAGTACTTCAGCGACATTACCCAACTTGGTCGCTAGAAACTCATCAAAGGGTGACCAACCTTTCCTAGAATGTGTGGGTCTACAGGCATCCACACACAATTAATATTGTGTGATTGCCGCTAGCAACTATAAAGCTGCACAGAGTGTACCACTCGCATTCAACCGTCCGCTGTTGCGAAATAAAGATCAATTCCTTATGTTAATTTCGTTCATATCAGCATTCCGTGTTCACAATAGCGAAGT
>JGI24158J21664_10014865_pt1 | contig 10182 bp, 6 predicted proteins | sample Ectturendosymbi3_FD_21664 | JGI IMG/M metagenome (IMG submission 21664) | reverse complement strand
GGTGTTCAGCTTAGCTGCCATTGTGCATTTCGGATACTTTCGCCACCATGCACGTTTCCAGGCATTCAAATCATACGACACTCTGCATATTTTTTTTGCACTTTCTTCCACTGCCGGCTACCTTCTCTCTGGGTTACGTCAGCCGTCACATCCAGCCCGCATTTTTAGCGGTTATTTGCCGGATCCGTTTTATTTACTGCCGGCTAGACGACTGCCCGCTCACGTAACGTTGGTCTACAGGAGATGGTCCGATAAAGTTTCAAATTGAGTGATCCATGGGTGGTTCTGTAGCCACTGCCTAGTTATTATTAACTGTAGTCCACTTGAAGTGGTTTGTTTCAAGCAGGTAAAAGTTGTCTTTCAACAAAAAAACGTTATGCGATATGCAGTAAGATGGTAGTGCCTGTTTGTTTTTCCTCATGAGGTAAAACCGCACTGGTACTATTTTACCTTTGGTCAAACACAATTTGTTGAAGTGGTTATGTGGTGTGGCAAGTACAATATGCCAAGACAACGATTTAGTGTACAGTGTAAGGGCTCAGGGTTTGTGGGTAGGATTTAGCCTACAGTAACAGTTCACACAAGCAGACAAGAAGCCGTCAATCAATAGCTTGCCAGCATGCCGCATGAGGCAAAATAGGCATTGCCTTACTTTAAGCAGAACTGTCATTGCCAAGCAACATGTCTATATGTTACTGTAGAATTTGCTATTTTGCGGAGTCAAGGTGGAGTTGGAATTAAATATTTATATGACTTGCAGAGGAGGAGCGGATGTGGAGCAAAACTTTTCAGAGTTGGAACGGATGCAGAGTCAAAAAAATNAGACTGCATCCATCTCTGCTGTCTACCTCTGGTAGCCTATAACATTGCTCGTATCCAATTTTNCTGCTCTGAGACTTGCTCATTGATATCCCAATATCCCATCAGATCATTGCGTGCGGTTGTGGAACGATGAGTACGTCATCACCAGTTGAACAATCACTACAAGCTGTTTTGTCCAGGTATAGACACAACCCAAAACATGACACCCATTCCCTCTGCGATATTCTGATTATGCATGGGGCACTGTACACTCCATTCCCAATTACATAAAATAGGTCTCCATCCTGATGGCTTATCTGACACATGTGACATTCCAGAAATGGTAGAGCATTTTCTAATGCAGTGTGGCAAATATGCAGAAGCATGACACAAACTACAAAGATCCATCCAACATTTCAGTATTAACTTTGATTGGATAGCATTACTGAAAAACACAAGAGCAATTCCATTTGTTATAGCATTTCTCCAACAAACAGGATGAGCACTATAAAATGAACCACACAATTAAGTTGTGGCACTATAAAACCGAGCAGTTGAAAGTGCCAATAAACCTAATAATAACCAAATGCACAGTAAGTGGACATGCCCTTTACTTTCCATCCATATCTAATGCAGATGGCATCTATGAATTCTTGCTTGTTTAGTGTATATCCAATCGCTTTAATTGGCAAGGCTGATAGCCATGAAGATGCCCTTTTTCAATTGCTCCTGTTATATGATGTTGTGTCCCAGGATTCAGTTCCTCTAAAAATTTTGTTCTGGCAATTGCAGCATTTTCCATTCTTTTCTTGTCATACTTTGCTTTCTGTGGTTCTGGTATACTGCTGGTCTAAAGGGTTATATTCGAGGTCAGTTTTTGGTTGTAGGTTTGGTCTCTTAGTTCTGCAATGATCAAGATGGAGTTATTGTCACAGATAAATTTGATCTTCTGGTAATTATTTCATTATTTTGCTGATGTTTTGCCCACCTATTCAAGTAGGCTTTCTCAGGGCAATATTTTTTAACCACATATAATTGCAACTTACCAGCGATAAGGAACAATGAGCAGTATGACGTGCAAAGACAAAAAATGCAAAACTGACCATCACGTTATAAGAAATGGGTGATAGCATGCCGCAGATAAAAGTAGAAGTGTAAAAAGAATGTAATCGCCAGAAGATGGAATTTATCTGCTTGATTTAAAACCTGGTGCAAATGCTATGCAACAATGTGAGTAGCAAAAAGAACAGCATTTTTCGGAGTTACTATATTCTGTCTTGGCATTTGAGGATTTATGTTGCTGTTAATACAATATACACAGCTCCCACATTCTGTTCTTAATGCTTTGCGAAAGAAAGGTCACTTGATATACAGTTGCTTTCCATGCTGGGTGCCCACTTGGAGTAGTGGGTTAGATGGATTTAACACAAGCCAAGGGCTGAGGAACTAGAGTCCAAGAAATTATGGGTGGCTGGAGTCAAAAACTTCTAGAGGGTGATGCTGGAGTTTGAAATATGAGTTGTGTTCTGTAGCCATAGTTTATGCAGCAAGTGAACTCTGCAAATAATACAGTGGTTTTCATCAGACCAAATCAATCTGGAGCTAGAGCCAAAAACTTCTGGACATTGGAGCTAAAGCCGGAGCCTGAAATGTGAGTTCTGGCTCCACCTGTTTTTTCGCTGAGACATTTCAATCATTTGTACCATAGTAGTATTAAAACAGGCTGTAACACTGTTCATTAGTCCATATTTCTGACCAAATTTAATTAATTTTTTTTCAGGCATTTATAAAAAATTTCAGTCTATGACCAAAAAAACTAGTGCTTCACAGCCCTGTTGACATGAGTAATGTTTTGGGAATCTTGAAAAGACACATAAATGAGGTATTGGAGGTATTCCCCATTTTCCAAGCAGAGTTTTTAGGTTTGGGGTCATGACAACTAATCTGTTTCTCCAGATTTTTAGATTTCATTTTGGCACTAAGCAAGAAAAAAGATTGCATAACCAGGATGTAAGAGCAGGGCCAGCTTGGAATATGAAGGCTCGAAAGATAGAATCCAATCCTTTGGTTTTGCTTGCTTGAAAGTGAGTAAGGTCAGCGTTAAGTTCTTTTGCCTTGCTATCTGGTGTTGAAATATTCCAGAGATCAGACACGTTCAGCACAAGCCAAGTGGACTTGCAGCCTCCCATCTTGTGAGCCCCATTCTTAATAGCTGTGAAATGATAGTTTGCTGTAATGGGACATGCCTTGAGGGTGGAGTGCATGAAGCCGTTAATGCTGAAAAGCTGAACAGCTGCCTTTACTAAAGCATTTGGCTTCAAAATAATATCTTTGCATACTTATCCAGTCAGCATCTTCACGGAGATGTGTTTCGAATGCAGCAATAATTTATAAGTTGAGATCTCATTTAATAAGTAGACATTTAGAAACCTTAGTGTATTGCACTGTAAGGAACTAGTGCTTTGATTGTGGTTTTGTTGTTGTGAACAATAATTTTTCTTCTTGTTGGCTTTTTGCACTGGTTGTGATAATATTCAAAACATGATTCAGTGTTCTGGATTTAATTTAGCTGTTCTGGAACAAAAGATTGTTCTAAATTGCCGATTCCTGGGTTTAAGAGGCATACTGAATGTGGTTTGGTCTTATATACAGGTTTCATTAAAGCTGTCTGAACATAGACCTTGCTTTTGCATTGAACTGTTAGCATGGATTCAATTGATCCTNAAACNGTCAAGGAAATGCTAAAAGGCATTGACAGGTAAAAGACACTTGTTCCCCATTACTTTGTGCTCTTTGTAGAATTTCCATTAGTAAATTAAAAGCATTTAGAAATAGTGTTGAAATTGTTACAAACTCAAAGGTTTATATATATTGTGTTAGTACTCTCATACCAGTAGCATGGTTCTGAAAAATCATTTTGTTTTACATCATACACCAAAATGTTTTATCATGAAATTTGCTGAATGAGGTTTGTTCTGTTTGATCCTACATAGATCAAAATCTTAGTCAGTAATTTTAATCAGATTGTGACATCTCTCCAACGAACTATGATGATATGTATCAAATTTTGTTGCAAAAACACTGCAACTGATTTTTTACTTTAGACTAGAAGAACACAAAAAGTTCAAAATGCAAGGAAAGGCTATTTTTATTGGTGGTGCAAATAAAAAGAACAGTTTTAGTGGTGGCACTAAGCAGAAACATTTGAAAATTAAAAAATTACCAAACCTGCAAAATAAGTCTCCACAAAGGTGATTCGGTCAAGTGATCAGTAAATCATTTTACTAGGAAATAAATTTCATGTAGTTTATGCATATTCAGCCCTGAAAATTGTGAGCAAAGGCTTACAGGTAAAGTGATAAATATGCTAAAGTAAGATTTATAGAAAGCATGTGAATTATAGTCTCAAACATAAGCTGTGATAATAATGCTGACCTCATTAAAGCAAAACTTATGCCTACTCTGCAATAAATAACTTCAAGCAACATGTTTGTGAGCCAACCATAGTGGTGTGCACTACACAAACCAAAATGTATTTTCAATTTCTTTGCCCTGCTAAGTTAGAAACTGCTTGGTACTGCAATTGAGCTGTGAATTATGCAGCCAGTTATATTTTTCAAGTTTTTCTCTTGCTTCAGCACATTTCACACGTATCTGGAAAGCTGAGTTTGCAGTGATTCTCTCCATTGTATTGACAGCAGTTGAAGGTTGTCGGTTTGCTGTGAGCATTTGAGAAATTTCCTGCCATGCTCAGCTTTCATAACATTGCAATGATGTGAATTTAAAGTTATCCACATTCCAACAATAAGTCTCTCTAAAGGTGATGCAGTTAAATCAATCAGCAAATTATGTTAGTAGGAAATTGATTTTATATATACGCATCTTCAGTCCTTTCTCAGTAAGATTTAAATGTTTCAAAGTCATAGTTATGCAGAATTTGACTAGAACAAGTGCATAAAAGGTAGGAGCACTTTAAGCACCAAATTAAAAAGTGAAGAAAAATAACTTTTTGAACAGTGCAAATTCCTCGTGTTTCTCTTTGCTTTTAGTCTATATGTTAGATAAAAATTTTTGGAAAGCAGGTTCTACTCTCAGTTTAAAAGCAAAAGAAACATTCTAAAAGAACTTCTTTCTCCTATTGCATAACTACATTGTGATGTGTTTCTTGACTGAAAGTAGTTCCAGTGAATGAAAACTTCATTGCATTATCAGACAATAAACAGTCATTGCTCTTCCAAGAGCAGTTAGATTTGTAAATGTGAGCACCATTCTGTTGTTCTTTTGTGAACACCAAGTTTTTAACAAGGCTAGATACACAGGTGCACCCTGAAATTGATTTTATTTCCAACAATCATGGGAGTTGCACATAACCTTATAAAAGGTTAAACAAGGATATGTTGTATGTATGTGAAAGGACAATTCATTGAGCCCACTTGCTATCTTGTAAGGTTCATTGAGCCCACTTGTTATCTTGTAAATACTTTTTCCCTGTGAATTCTGGATGTGCAACTGTTGTTTTCACCCAACCCAACCATTAGCAACATTGGTAACCACAATGAGTGTTGTGTGATCTTTTATTTCTACTTTTATCCCTTACACTTACACCCACCCTCTCGGAATAACCCTTCCAAGAACAGCATGGGGCTGGCTTAACTGCCTCCGGACCAGTGTCAGACGTTTCCATTCCTGCTTGTATAGATGGGGTGTGGCCATTTCTGTGGCCTGTGATTGTGGCACAGAAGAACAAACTGTCAACCATGTGGTTTTCCAATGTCTAATCCGCCAACCTCTTCATGGACTGCACGGCCTGATGGTTCTGGATGATGAGACAAAACACTTGCCTCAAGATCTAGTGCAGCCTAGCAGTGGTTTGAAGAACTGGCTCAAAAGAAGAAGAATATTTCTAGTTTTCCTCTTTGTGTCTTAGTTACTTCCCTTGATTTAATTGCCATATGGTAGGGGTGGCCAAACTGCAGCTGGTGAGCCGCATGTGGCTCGTCAAACCTTTGCATGCAGCTCTTTGAGCCTTCTAAAAAGTTTATATTTGTTTTTTATTTTTTATATCTATTGTAAAGTGCAGAAATGTTGTAAAATGGTACTGTGGTAGCTAGTGTGCCGTACAGTATTAATTTTGTAAGTTGTTCCAAAAAGAATTATGTCACAGAAGCAAATCGATTAATGTGTTTCTTTTTAGATTTTTATGTTGCGGCTCTTTGTAATTTGAGTTTTATGATATGCGGCTCATACATAGAGCAGGTTTGGACACCCCTGCTATATGCCATTGATTTCAATTTGATGTGTCATACTGGTGAACAACGCTGAACTGCATTATTTTGGTACAAAATTAACATCTGCTCCAAAAACATAAGTGAACACTAATATCTTGCATTTTCAGTTTATTGTGTATTACTTCAACTTTGTATTGCAAATTCATTAATAAACCCTAAAAACTAGTTGAATGTGGATTGCAATTATTTGTGCAGCAGAGTTGCTGCTAATATTGTACTATCAGTTGTGATGTACTTCCTTATTTCGCAGATACAATCCTGAAAATTTGTCTGTATTGGAGCCTTATGTAAGGCAGCAAATAATTGAAGACTTCCACGACATTTCTGCAAACCTTGCTGTTCTCAAACTGTGAGTTGTTCACTGTATTTTGTTTATTTTGAAGAAAACGTCTTTTTAATGCTTTGTAGTTATTCTGTAATCATGCACAGTTGAACATTTCAAATTCAATTGAGGTAACCAACTCAGCTGTCAAAAAGTTTTTGAACACTTGAAATGAAACTTTTGAAGTCTTGCAAACTTGTTTATGAAAAAAAACAAAATCAATAGTTCGAACAGAATCTAATGGGATTTTCTAAAAAACAAATCCTGCACTTATAGAAAAATTCATTGATTGGTTGTCATTGGCAGCAAAGTTGATTCAAGTATTTAACTTTGTTTTTTTGTCCACAAATTTCATTTGTTAGTATTTCAAATAATGGGGGTTGTAAGGCAGAAATGACCAAAATATTGTCCGTGCTACATCGTTAGGAAAATTGACACCGCAAAATAGTCTCCTTTTGAGGTATACTGGTTGCTGCATGCCTGCTCCTGCAGTAGACTCAATGCAAGGCCTACAGAAATGTGCCCACAACAACCCTTTCACATGGTGCTCCGTGTTTATTGGCTAGTTACTACCACTAAATGCACAAAAATGAGCAATGCCATCACACATCAGTCGTCGACATTGCAGTGATGACCAAGGACCACGTTCAGGCTGCAAACAGAAAGGCCCGTTTGAAAACTCCATGGCAGTCTTCCTCATCAGCCATCCACAAGTGGATGCCCCACATGCGACAGCGCATAGCAACAATGCAAGGCTCTTGCTGATGAAGAACACTTTCTTCCAACACAAAGATTTGCACAAATACATCTAGTGCGGAGGATCTGTGGGTCAGTGATTACTCATTTAGTTCTGCATCGCTTCAGCTTATGTGTTCCAATCAGTGTTAGATGTTCGTGTCAAAAGAGGAACAGAACTGTTGGCGAATCACCACCTGGTTGTCTGTAACTTAACGTATGGAAGAAACAAGAGGGTTTTCACAAATGTGAAGGGCTAAGTTCCTACCGAATAAAGAGGGTGGCTCTGGTGTACAAGGATGGAAAAAAGACTTTTACAGATGGCATATTGTCCTTGTTCTGAGAGTTCCCGGAATGCGCAGCAGTTGTATGTGGAAGAGGAATGGAAGCTGTTCAAAGCAACTGTCGTTTTTCCAGCTGCTCAGGTATGCGGATAGAAACGACTTGGTGTTATGCTAATCAGGGTTGCGGAGTCGGAGGTAAGCTGTCCGACCTTTCCAAAATTTCCGACTACTTAACATAAAGTGAATGAATTTTGTCTGTCAAGAATTTTGTAGCATCTAACACTCAATGGTACAAAGCAAGCATTCTCTCTTTCAACAAAAGTTTTATAAGAAATTGTACCATTTCAACAGGAATTCCAAGTTTGGAGTGTGATGCAAAAAATGATCCAATTGGACTTCCAGAGTCNGAAAAAAAATCCGATTGTTGCTAGGACTCCNACTCCACCCAAAAACCTCCGACTNCGCAACCCTGATGGCAATGGAAAAATAGTGACCTCTTCGTGGAAGCAGGAAGTAAAAGATTCTATTCAAGCAAATAAATTAGCCGAAAAACTTGACTTCAGAACATATCCGAACTTTCTTTGGATTCGCGATACGCTGAGCCACGAACATCCACGCATCAAGTGGTAAAAAAGTCTAAAATGCAATTTTCGGACATAAACTACTGCTGGCAAGCCAACAAGATGTTCGTGCAACCATCAGGCGTCCCCCTGGCAAAAATATTACTGCTAGACTTTGCTCACCAATGAAAGGGATATTTTTGGCAGATGGAGAGGGTATTCCAAATATCTTTCAAACGACAGACAATTTCATATCATCACCCACACAGGAGGTGAATTGGGCTAAGGAAAATACCATCACTGCAATTGAAGTCTTGTGTTATACAGTGAAGGCTACAGGTTGTGATCAAATCGGACCGAAAATGCTTGATGCCATGAACAGAATAGGAATACTTAGGCTAACTTGTGTGTGGCGTTTTGGAAGGGCACCGAAGGCTACGCTAACTACCAAGACATTTCCCTCCTTAGCCTCCCTAGAAAGATGTAAGTCAAAGCCTTGAAAAAGATGCCACGAAATAATTGACCATAAGCTGGAGGATAGCTAGTGCGTTTTTCGTCCTGGCCGTATCACTACGGACCGAATCTTCACTCTCCAACACATTGTCCAGAAGTATTGACAGTATCAGGTCAGGCCGTCAGGTCATTGTATTCCGGCTCAAAAGTTCATGTCCGTGTCGACGGCGTTGGTGTTGGACTAGGACAAGGGTGTGTGCTGTCACCACTGCTCTTCTTAGGCTATGTTAATTGGATGGACAGTCGCAGCCGAGACGAGGGCGTCACTGTTGGAACCTGTAGGATCAACCGTTTACTTTTTGTGGACAATTTGGTGTTGCTTGCATCTTTTAAACAGGGCCTTCAACATGACCTTGATCGGTTTTCTGCTGTGTGCGATCCAACCTGAATAAAAATTAGCACAAAAGAGAGCAAGGGTTTATATCTCTCCAGAGACTGAAGTCAATGTATGCTGCAAGTAAGTGGCAGTGCACTGCAGCAGATCGAGTAGTTCCAGTGCCTCGGGGTGGTATTCACGAGTGACAGAAGGCCGAACAAGGAGATTAATACACAGTTTGGTAAAGCAAACGCAGTATTGCGTGTGCTTTATCGCTCCGTGATCAGAAAACAGGTTTCAAACAATGCAATGCCTTCACCCTCGGCATTGGTTCTGATCCTCCCCTGTGGTCATGAATCATGGGTAATGATCGAAAGCGTGCTACAAACGACAGAGGTGGGAATTTTGCAGAGTTCACGACGTGACACTTAGCAGAAAAATACGCAGCTGTGAAACCAACTTTTCCGAATGGAAGCCTCAGCTTCGATGGCTCGACCACGCGATCAGAATGCTCCGGTAAAAATTGGCAAGGCGAGTGCTGCTGGCTGCACTCACGGGAAAGCGGCCCAGAGGCCAACCAAGCACTAACTGGTGTGATTACATCTCCGACCAATCTTGATCTTGACTTGGTGTTGAGCCAAAAGAACTAGAGGAAGCTGAAAACCGTGAGGTATTTGGAGCAGATGGAATTAGAATTAGCTGTCAGTGTCACTGTTTGCTGCCGCAGCGCTCTGTTAACACTAACATACACATGTACAAGCTACATTGCTCTCCAGATACAAAATCGACAAAGCTTCAAGCCTGGTATTAATGGGATTCGTAGTGTTTTGTGATTTAGGTGTTTATTAATTTTCACATCCTGTGCTGTGTTTGGTGGTCACACCAGTCGCCAGCTGATGTACACTTTACACTGAATCATATGCAGAAAGATTGGTTAAAAGTTGTTTGGCTGGACTATTAAGTCGCGGAATACACCAGCAGCCTGAATTGGATTTAGAAATCAAAATCCGGTCAGTCAGGCGATATTAACGTTATAAATTATTTCAACGAAAACATTTGTATATAGAAATGAATCAAAACCACGTTTGACCTTAAGCTCGAAGATCTGGCCGTTTATAAGAGTTCGCCTGGCCATTTAGCTGGTGAAATATGTACAAACCCTGTTAAACCCGTATCCACCCCCAGAGCCGGATTAAAGGGTAGGGGGGCCCGGGGCAATATTTACTGGAGGGACGTAATTCATGACGTCAACGTTTGCAAAAGTTTAGTTTTCGCTGATTCGCAAGGTTCCCGTTTGTTTTTTCCGGTAGTCGAAAATGTGCTTTCTCAAATGCACATACAGTTACTGGGTTAGCTGCGAGAA
>JGI24158J21664_10014864_pt1 | contig 10183 bp, 11 predicted proteins | sample Ectturendosymbi3_FD_21664 | JGI IMG/M metagenome (IMG submission 21664) | reverse complement strand
TTCTATACGTAGTTAACGGAGGAGCAATATCTGGTGTCTTGCATCAAGTTCGACTGAAAGTGGTTGACCGATTGGTTTGCGACCAATCATACAAGTTACTAGTCTCTTCACAGCTGTGCGCTGGAGACTACGAGCAAGGAGGAGCAGATGCTTGTCAGGTGCAAAGTAAATTCATTTTGAAAGCACGATATTGCAGCAATTAGCATGAGCATTTCATACGTGAACAGTAAATCTTGGAGAAAATTAATGCAAAATGTAAAAGTGATTTATCAAATCCAAAGTTACCGCTTAATTTGCGTATTGGAAAATATTTGGCTTTCATTAGCTTGATTTTACATAAAGCAAAAAATAACCCTGGGCAAGCATTTCTGATTCGTGTATATTGGTGCTATACTCATTGATTTGGAAAACACTTTCTGTTAATAAATTCACAACTCGCTGCCTTATACAGTGATAACATTATATTTCTAGCGATATCCTTGTGACTGAAATTTGCTGTAAGCAAAGAAAGCTTTGAGTTGTTTGAAAGTAAATGTGTTGTTTTTTAATTGAGAGGCACCATTTTGGTTCTCGAACACTACCCTATAGAATTTATCTTATGAACCACAAACAGTTTTCATGTCTTGGTTATCAGCAATAAACACCCCCCGGCGTCTTCGTTTCAGGGCGATACAGGTGGACCTCTATTCACATTGTTTGAAAATAGCAGCTGGTATCAAATTGGCGTCACGTCTCAACGAATCTCATGCGCGAAACCAAAACAGCCGGGAATCTACACAAACGTTTCTTCGCACGTATCGTGGATAAGAAGTAAACTCAAATATCCGCTTTGCAAACGTTCAGTTGTCAATATTTGCTTTTCGTTTTGTTGTTAAAAAAATCGTTAACCATAAAAATGCATTCATCTTTTACTTCAAAACGCTAAATCACAGCAAAACGAAAAATATCAAGGTTTTAATGAGGTATATTATTTGCCACCTAATGTACTTTGCTTGCTTAGTACAACTTTTAAGCTTTTATCACATCAAAATAGCGAAATTAACAATCACTTTTTCAACAGTTTCAGATACTTTTATGTAAATGATATTTTGTTGCATTTGATTTTATGTTTTGAAAGCAGATCCCGATACAGTAAATGTATTTTCATTGAAAACTTTGCCTTTGGTCAACTTTGGCCGTTCACGACTTTAACAGGAATGAAATTAATTTTAAATCATCAAAAGTTACTAATTTTCAAGTAAAAATGATTTTTGCTAACAGAGGTTGATGAAAGCAAATTTTTATTTTCAGGTGTTATAACGCCGGAAACTACAACCACTACTGCTGGCGTTTCAGCAAATCTGATTCAGTCTACAGTTATGACCACAAGTGTGGCTGTTTTTGCCATTCTCATTTCCACTCCCTTAACTTAGCCATATTGCTGCCGGTACTTAATTAACACAAAAACGCAAGCAGTGTGTTCCATCTGCTTTTGGAAAAACCAACGATGCAATAAAGTTTGAAAAGCCTTTCGAGTTTAAATAATCTTGCCTTTTTTCCTCATTTACGTTTTTCAATATTTTGCAATGCCATTTCCATTTTCAGTGCATATAGCTGATTTTAGTTGGATAATAACAAATGTGGTTCAGAAGGACGAACACAATCAGGGGCGTGACGAGAGGGGCAAGAGGGGCACAATTCCCCTGGCGCCGAATCACTGCGGGGACGCCGAAAATCCCAACAGTTTCGCAAGCACTTTCTTCACCACAGTACATTCGCTTCCGAAACATCGTAGGTTCGAACATGAGGGTGCCAAGCTTGTTTCTTGCCCCCAGACGCCATCTAACCTCGCTATGCCCCTGAACACAATGACATCATGTTTGTGATTAGCACGGAGACATTTAGCATCTTGCGGACCTTGGATAAAGAAACTTTCATCATATTCGGTTGTACTCACTTTGGAGTGTCACAGGTGATCTACGGCGCTCTTCTCCGCTTACTCTGAGCCATGAGCCATGGGCTTCTATCGTAGAGAATTCCGTAACGGGGACAGGCCAACGGATCTTAACTTTGATACATAGTATAAAATTCACAGAAAGGTTTGATTGATCGCGAAATCTTGAAAAGTGCTTTAAATTTTGGGATATCAAAAAAACTATTGATAAAAACGTAACCCTTTTTCACTGAGTAGGTAAAAATGCATATATTCTCATAGACATTCGCACAGCTTATCTAATGCAGCTACTTGTCAATAAGCTAACTGCCACTGCGTGGGATAGAACTTGTATTTTAAATTTGCCTCATGAAAACATGAACCAATGCTTATAGAAAATAATACGAGTTACCATTCAAAGCACGGGAGATATTAAACTACAGGTTAGCTTAAAATTACATCGAATCTTACACGCCTTTACAAAACTGTGAATTCTCAGACAAGCGAATGGCGCCGTGAAAGAAAGTTACCAAACTTTCAAGAATGCATTATATAATATAGGATTGCCTACCACATACACGACAAAAGCTATCACGCTTGAGAAAATTATTTTAGATTTTTATTAGATATGTTTAGGTTTGCGTATTTTCTACTGTCTTTCTATCTATTTTGTTTCACTTCATTTATTTTGTAATAAACTTGATGTCTTTCACACAGCAGTGACAAACGTGTTTGGTATATTTCAAAACCACTTAGTTACAGACTGTATTCTGCATCAAAAAGGATTGTAAGTCAAAATATGTGCACTTTAAGTTCGGGAGTTGAAGACTCTAGGTGTGTTGTTAAGCCTTCAAAAAACCTGCCTGCCGTGCTCTGCTTTCATAACTTTGGATTGATTGCAACTCCCCAAAGATTTTTACTGGAATGTCAACTTCGAGTTATGAACGCATCTTCAAGCAAAACTTCGAGAAAACTCGAGACTTGTAATTTCAATTACACGCTATGACTATCCACTGATTAGACTCAAAGTAGCAGTCGCTTCAAGCTAACCGGTCCATACTTAGCGTTAGTTTATGGTCACAGCATGTATTTGAAACCAGGCCACGTGAGTGATCTGGAAATTTGTATGCAATGGCTCGAGGTCGTAACTTTGGACAATAACAACAGTGCCTTCAGACGCTTGGGACCAAATTATTCTGCACCCATTGGAGAGCGATTGGTTGAAGCAAGGAAGAAGGGTTAGCGCATTTACTCTCAGAATTTATCAAATTTACTTTTTGCTCTGCCTTTTGGCTCTGCTTTTTGTTAGAAGTTAGTTCAAGATTTTGATATTGTTTTTATCTTTTATTGCAAAGATTTTTTACACAAAATGATTTCAACTCTGCATTATTACTGATACGAAGTTAATAAATATACGTTAAAGAGAGTGATGATATGCATTTATTAGCAGATTTTATTCACACACTTTGTGTTTAAATCTTCAATTTCTTTATCTTAACTCGTTCTTTTAGGCAACAATTTTTTCTCGTTTCGTAAGTAAAGACGTTGCAGAGTTACTTAAGCGTACAAACTTCACATCAAAATGCTCTGACATTGGTGTCTGCGTATCGATAATTATTATCTAAAAACTAGTCAGGCAAATGTTTGAAGGAAGCAATTTTATAAACTGCTTACGGAAAGACTATTGTTTTGTAACAAACTTAAAAACCATCTTCATTGTAAACCACAGGCAGTCCGCTTCAATAAACATGATATGATTTCAAAAGCAGTTAACTATAGTGAGCATTTTCTTGCTGATGTACTCACCATATGGGTAGATGTTAGCACAGGGCTATGGTTAATTTGCGTATTTGAAGGTCTGATCAAGCAACAAGGGAAAGTTTCAGGTAAATGAAATTTAAGCAAATTTCACACTTCTTTCTTAAACGTAATTGTTTGTTCAATGAGAAATAACTTATCGTCATTTTGGACAGCTTGTTCGAATCATATTCGCCAGAAAATTGTACAACCTCCTCCTTGGCTGCTTGGTTGGCGATACGTGTCGTAGTTTTATCATGATGTTTTTGTCTATGTAAATATCAACTACAACATATCTAAGAAAACTAACATTTCTGAAAAAAATCTTGTTTTCAATTATTTCAGAACTATTCATGATGGTAGGAGAACGATTAACGACGCGTGCGTCCACTTCCAACGACCTCGGGATCTTCGCCCGCATGTTTCTCGTACTCCCCGAAATGCACCGACCAGCTGTTGCCAACGCCTCACTGGATTGCATTGCATATTTTATTTCAGACCTTTATGTTTCACTGGATGTGAAGCCAAGTATTCATATTGGATACATAATAAACGCTATTAACCTTGTGCCTTCTGGCAGCAACCTGGAGCATCTGCAACTTTTGCTTCCAGCCATACAACTCTGTTAGTTTCAACATGATAAAATTCCTGACAAAGTAAACACAAAGGTAAAAGATTATGTAAGACAGATCAGAGAAAATTTGGAGATGTACGTCCACCAAAGCATTAACGGTGTAGAAAAAGTGCTATGGGCTTGCAAGTACATAATTCTTGAGTTGAAGCTTCGCCGATTCGTTCTTAAGAGTATAGGTAAGGTGGATCAACTGGCATGAGAAACCACGCGACTGTTTGAAAGCAAAGATCTATCAGAACAAGAAAAACACGTAGCAAGGCTTGTTGGTGAGTTACTGTTGCAAAGAAGGTCAGAATTTGTAGAAAAAAATCACCTCAACGCAAATACTCGACAGGGAATTGACTGGTGGGCAGACAAGATGAGTTGTCAAAGAACGCTCCAGTTTCGCTTTCGTCGATTTTTACCGCTTTACACACTTAAAACTAGTCACACCAGTAGCGAATTTCAACAATACTTAACCTTGCACCTTCGCATTGTCAGGAAATATTTGCTGTAAATTGTTCTTCTGGTCGAATGCACGCACGTTGCGTGGAGAATCTTATACTGTGTGCATTAATCGCATCGAAGTGTATTTTGTTGGCATGGATAGTTTTTGCATGGGATGTGAAATAAAATGTTATTTGATATTTCTTTGATACAAGTTTAAAGACAGCAGATTGTGGTATTCTTTTCAAGCAAGCACTTTGCTGGCGCGATACAAGAAAGAAAATGAGTAGCATGGAAGCCAGACGTTTGACAGACGATGATAATGATCATCGAAAATCTTGAATGATTCATTTAGCAGCAATTCATCTGATAGTGCTAAGAGCAACACCGAGACTGTATTTTGTCCAGTAGCTGCACAACATTTTGGCAGAAGTGGTGAAGATACGGCAAGTGATGTAAGTTCAGACACATGTTCTGCAATCATAGCTAAAAAGGTATGCAATGGTCTCCACTTACCATGGTCATTGCTGACTTGCACGACAGTTCCAGATTTTCAAAACAACAACAGGAATGTAAGGTATTGTGGGAAAAAATGCTTCTCAGTCACTCTACATGGCCTGGAAGCTGCCATATTGTGATTGAAGCAAAATAACGAAACCCAGCTGGGAGGTACACGCGGACATGCTTGAAGCTTTCATAGCATTACAATATGCTCAAAGAATTTACGGTAGAGCTCACACTCTAGCCCTTTGGGTCCCGGGTTTACCCCCTTTTTTACAGAAATTCGCAATCCTATAACTCGCCAGGCGATTGAGCCAGAGAGCTATCCAAACCATCCTCGGATTCAGAAAGTCTAGTAGTCAAAATCGAAAAAAACGTTTTTCGTTTTCGGTGGGGGATTTCTGAAGGTGACGTCACAAAGAAGGCATGTTTTGGAAATTTTGGCCACCTTTGTCCGGCCCTGGGCCCCAACCAATTGACCCATTCTTTTGGCTCAAAGTTTTATTGAAAACTAGGTCAACATCCGCGTCTACAGAGCCATTGATTGACTTGCTAGAATATCTGTAGCCAAAATTATGGGTCAAAAACCCAGTTTTTGGCCTAATTCAAAACTTCAGAAAAGGCATAATTTGCCCTTTCAGGGCAAACTTTGGCCAGCCATAACTCGGCAGCAGATTGAGCTATAGAGCTGTTCAAACCCTGCAATGACTAGTGGCGTCGTGTAGTTTATAATAATTTTTTTATTTAAATTTGGTTGGGGGTTTTGGGCCAATGGGATCATGACGGGGGCATGTTTCTTGGTTAATTGTATGACGTCATCATCCTATCCACGCGCCAATATTTTGGCTCGCAGTATTTGTGGATTCTAGGCCGTAATAGGCGTTTTTAGAGCCCTTGATTGAGTTTCTAGCGTTTCTGGTTCAAAAGTTATGCCAAAAAACAGCTAATTGGTAAGGAGCTTTTCTCAATGCTTTTTGGGGATTTCCCCAATAAATTTTAATGTTTTTTGGCTTTAATCTTGGAACCAGGAACGCTAAAGACCCATTCGGACCCTTCAAAGTCCCGAAATGTAACCAAAAACAGCTAAATACAAAAAAAAATTATGTCATTTAAATGGCTCCTGCGGGTCTTAACGGGAGGTCGGGCAAACATGCTGACGTCAGCAAAAACAACATGAACATCCTATCATTATGTAAGCATTAAAAAAAATCTGACATCCTAAACTGAATCTTTTTTTTATTGCAAACTACATACCTTCATGAGTCTTTAGAGGGTTTGAACAGCTCTCTAGCTCAATCTGACCACGAGTTATTGCCTGGGACGAAATGCCTCCCTGAGTAGTTTTTGAGGGAGCAAAATTTTGGTCAATTTTTGGTTTATGAGCCATAATTTTCGCTCCCGATATGCTAGAAAGTCATTCAAGTGTTTTAAAGACGCGGATTTTGGCCTAGTTTCCAAAAAAATCTTGAGCCAAAGTAATGGCCCAATGGGTTGTGGTCCAGGGCCAGGTAAAGGTGGCCAAAAAAAGCAAAAACACCTCCACTTGCAGCGGTCCCCCCAGCGAACCCCAAACCGAAAACGAAAATCGTTTTTTTTTTCGATTACAAGCAGACGACTTGCTGAATCCGAGGATGGTTTGGATAGCTCTCTAGCTCAATCGGGTGGCGAGTTACAGCGTGGCAAACTTACGCCAAAATTTTGGCGGGCGCAGGACTTAAAGGGCTAGACGTCTTGTAGAATGAAACTTTCGGACCAAAAATCATTTTGAAAAACTATGCCCGCAAAATGTTTTAATAAGATTATCCTGCGTTTTCTCGGTTTCAATGATCTCGTGAATCAAACTGTAGAGTACGAGTTTTTACCCACAAATTCACGCATACCAGAGAGCTTTCGGAAAAGGCTGCTGCAAATTGTGCAACAAATACACTCCTACGCACATCTTTAGAATCAATGAGCAGTTGATGCTGTTGAAAAACANGTGCCCGTTTATTTTTACNTGCCCAACAAGTCTAGGGTTGATGTTATTGGATCCAACCCAAAAAAAACAGCGTTTATTTCAAAAGCCCACCAAAAAAACACTACTTTTCCTTTGAAAAATNTACTATCAAGTAAACAAGCAAAATGAGCACCACACTTGTACAGTTTTCTNTANANTTNTNNNGTTTACTTTAAATTCTTTTTTATTAAACAGCACGAACAGCAACAAAATTTGAAGAACTTGAAAAAAAGAGAAGAATGATTCCAACAGTTTGAGTAAGTTCTGATGCTTATCTTCTTTAGCCCTGTAAAACAGGTATATTTTAACCAATTTTTCTGCCTTCTCTGCATCCAAACTGTTTCTGATGTAGGAGAATACCACACCATATGCTGAAAACATACACTCTTTACATGGTTAACTAACAGGGCATTCACATGAAGTTGACGTGAAACTGCAGTGATTGTGTGGGAGTGGTTTTCTTCTGCTTGTTTTGCGCATGCTTGCCAAACCTTACAATTTTAGAGTGAACTAACCAACAACATTTTGCAAATACAAAGATGAGGTAAATAGCCTTACCCACAATCTTGAATGCCGTATAACAAGTTATTATTTTTCAATTTTTAGAATGGTGATATTGCACGATTCAACGAAAACAATTCTGAATGGGATTTTAGAGAACAAAAACCCGTTTCTTTTTCAGAAACTTAAAAAACGTTTTTTTTATAAAAAAACAAATTCGCCGGATGGGCAAGGCTTTTTGAAAAAAAACAGGTTTTTCTCAACCCTGAAGAAGCCCAAAAAATTTTTGGTGAAATTTGATCTTGAACTGACATTGAAAACAAAATATTGTGAACATTCTACCCTATTTAGGAACACAAAAGAGAGATACAAGTCAAGGATTTCTTTTAACTCAACAAGTGGTTTTGCATCTTCTTGCCCGTTCCTGTGAAACCAACGGGACACAATATAACCCATGAAAACTTTTTACCCGCATGTATTTGATTGCGAACTACAGAATTTCAAAACGCACTGTGGGCACTTTCCAAGCAAACAACAAAAGTATTACGAAACCAATGACAGCACCTGTGGAAAGCGGAAACTCAAGCAGCACATTGTAGCAGCCTCGCAAGCGGCAACGACGTGGATTGGCAGCTGTCGCGCAAAGCAAAGGAGGAAAGACACGAGTCACGAGGCAACAGCAGAAAGTCGGTGTATGACATCCCCAGTGGTGCAGAAGCCATTACCCGATCCATCGATCAGTGCATCGAAAAGATTTTATTATCACCACGAACATCACGAGCTGTCTGTGAATTACCAATGCAAAGAAAAAGTGCATTTCTGCTGTCAGCGATTCACAATTCCAAGTCCGTCGATGAATCAACAAATAAACCTGTTGTTGCTTTGTTTTACAGTAAAAACAAGGTAGGCGATGTTGATCAAATGATCTGAAAGTATACAACGCGTAAGGCATGCAGAAGATGGCATGTAGTTGTTTGGTGCAATATCCTTGACTTTGCAGCACTAAACGCATGGATTTTGTACAAGATGGCAACAGGAAAAAACATCTGCCGGAAATTGTTCGCATTTGCCTTGTCGAGGAAATACGAAAAAAATTGTCAAACAAATTCTCAAATGCAGGAGCACGTTTGAGAAACCGAAAGAGATGCCTTCGGCATAAGAACAGGAAGAAAATGTTCAAGCTCATGCTGCTCGAACGTTACCGTAATATTATGCGTATGGCCGGCGCAAACCATTCCAGCGCCCTAGGCAAGATCCATTTTCAACGCCCCATCATAACTTATGACGTCGTGCAATCAACCGTTGCCCACCTACTGTAGCCTACTTAATAAACGTAACACATACATTTTATTTGCATGTCATTACTGGTGGAACCTACATAAGATCCTTTACAGAACCCCTTCACCCAAAAACACATTTTAAGGACGATTATTTACATCAAACTAATTTATTAGATGTCTGCCGACTTTATTTGAACACCTAAATCATCAAAATATTATCTAAACAAGTAACAGCCCTTACCTCATTCATATAAACAAAAATTCTAGCAAAGCCTCTAAACTTTTTTGCAGTCTGTTGTCGTACCAGTCGACGAAGTTCCACATGCGGGACAAACCTCTGACATTCGCGAAGGTCACCATGTTGGTTATCAGGGCCGGCCCTAGCAGATGAGGGCCCAATGCAAGACCTAGGCGCGGGGCCCCTCTGAGCAGTGGTCTATCCATAGAGGGTGGGACATGGTGGAACGTAGATATAACGTCCAAGCATTAGAAGTGAGCACGTTTGATAACGTTCGATGATTAGAGGAAATTCATCTTTCGTTCAAATGAGATAATTGTGTGCTAATAATGAGATCTATAAGACGTTTTCACAATTCTCGAGCGCAAGGAGTATCTGGCAAAAATGAACAACCTGCCCAAACGGCATGGCGCGGAGCCCCCAGAGGTGCGGGGCCCCCAGAGGTGCGGGGCCCCCAGAGGCGCGGGGCCCCCAGAGGAGCGGGGCCCCCAGAGGCGCGGGGCCCAATGCAGCTGCGTCGGTTGCATCGGCTTAAGGCCGGCCCTGTTGGTTATGGTGCGAACCAGCAGGTATATGTTCGTTACATAAATTACGGTGGTGCGTCCCACAATCGAAGTGTGACGGGTTAGCTAGGCCACTAACGCTAGAAATGCTGGGGTTTCGGCAGCGTTTCCTAATCTGACTGAAACTTTATGAAACATGATTTAGTGAAAGCTTCGACATAAATGTAGTCCAGTAAAAACGGCGCAGCTAGGAAAAATCAATAAATGAAAAGAACAGAAATGGCAACCTTAAAATTTTTCTTTGTACTTGGTAAAGTGTGGCCTGCTTTGCTGGACGTGACAGCACGCCATTAATAGATTTGTGAGCATCTTAGGCGAGACCCATTCCAATGACA
>JGI24158J21664_10014863_pt1 | contig 10184 bp, 7 predicted proteins | sample Ectturendosymbi3_FD_21664 | JGI IMG/M metagenome (IMG submission 21664) | reverse complement strand
AGTCTGGGAAAGAAGAGGAATCTCGCAGCGAAACAAAATCAAAGTCTACAGAGCAGTCGTCTTAACAACACTTCTCTACGGCTGTGAAACCTGGACCGTTTACAGGCGATGTGAAAAGCAACTCCAGCAGTTTCATCTCCGATGTCTTCGCAACACTTTCAAAATCCGCTGGCAAGACAAGATCCCCAACACTGAGGTGCTGGAAAGGGCGGAACTCCCTAGCATCATGACCACCATGCGCAAGGCACTGACACGATGGGCGGATCACGTCCTTCGAATGTCAGACTCCCGTATCCCCAAGCAGCTGTTGTATGGTGAACTCAGTCGTGGTGGAAGAAAGATCGGAGTATAGCGCAAGCGCTACAAAGACTCCCTCAAAGCTTACCTCAAAGATTAGAACATCGACGTCACAACCTGGGAATTACGCAGCATCTGACAGACTAGCCTGGCGAAGTATGATCCATAAAAGTGCCCTCCACTCGGAGTTTCAATGTTCCAACACCGCCAAAGAAAAACGCCAGACACGAAAGGCTCGAGCAGACAACGCAGTCAAAGCGCCTCTCACCCATCGGTGTCAAACCTGCGGGACGGATTTCCAAGCCCGTATCGGCCTCATATCTCACCTGCGGACACATCGCTCCGCTTCTATAAAATCCTAGTTGCCATGGTCATATTCGAATACGAATCGACGAACAACAATAACAGCGCATTCCCTCGAGTCTCCCTTCTTGTGTATGGGGATGATCACAACCGTTTAGTCAATTCCTCGGTTCCCCATCTGATCAAGGCCACTGGCACACATTCAGGGTTGAGAAAAACCCGTTTTATTAAAAAAAAACAACCCACCTGTTTTTTTTTGTTTTTTTTGCAAAAAACGTTTTGTTTGTTTTTTTTGAAAAGAAACAACGTTTTGTTCTTTTTTTAAAGAAAACGGAAAAACCCTATTATGAATTGTTTTTATTCCATCATGTAATATCACCATTTCCGGAATTACACAAGAATAACTTGTTATATCTGTTATGGCATTCAAAATTGAGGGTAAAGAAATGTACCCCATCTTTGTTTTCGCAAAGTGTTGTTGGTCAGTTCACTCCTAAGTGGTAAGGCTTGGCAAGCATGTGCAAAGCAAGCAGAGAAAAGCCAGTCCCACACAACCTCTGCAGCTTCACGTCAAGTTTACGTACATGTCCTGCTAGTTCAGCATCTATAGAGTGTATTTTTTCAATATATGATTTGGTATGGTCCAAAATCAGAAGTTTAAATGCAGAGAAGGCAGAAAATTGGTTAAAATATACTGATTGTGCAGAGCTGAAGGAGATAACCGTTTGAATTTACTCAAACTGTTCGATTTATTCTTCTGTTTTTTCAAATCCTTTAAATTTCGTTGCTGTTCGTTTTGTTTGGTTAAAAAAAAATTACAATTGACTGTGCAAGTGACCTGCTTATTTTATTTTTTACCTCTTAGTAGATTTTTCAAAGGAAAAGTAAAGACTGGGTTTTTGATGGGTTTCATTGGTTTTTTTAAGTGGACTTTAAAAAAAAAAAAACGGGTGTTTTTTTTTTGATCGTACACATTAGATGCTAAGAATTTCTCTGTTCACGGCTTTGAGCATCTCAGGCGGATTTCATCACTGCTTACAGCAGGCCTGCCCAACCTTTTTAGTGCTGCGGGCCACTTTCACATGAGGAAATTTATTGCGGGCCACAAACGTTTTTGTGACATAACAATAAACTATTGTGACGTAACAAATCCCTTGATTTTGATAAGTTTTATGCGATAACACGAGGTGATAATGAGACCTATAGCTGCACGCAGTGCTGCCAGCTTGTATGGATGTAAACCAAATCTAAAATATTGACATATTTTCGAAGCGTTTGTTATACAAGTTTTTGGGTGGTAGGCCCGTAACAGAAACAACAGCTATAATTTTGATGTGTTTTGATGGCATACTTGAGCCTATGAAAATACACTAAAAATTTAAAAAGTCTGATTACGAACTTATTACATCGCGGGCCACTTAAAACAACCTCGCGGGCCGCATGCGGCCCGCGGTTTGGGCAACCTTGGCCTACAGCCTCTCCAGTCTTCATTATTTAGATAGAAGCGGAGACTTCGGCTGCGGTGGTGGTATTTTCCTTCATATTTCGCCTCCTGCATGCATTATACTGAGATTTACTGGCCTCTAGAAACCTTTATAATGTTCTCGCTATCTGAGTCAGTCTTAACGATTACCGTGATCACGTATCTGAGAATACGATTTTGCTTTTAATCGTTGATCATCTAATATTCCATATATTCCATACAGTTGTTGGGTTGGTTCATAGGGTTGGTCTTTCTAATATTGTAGTTAACTTCTTACAAGATTTTAAGTGCTGAAAGCTCAATGCATTCTGGAAAAATGATTTTTTTCCTCAGAGGATCTTTAGATTATTTCTTTTCAACAACATCTACGTTGTGTGGACAATTTTACGAAAAGGATGAACTTTTGATAAACTTTTTATAAACAAATCATATTGTGAGAAAATCTTTTCAAAAAGCTTTCACCGCGATTTAAAAGGACTTACTTAACTCTCACCGACTTTGCTGAATTTGTTCATTCAAATGAAGTAAATCAATGTATACTTGCTTTGTTCCTACTAGTTATGAAACTTCAGTTCTTACCGGCACGAGCATTCCATTGATTTTGATTTCGGAAAACCCAGGATAAACATTCCACGAATAAGATGACAAATCTACATAAAACTTCGGACCTCCTGAAAACGGAAATATTAAAAGAATAATTTAAACTCTGCTTTTGCCAAATATTACTTGTACCGTTGGAAATCCTTCAGTACACTTACGAGTGATATATGTTTTGCAGACGTATCCTAACGTGGAAGAGGCAAATTGGCTTTTTTGTAAGCTCGATGTGCAGGGGTTTCTCAACCAGGCCCTGTCATTCGATCTCAAATAGAAGCACTCGAGTTTACCGGGTAACTGAATAAGAGCGGTGCATTTGTAATCCTGAAAAGGAGAAATACTTAGTTTAATTTAATACATGCCAAACTAATACTCACGTGATTGAAGTTGCCTCATCTTGTAAGCATTGCGATGCAATCAGTTTTTGGGTGGGTAGGATTATTCATGCATTTTTATTACTCAAAATATTACGTAACAGAAATGCAGTAAAATGGCAAGACACCAAAGAGCAAAAAATTTAATTGCATATAAATAAAAAGTAAAAAATTATAACACAATTGAGGAGTTTCTCCAAGTTAATGTGAACTATATCATATCAGACACAAAAGATTGGCGGAGACTTTATGTTACGATTAATTAGTCAACCTTATTGTTGGCATAAATCAATCAAAACTAAATTGAAGACGTTTCCAGTAAAGACGAAAAATGAATGACAAAATGCAATAACTTGCACATCACACAGAAGTTGGTAACAAACCATATATCTTCAAATAAGAACGAAATTGACAGAGGGTGAAAGTACGCTTTTGTCCAGGGAGCATGGGCTGAAACACTAGCAAGGGTACTACAGAAAAAAGGTACTAAATACAAAATTACTTAAAAAAGGAGCAAACAAACAGTGAAGCATCAACTGGCATTTTGGCAAGAGAACAATAAATTTTTGTATTGTTGTCCAAATGCAAAAGACGAAGCAGACTTCCAAGTTTTCAGAAATTTCAAACCAAGTTTGGGACCAATACACATTAAAGAAAGCTGATGTAAAGACGCTTTCAGTCTTGTAAAATGGTGTTTTTCCGAAAAAGCAAGCCTTTCGTCATAATTATGTACTGACTGATGCGATCTTACGAAAGTGACTTTTAAAGTGTTCAGACAGTCCACACAATTATAGTACATAAATATGTCAAAATTTTAAATAAATCAGGATACAAAAAATCGGTAAATAAACTAGAAAATGTCCGGGAGTGTCGTTAAAATTAAAGGGTGTTACAGCTTTATTTTGACGAAATAAGGCAAATTTCGTTCTTCCCCAATTAAGTATTGAGTAAGTCACACAAGAGTAAAAAAACAGCGAAGTAAACAGATCTGAGCACTGACATTTAGGCGTTTCAATATGAATACAATTCCACATGATTTAGAAAGTTGTGTCACCAACTTTTCTATTTTAGGCTTCCATTTAAATATATTACCAAACACAATGCCAAGATAATTCAAGTGACTTTGTTTTGATAATGGTTAAAAAAACAGAACAAAATTATTGTTAAGAGTTATTAATGAGCATGAAATTACTTTTGGAATACTGATACATAATTTATTAGCGCGAACTCAGTAGTCATTTTCCATAAGTTCATCGTTTACAAACTTTTTTAGATTTGTGTAGTTTTTCCTGAAGAATGAAGATTGATATCATCACCATATAAAACAGTATGAAATGTTGGAAGCATTTCATATATATAAGAAATAGTGATGGTTTCAAGACAGATCCTCAAATGACACCACATGTTACAGGTAAGAAGGATTTCATATCTGTTGTTTTAGTGCGTTGAATGCTGTTGTCAAGCAGGAAGCAAGAAGTTTTAGGTATGCTCCTTTAATTTTGAAGTGAGATATTGCGATCAACACAATCAAAATTTTGTTCAAGTCGAGGAACAATAAACACATTATTAGCTTGTTATCTTTATTACGGGCAGAGGGATCCGTCCGAAATATTCGCAATAGTCTCCCGCACCAGCTATCCGCAGTGGGAGGCCCCACGTTGCGCCAACGACACATCTGAAGAGGTGAATAGGGACAGCATCACTCATAGGAAAAGAGCACGAACTGATCGCGGAAGCCAAACGATATTCCATGGATGTTGCATTTGTAATCCTGAAACGTTGATGAATTGATCTATCCAGGATGAATAGCGTGCATGGTAATGTTGAAGTGGTTAGACCGCTCCCAATGTTTCAAACAGGTATACGCCGACCAAACGCAAGTGCACTGTATACCCCGAATTCGTGGAAGAAATGAGTGATACCCTTCGAAGAGCTAAAACTAACGGACGCACCATCCTTTTTAAAGACTTCAATGCACATGTTGGAAATGATGGCGAAGTATGGGGGGGTGGTTCGATTGGCCGACACGGTGATGCTGATGTAAATGATAACGCAAGGCTCCTACTGTGCTGTAGCAACCCCCTGTGCATATTGAACATTTCCTTCCAACACAGAGGTTTGCATACGTAGACGTGGTGCAAAAATTTGTTAGACCAACGGTCACTGTTTCATAGCTGCATAGTTTCAGTTGACTTGTTCCAATCAGTGTTGGACGTTCGTGTCAAAAGGTGTGCAAAGTTGTCGACTGATCAAAAAAAAACATCAAGGTTTGCATGAAGGCTTAAAATGCCAAACCAATTCTGCGAATAGAGAGATATTAGCTGCCTTGGCTCAACCATGTGACCAAAATGCCGCAGACTCATTGGCGAAGCAAGTCCAGCTGGCTAAGCCCACGAGAAAGCGGCCTACAGATCGTTTTAAATATCAGGTGGAATGAATACATCTTCGACCTCGCTTGGTCTCGTCTTGGTGTGGAGACAGCAGAACTGTCTGAGGTTGCTGTTGATCGTGAGGTATTTTGAGCCCACCTGGGGCTGTTGCCCCCGTGACGACCTTCCCCAAAGGAAAACCTAACATGAAACTCAATCTGTATTGCAAATCATGTCATCATGGACGGCAGCCACTGCTGGCGGTATAATGTTTAGTGCCAAAAATATATTGCTCTGGGCTTAGAATGGAATAACGTGAAAAAAAGAGAAGAATCTGTTGGAACTATTAATGTTTATATATTGTCATTAAATTAAGTCAAGCCTTTTTAGCGCTGCAAGCGCACAAAATATAACGCATTACAATTGACAAAGCTAAACAAACAGCACAGGTTGAGAAATTTACGAATGTTTTTTGGGAGATTTAGGAATGTTTTAAGAATATGTGTAAGTTGAGAAAATTTTGAAAAGGCTGGTAAATTCATCTTGTGCCATACATTTATTTAAAAATCCATATAGCCATGAAAATAAAGTCTTAACAGTTTTGAAAACTTTATTGGGAAGTCATGAGGGTTCGACGTAGTTTTCACATATTAAAGATGAAATTATCTGGCGTACTTTACCAGCTGTTGTTGGTGGAAAAAAAACACGTTGGAGAGTTTTGGAGAAATCAAAAACATCTGTGAAAAGGTTGTTCGCTGCTATAATGTGTGTAGGTATACTTACGCATTCGGTTTCATCAGACCATCTGGCTTTTGAAAGAGCTCGATTCAGTCTTAGCCCAAGCCAAACGAAGACTAGCTGGCTTGTTAGAGGTGTCAAAAATTCTACAAAATAACGAATGATCAACTGACATGAAAGTCATTCCAAAAATAAGTTATTCCAATTGCTTACGGTTCTTTTTAATAAGAGCGTGTCCAATATCTCATGCAATTACAATACATCATTTAAAAATTTCAGTGTTTGCACAGAAATTGGTGTTTGGTGCTTGATTTCAGAGTGATGTAAGCAGCGCACTAACCTTGCATGTGTATTTCCTCCTCAAGTGAATGGATAGATAGAAGATGAGCTCCTCTGTTTTGACAATCAAGCTCAGCGTCAAAAAATGATACGGTATCATTTTCCTGCGCATCACAAAAAGTTAAGCAAGTTTTAGCAATTTCAAATAGATAGATCAAGTCATGCAGACCAAAGATCAAGTCTACAACAATTGTTCAAAATAGTCATGAAAAATACAGTAAAAAGTTTTTTATGTGCATGTGTGCCGCGCTATAAAAATTTGAACTACGCATTCATCTTTCAGCAAGACATGTACGTCGACCGTTACGTCGACTATAGCATAGCTTATGTAACGGACTCAGAAACAAGTACACGCCGTAGCCTGTGAAGCTTCTATTCATATTTTGAAACTACGAGCGATAAGTGGGCGGCAAGTAATTCGTAAAGAAAGCAGTAATAAATGCTGGCAAATCTGAAAAAATTGTGCTTTGAGACTAATTCTTGCACATTGGATTGTATGTAACCATCAAATATTTAAACTCAAACTCACAATGCTTACGTCACAATGACATTATGTTTGTCACGTATCAAATCGTGGAAAAATGTTATAGCATCAAAATCCAATTTTTTTACCAGTGTAAAGAGATATGAAAAATTACATCACGACTAATTATTATATCTGAGGCATCGCTTTTGTGTGATACAAATAAAAGATTTGGGAGAAAAAGACCATCTCGTGTCACATGCCAGACCAGGGGTGGGCAATTAATTTGGCTCGGGGTCGCTTTCAGAAGGTCGCATTTAGCGGAGGGCCATACGGTCTAATGAAAATAGAAATCTCGGTTCCAGTTAGCCTCAGCACTAACATTCACTGTGACAAGTTCGAGGAAATTTCAGATTTGAAGGTATTTCCAGAGTGCTTCCGCGGGCCATTGAAAACGCTGTGGCAGGCCACATGTGGCGGGCGGGCCGCTAGTTACCCACTGCTGTGCTAGACGCTGAAGTGGTGACCAACATGAAATGACGTGAGGAAATTAGGCGTAAGAAACGAATAAGATGTAATGCATGTTGTGCCCTTGTTAAGATCAGAAAAGGATTGGACAGACGAATGTCGCTGCCTTTCATTCATAGCATACACCTAGCTTATACTGTTTTTATGTCACAGCACTTTTCGTGTTCGTTTCTAAGATTTTAGGTGGTTAGTTCCCGTCGGTAATTTCTTAATAGATACTTTAAAGACTGTCCTTCTATGGCATGGGAAAAATATTAGCTTAGGTACTAATTAAACAGTTAGTAATATCATTCAAGTTTCACTAGATACAAATTCAAAATTCTATTGCAGAAACAAGGACAAACTTTTTTTATTGCGTAAATCATTTTATTATAAAAACTCGAGTTAAAATTATCAACAACCGTTATGCATGCCTGACAACTGAGGCATTCAGTTCCGTTGCAAACAGCAAAATGTTCCTATTTTATATTTCAAAATATTCCTTGTAAACTTAGAAAAACGTGCTTACAACAAACAAGTAGCATCCAGATCCAAATTCACCCCATCCGTGTGGACACGAAGAGAGAGGATAGCAAGCCTGTAAATAAATGAATGTTTATTTGGCAGAGATGGGCATCTGCTTTGAGCTTTGTAACAAGGACTTGGAGATAATAGATAGTGAACTTAAAACTATCTGAAGAAAACATATATTTGCATCAATTTTTGTACGTATCTGCCAAAAAAGTTGCATAAAGTAAAGAACTGGTTTCATAATGTGCTGTTGCAAGCCAAGCGTCATTTGAGTAGGCCTATATCTCATGCAAAACTAATTCGGCTCATGCACAAGCTACAAGTCGAAATAATCTGGATTGGATCAAATTTGCATTTTATTTCAGTCTTCCACTGCCAAGAAGTCACAATTCTTGCTAAAGCACAAATTGAAGTCAAATCTTGACAATTTTTCGTAGAAGCAATAAGCATCGTCTAAACAAACGCTTTCAAAATAAAGCAAAGTTAGTTCTTCAAACAGTCTTAAAAAAGTGAACAATGCTTCATATTCCAATAAGAAAGCAAAGGCATGAGTTGAAACTGAAAAAGTCTAATTCTTATCCTGTTGGGTTACAGAAAGACTCATGTCCACTTTCAAATTCGCTGCACTGCAAATGATTCAGTCAAAAGTCTGAATTTAACTTTCAAGGATTTTCAAATCCAAACACGATTGTAAGAACTGCAATGGTTGGATTAGTCGTGGAATTGAAAACAGAATCGAAAAGAGCCAACTTAGTCCAGCGAACAAACAACATTTACCAAACCTAAAATCATGTTGTTCGATGACCACGAAACTTGGTGTCACAAAACGTGGCTCTTACTCGAGTGCATATGCTTGGTGTTTTACAAAAAAATAAGATTTTTTCGAGGAATTATACTTTCTTGATCTTTTGCTAAAAAAATGACACTATAGAATGTCGCGAAAAATATTTTTCTTGTTTCTCAAATATCAATGGCATGGAAGAACATGTTGCAGGCTATCGGGCATTCATTTGTAGCAATCCTCTATGAATTCGTGATGGACAAAAATTTTTCTTCATTCCACATTGCTTGTAGTAAACCTAAAAATAGCTAATTGCAAAATATCCTTCATTGAAAACACTGTAGTAGCGAGACCCTAGAAAAGCTGGCCTACAAGAAAAAGTTGACACAGAAAAGCCACATGATTTATGTGTTATTTTCTAACGTATACAGAGCCGTGTGAAAGGTTTTTGACCCCCCCAAAAAAATCCAGACGGGGCCCTTTAATATCAGCAAGCATTTAGGCAGATGCGTGCTTTTTCGAGCCAGTTGCAAATGAGCCCCTTGGCTTGAGCAGCGCTATTTCAAAACCTAACCAAGCTAAACTAATAATGTACAACTTAGGACAGGGGCGGATCCAGGGGGACAATCGCCCCCCTAAAACCTACGAAAGTAACTTTATTCACCATGTTTTATACAATTCAGAAAACAACATCCGCGATTAAGAACCATTTTTTCGTCCATTGTTTTGTCACAGCAGTGTTGTGAAGTAGCCTGTACTTAATCTCTCTTACTGTAGAGAAGCCCTTATGAGATTTGACTACCAAATATTACTGGAATCTCTCCCCCTAAAATTACTGGCTGGGTCCGTCCCTGACTTAGGAGAAAATAATTTAAATGAACTGCCAATGCAAAATAAGTGAAAACTAACTTTATTACTTGTTAGTTGTTATCATCAATAAAGCGAAATAAACATCTCTTCTTGTGATGTGATAGGAAATTATTTATGATGTAATTTACCTGTCTGATGTAGTTGCCGTACTTGCATCAACTACAGTGTGCGGCCCGCGGGCCAAATGCAATACAGCAAAGTGGATTTTTGTGCCTGTCACTAGTACTAGACAGCCTGCGTGAAACGAAGGCGTGGCCAACCGTCTAATCTGTTTAATTGCGTTTGACCTTTCAGTAATAAAGTTTGCACACCCCTGGTATACGGCAATATGTGAAACCGACAGTCTCATTAATGCTTGCGATTTGCACCCCGACGATCACAGAGCACCTGGTGGTCCCTGCACAGCCTCATCATTTTAATAGCCAGTCTCAACGTAATCAACTTGTTGCTTTCACCAAAAGCTGATAGGTGGAAGCAGTGCGTAGAACTAACTGCTTCCCAACACTCCCTCTGCCTTCACTTCTAATAAGAA
>JGI24158J21664_10014862_pt1 | contig 10184 bp, 7 predicted proteins | sample Ectturendosymbi3_FD_21664 | JGI IMG/M metagenome (IMG submission 21664) | reverse complement strand
TTTCATTAGCCGTGGAAAACACGCTGAATCCTGGGTAAGAGCCCTCGATGGCTCTCGCAAAGACCTCGAAATCCAAACACTCGAAGTTCTTGTGCAAAATCCAACCAATTACATGGCCGAAAAAGGGTTTAGTTCTTTGGTAATTGATTGATATCAAGACAGGAAAGAGATGTTTTCTTAGTGGAACAATAGATGACCTAATGCGAGGAATGTTGGGGCAAGGTTTTGTACCAAATTGATCTAAAATTGCAAGAAATATTCAGCAACAGGAAAGCCATTAGTATAATTACATACTTTGAATAAAAAAATGATGTTCTTTACACATTTTTGTGCTTATTATTTTGCAGTAGTTGCTCGTTATTTTATTTATTTAAAAATGTCCTCATCGTTTTTAAGAGTCTAATCCGATTATACGGCTATTCTTCAGCAACGCCAGTTGGTTGTGCGAATGAATTTCTTGTTGAACAAGTGTGCGGACGGTCTTTCAAAAGGTTGAAAAGCACTGCTGTTGTGGAATAAGTTTCGGTATTTGGCAAGGAAGTGTTTCTCGTTTGTGTAACTTAAGGGTTCTAGCTAGGCAATTATTTACGTTTTGTGAAATGCTTCTTCAATGTTTTAGTTAATCTAACATTAGAACTGATATAATTCTAACAAGACGTATTTGCACAAGCGCAAGGCCGTTTGAACCAAGCACCCAGGCGTGAAAATCAATTTTTTCTAATTCTAACCTTTGATTAAATTTCGAAAAAAACAAATATTAGCAAAGTAAACAACGCCTGATATAAAATGTAGAGACACCCAAATCCCAAACTATATTTTTATGACACTGAAGGACCGCTGATGAGGTAGGCAAAATAGACTTTGTTACTGGCTGGACATGTTGAGCAATTACGTCCACAGAGTTATCGGACTTTAGCTTATGATATGAATATCTGACTCAAGGGCAAACGAACAAGATTTGCTCAAGTAGAAATTTTAAACTAGAATAGATTTTGCGCAGGGTCGTTGGGAAAATTATGTCAGTAACTTTGGAAAGCAAGAAAACGTGTTTCGTTATTTTATGGTGACGGAGTTCATGGTCACAAAGTATCATTTACGTATGCAGACGATGATTCGTTCCAGGGATCGCCAGCCTTTTGCTAACTGTGTGCCGACTTAAGATTTCAAATCGTTCATAGTGTAAACAGCATACGTGTTTTTATACAAGTTAAGGTCTATATACCTTCTGTGTGAATCATAACAAAATTGGTATGCAAAACGTAGAGCTTCTGCGTGTCATTGGAAGTTGTTTATTTTCATTCGCTGCTGAATTACGATCATTACACGTTTGTGGAGCGTCGGTGATGAAATTCGAAATCTTTGAGTTGAAAATATATTTAGGTGTCTTTTTACGTCAATGCGAATTTGTTCACCTACGTCCAACGCAACAGCATTCTGCATGAATCGTCTTATTACCATCTGCAAAACGTCTGCGACTCAGCAGAGGATACTTTTGCTTTCAGTGCGGCAATAAACAAAGCACTGGTTACTGCCTCGTAACGCTGTTGTAGTAAATCAGCAGTCTTAGGTATACGCGTTTTGTGGGTCGATATGATTTTCTGATGACAAAGAGGTGCCAGCAGCCTAACTGGTGTTTGTTCTCAGGTGTGTGGACAAACCGAGACGCTACGAGATTTTCAAGATCAGCCGCTCCATAGTTCCCGCTCATGCTTCCGGGAGTGCGTCAGCAAGAACTCAAGTGACCAGGTGTGCCAGGTCGAGACATAACACTGTTTGCAGTACCCCGCTTACAACGCCCACCGAGGAAAGACTTAGGATTTTCAACGAAGAAGAAGAAGCCTTAAATTATGCAACGCAGCAACCAACCATTACAGTGCGAAGCAACTTGACGGGAAAGAGTGGAACCGACTGAAAATCAATTTATTACAACCTCGGGACGTGCATGTTTTGCTATTGCCGCCCATTTGCATGCAGGAAAGTCGCACTACAGCGGGGATTTTGCCACTGCATCACGTTTTTCTGCTGATGGGCTAAAAATATCAGATGGAAGGCGCAGTTTGTACAGACATCAACGAAGTAATCAATTTGAGAGTGTTTTGCTTGTTTTTATTCAAAAACCTATGTGGCCACTTGGTAGACTGGCAAAAATGCAAGTGATATCAGCGACAATGCTGATAAGCTTAACCGTCTAGTTCTTCTTGCAAAGCACTGAACTGCGTGTTCATTGTCTTTGAATGCAAGTGTGTTGTTGTCACTGTGACGTAGATGGTGAAAACGTTGAATGTGCTGACGTCGTGTTTGCGCAAGCAACATAGTTATGCAAGGTGAGCAGCACGTATTCAGGTGTTGTAATACTCCGGGGTGCCCCCCCAAATTGTTTACTTTCTATCTTCGCTGAATGTAGGTGTGTTTCGTGTATGATATGTTTTCTAACGATTGATGTGGATGATGGTCAATGCTTTGTCGGTACATTTGCCTTGTAAACACTTCCTTTTCAATCCAAGTTTTAAACCACTTGTTGTCAGACATTTTCATCCAGCGACCCTCTTATAAACATCTTGCAGCAACTCTAAACATTTAATATTATTTCAGTGCAGCTTTTTTCTCATTCATCTGGTGAGTTTTTGCATTCATACATGTGGGCTAATCAAAATTCAAATCATTATTGTTAGTCCACCTCAAGCCCTTCCACACGTTGGCCATTTGTGACCACCCGAAATTTCTCACCAACTTCTTGACTGTCACTTGCGCCCAATGTGTCAACGTCTGCTCCAAATGAGCGTAGGCATTTTTCTAAATTTTCGCGTTCTGCGATGAGACCCCCAGTTACTAAACTGAACTGTAGTACCGTATTCTCCTTGCTTTTGCTGGGAATATACTTTGCAGCCGTCATGTGTCTTTCGCTCCGAGTGCAAACTTCGCTGTTTGTCGCCAACACATTTTTACCATTAAATAAATTTAAGTGGAGTGTCACTACTCACCAATTCCATTCAAGGAAAGGCCAAGTCGCATTTCTACTTGTTCAAGAATTTGAAGCATCGGGTTGATTTACTCACTGACTGTAAACTGTAGCTCTGAGTTTGCCAATGACAGCTAGGTAGAAAGATTGGATATGGTCATACGTGCTGGGGCACCTTTCACATAAGAAACAACACGAGGTTGCTGCCAGATGAGAAACACAGAACCTTATCTGCTGCTGCACCGACTCAAAAAAGAAGTGAAAGTTGTCTTACATTACTTGCTAATATTCAACCAAGGCGTTTGCGGAGTTAAAACGAAAAATGCCTAACTAATACGTCTGATCAAAGTTTGATTTGAATCTAGTGTGTGGAATAAGCGAAACAACGCTTTAGTGTCTATGTCAGGGTTGCAGAGTCACAAGGAGTCGGAGATTTTGGGTGGAGTCGGATTCCTAAAAACATTAGGAGTTGGTGTTGGATTTTTTATCCGACACCAACTCCGGAAGACAATTGAGTCATTTTTTACACCACACTCCTAAGTTAGGAATCCTCGTGCCTGTTAAAAAGGGTAGAATTTCTTTTAAAACCTTTATTGAAACAGAGAATTTGTGCTACGGACCAGGATTTTCATCGATTCCTATTTGCTACAACATTAGCTACCTTCAGGTTGAAGAATCCAACATCATAGGAGCTGTCTCTGAAGCAACAGTGCGCGTTGCTTGGTGCCGCGTCGTTGCTCAATCGACATTACCCAGATGGTTGTGAGTGATATAATGGATAATGTGAAACAGCACGCATACCAAAGCGAGCATGCGTTGCGCAGTTGTATTCACTTATGTATGCTATCGCACGTAATGCGAATGAAGTTGTTGCTTGAGTCAGCAATACAATAGCAGGCAGTATGTGCCATTAATATTAAAAGCTCAATGGCGTACGCAAGGGGAGGGGATTTGGGGTTCCCCCCTTGAGCTTGATATTTTACGAAAACTTTATTACCTGCGCAAAGGAGATTAATTGTTTTCGCACAATTTTTGCTTGTAAATTTGTCGACTTAAGGCAAATACCACGGAATGAATTCGCATGCATATTTCAAGGAAGATTGTAAATGGGCCAAAAGGTAATAATTAGGTTTTTGGCGGGAATCTGGGTTATCGTGTGCATCCGAAAACCATCTCACCACTTTTTGTAGACCTTTCGTCCACTACGCATGTTTAAGATTGTGTTCTGCGACAGTTCACTTTATCCGAAACAGTCGTCTTTGTTTTGTCTGCTATGGCTGATTAGCGCAAGTGCTGACTGCTTTGGCTACACTACCAATTTCTGTAGCATGATAAAACTGTTGCACGAGCTCAAAAACAGCAGTTGTAAACACAGAAGCATTCAGGCATTTGATAATGTCTCAGCAGGGAAAAAGGAAAACTAAACGTTTGCTGGATTTCTATACATAACAAAAAATCTAGTTTTCTTGCGTACTTTATGCGCATTCTCAATTCTTGTGTAATTTAGCAGGATTCGATCTTGCAAACCGGGGTGTGCGTCAGACAGTCCAGCCGCACACTTTCCGTGCTCCACTGCTCGTATTCGACAAGACATTAGCCCAGCCTCATTGTGCAGGTGTAAATTGCTCTTACGCAGTGATGAGTGTGTTTTACTCCCCTGTTTTAACCCGCTGCATGATATTTTTGCAGTTATGAACTGCTGTGTCGTAGCGTTGAGTGTATTTTCCTCCGATGTCCTAACCTGGAGCGCTGATAGTTTATATTCAGTTCAATGACACATAAAGTAACGGGAGTGCGTGTAGACGAATATGTATCTTATGTCAACACACCTTGCCAAAACGTTGATGTGGAAACATTAATATTACGTCAAATTGTGACGTCACAAACACCGCACACCAAATACAAATGACCCTGAACCAAACCCCCCACATGAAAATTTTCTGCGTACGCCATTGTACAAGCTAACGTAAATCTTAAGAATTTTTAATTTCTTATGTTATGTTTTATGTTCAGAAGATTCAACAATTATCAAATTTGGAATAGTTGTGTATCTAGCTACTCGCTCTCGCTATATACCACTTACAAATGTTTCTTGAATGTAGTCCATATTTTAATGTTGTTATTATTTAATTCATTCACAATTTAGTAGCTATAAACAGAATCAACTTTTATGATTAGTAAAATATTCTTTAAATAAATAGATTAATTTAAAGCAAGGGTCTCAAACACGCGGCCCGCGAGGGCGTTTCATGCGGCCCCCGATGCTTTTCGGGAACTTTCAAATGTTTAACATTTACGTTGCCAAGTGCCTTGAAAAAAGATGCCGCGAAATAAATAAACCAAAGCTGAATAATACCCAATGCGGTTTTCATCCTGGCTATAGTACTACAGACCAAAATTTCACTCTCCGGCAAATTTTTGAGAAATCTTGGGAGTATGCCGAAAATTTTTGCACATGTTTTGTCGACCTCGAGAAAGCATACGACCGGGTTCCTCGTGAAAAGCTTTGGGGAGTGCCTGTTACTGGCCGTCAAGTCACTCTATTCCTGCTGAGAAGTTTGTGCCCGCGTCGGGAAAGTTAAATCACGACCGTTCACCGTTGCTGTTTGACTCCGACCAGGATGCGTGCTGTCACTGTTTTCTCTTCATAGTCTACATCAGCGGTGGTCAACCTACGGCCTGCGGGCCGCATCCGGCCCGCCGACCAGTTTAGTCAGACCTGCCAAATACCTTGCAAATTTTTTTCAAGTGCCACGTTTCCGACTGTCGACAGCAGTGCAACAGCATTAACTGCTGCCTGTGACGTAAATCGTACTATATTCGGCCCTCCAGTGGCCAGGCAGTCGTGAATTCGCTCCTCGGGTCAAAACGTTTGGCCACCCTGCAGAGGCGTAACGAGGTTAGATGGGGCCCGGGGCAAGAAGCAAGTTTGGCGCCCCAATTTTCGAACCTGGGGTCTTTCGGAAGCAAATGTACTGCGTTAATGAAAGTACTTGTGACAATGTTGGGACTTTTCGGCGCCTCACGCAGTCATTCGGCGCTCCCACAGTGATTTGGCGCCAGGGAAATTGTGCCCCCCTTGTCCCCCCTCCTTACGCCGCAGTACCCCTGATTTACGTTAATTGGATAGACAGTCACAGCCGAGTCGAAGATGGTGTCACATTTGTGAGCTGCAGGATCAACCGTTTACTTTTGCAGACGATTTGGTACTGCTAGCATCTTCTCAACAGGGTCCACAGCATGCACTCGATCGGTTTTCCGCTGCGTGTGACCGAGCCAGAATGAAATCAGTTCTAAAAATACCGAGGTATTATGTCTTTCTATAAACCAAAGCCAGTGTTTGCTGCCAGTGAGCGGAATACACTGCAGCAGGTGGAGAAGTTCAAGTACCTAGGGGTGGTATTCACGAGTGACGGAGATTGCTAAAGCTAACGCAGTTCTGCGTGACCTTTATCGCTCTGAGGTCACAAAACTGGAGGTTTCAAACACCGCAAAGCTGTCAGTTTTTAAATAGGTCTTTGTTCCCATCCTCACCTATGATCCTGAATCTTGGGTAATGACCGAAATAATATTATCTCAGGGGCAAGCGGCAGAGATGGGATTTTTGCGATGAGTCCATGGCGTGACCCTTCGCGATAAAGTGCGTAGCTGTGACATCCGCAGAGCCCTGAATGTCGAACCACTTCTCCGAATTGAGGGCGCACAGATATATTGGTTTGGTCATTTGTCCAGAATTCCCCACGAAGGACTGGCGAGGCAATTTCGGCTGGCTAAACCCACGGAAAATCGGTTCAGAGGTCATCCAAAGGCCTAGGTGGAGTGACTAAATCTCCGACCTTGCTAGGTCTCGTCGTGGTGTACAGCCAGCAGAATCATCTGAAATTGCTGTTGGCCGTTAGGCATTGCAAGTCCTGCTGGCCCCGCAACCTTCACTAGAGGAAAAGCGGGCACGAAACTGAATGAAATGAATAACATTTACGTCATTTTGTTTATTCACAGGTGTTTAAAAGTGCTCGACTAGCGAGTGAACAAGTTCCTTAGACGGCTAGAAATGATTAATACGAACGTAGAGACGGCTAGAAATGGTTTGCCGATAATTCATGATACCTTTCTCAGGAAATAAAGATGCCAAAGCTGTTTCTAGTAAGTTCAGGTAGCGCCGTTGTTGCGTCAGCGTTATAATGCGGCCCGCGGGTTACCATATAAGACCTCATGTGGCCCACAGCGCAAGTTGAGTTTGAGACCCTTGTTTTAGACTATAAGCAATGCAGCTTCGTCCTTGGGAGGTCTGCAGCCTAAATGACTCTTGATGCTTCGCAACATCCCACTCCCTCATGCATGTTAATTTGTTAACGAGCTTGCTTGAGCTCCTCACGAGAGCCCACAACTACGATATTTTCATGCATGATGGTGCTCCCTCATGTCATCGAACCAGGATAGTGAATAATTTTTTGGAGCAAAAACGTATTCAGCGGTTGGAGTGGCCAGGAAATAGTCCGGATGTGAATCCTACAGAAAACTTATGGAACTTTATTATGAAGAAAGTTTCAGAAAAGCATCCTTCAAATCTTGATGCACTTCAAACAGCAATTAAAGAAGTTTGGGTATAGACATCACTTCGGATTATTGCTGCAAACTGATAGACAGCATGCCACTCCACCTGCAAAAAGTCATCAGAAACAAGTGTGGCCGCACAACATATTAAGTAAAACCGTATTTTTTCAAATCTGCGTAAGCTTGTTACGTTTTCAATTACGTTACGTAACTAATAAATTATGAAATACAAAAAATGTGTGAATAGATTGGGTGAAACAAAAGTTGTGGCGGTTTGCACAAAGAATTATCACAAAATGCAAAGTGTCCCTAAACTTTTGTCACAGGCTGTAACATATCAAGCAAACATGCTATAAAGGGCTTAGTCTTCAGCAATTACCTAATTTCAAACAAGGAAAATGACTTCTTTAAAGTTGTTGAGGGGCGCTTTCGCACATAATTTTTGCCTTTTTGAAAAACATAAGACTTGTTTTAAATCTTGTTAAATGTGTTTCTAGAGTGGTTCATAAGATTTTAACAAAACAACGCAAAAACCAAGTGCAAAACTCTCGAAGGGGCAGGGGCGAGGCTGCCTCTACTTTGCCTCCCTGAACACAATGAATGTAATACAGAACTGTAACGGTAAGAAAACCGCTTGTGCTTTGTTTGGAATTTCAGCTGGTAAGTATTCACAGTAGGCCAAATGTTTACAAGGCTGACGTATTCTCTGCATCAATGGGCAGCGCTCACATTTTCTGCTGGTAGTGTATTTTCTGCGATAACATCGATCGAAACTGTATCGTAGAAACCAGATAAAAAATATGGCGGAGATAGCGTGAACTTTACAAATCTATCCTTGTTTCGACTTTGCTGACTTGACACCAGGGCTGGCGCTAGGTGGTTGGGGCCCCCCTGAACCTGGACGTTGGGGCCCCCAATATATAATACATTGCATTTAACACATAGTATTGACGTAAACAAAAACATCGATTTATTTTAACAAATGTTTATAACAGCATTTTCTACAGCATCAACACAACGTATAAAGCTGACAAACTTAAGCATTTGCTATGTTTCAAGCTAGGAAAATGACTTTTCCAAGTTTACAAAAATGCAAATGTTTTTGTCAACTCAAACATATCACATATTTTAGCAGTTTCACTTTCAATAGATATCATTGCCACATTTGTAAGTTTTTCATTAGTCGTAGTTGATCTGCGAAACGTTTTTATTAGCCTCAACTTGCTGAAGCTCAGTTCAGCAGTATTGCGCATAGCAGTGATCGGCAAACTTGCATTAGAATGGCCCCAAGCCCCCTTTCTATGGGCATCCGCAGTAATTTTTCCAGGGGGCGCAACGTCGACATTTTGCTTATACTTTTCAGGTTGCTGACGATGCAATGCAAACGGACGTTTACAAAGCGCTTTACCCTTTCTTCACAAAAAAATTGCTCCATTTTACAGCAACAGTAACAAAAAATTCGTTTCGTTCGCAGCAATAGTCAGGTATATTGCGATAAAATACAAAATAGAGTATCTGCAGGGTACTTTTTTACGAAGAAGCAAATTGCCATGGTCTTTAACAAAACCACAATTATGTATATATTTTACCTAGCAAGACTTGCCAGCATCACTTAGGAACAGGAACTAGAAACGTCTAAGACAGGGGTCACCAACGTGGTGCCCGCGGGCACCAGGTCGCCCGCCGGCCTGTTCTAAAACTAATATTCACATTAACGAATATAAATACTAAAATAATTGAAGGTAAATTGAGCAAAATTTTTATTTCAGAAGTGCGTATATCAAACTAGTAGCCCTTCACATTAATCGGTACACAAGAAGTAGCTCGGAGTTTCAAAAAGGTTGTTGACCCCTGGTCTAAGATCTCGCCCAAGGCAATCAAACGCCCTTTTCAATAAATCCTTGCTTGTGTTTACTGACTTTTTCACGATGAACGCTCATCCATATAAACCGGACAAGCGTTCAGTCTCACACTAACAATGGATTTTTCAAACTTATGATTCTTCTTTTTGCACAGTAGGCTACAAAAGTATGGCTAAATGTGGCTATCCACTATTAGAACTCACTGTCTCCCTGCATTACTTGCGTTCAACACTTGCATGCGGAAAAACGCAAAGTGAGCACGTGAAGATTCGTTGCCATGTTCTTGTTACGCAATAAAACCCAGCAGTTGAATAATCTGCACGCAAGTTTCGCAACTTGTCTCTGCAGACAGGCAGAGCAACGGACATAGTGAACTGCAAACTTATCACTGCACAACCCGAGGACAGTGAACCTAGTTCTTGTGCTCTGTGATTGTCATACCGGCAAATAAACTGTCAATGCAAGAACTAAATCAATTTAATCGGAACTACGCTTCTGATTTCAGGTTTACTAGTAATTCTTGGTACTTAGTCCCAATTTCCAAGAGGGGCGAATAGCGTTTTGACCCCCTTGCGGACGCAAACGCCTATCTGTAAAATAGCAATGCTATGTTAATGTAATAAATCCTATAATGACAACATCAGTGTCGTATTAACAAACAATTAACGTTCTATGGATATAGTTGTTGCACTAGCCTACAGTACTGTATGTTTGAGCCCACGCAACCGGCGCAGCAAACACGGCCCACAAGTGTTGCGCGGCCCAATAAAAAGTGCTGAACAGCCCACAATTAGGCCGAAGCCCACCAC
>JGI24158J21664_10014859_pt1 | contig 10186 bp, 6 predicted proteins | sample Ectturendosymbi3_FD_21664 | JGI IMG/M metagenome (IMG submission 21664) | reverse complement strand
GAGTCGAGCCATTCTGTGAAAAACGTGACTCGAATCGAGTCGAGTCACCATCTTTCTCAACGTGACTCGAGTCGAGTCAGTCACCAAAAATCGTAACTCGAGTCGAGTGATTGACTCGAGTCGAGTCATTGACTCGAGTCACGCTATCACTGCCCCTTTCTGAGAGTTTGCTTCAGGCCTCAAAATTCTAATATCCGTCCCTGCGATCAATCATCATCCCAATAAAACTTTTCTTGTCTTTGCTGATTTTTTCACGGTGAACACTCATCATACGTAAACCGGACAAGGGTTCAGTCTCACACTAATAACAGATTTTTCAAACTTGTGGAAGCGTTGTTACAGATTTACTCATGCTTCTTTTCACACAGTATGAAGCTACGTGGCTTGCCGCTATCAGCAGTCACTGTCTCGCTTCATTACCTGTTAACCTACCAAGATGTCTGCGTTTAACAGTCACATGCGGCAAAACGCCAGTCACCGTAACTTGAAGAGAAGTGAACCTTTGAAGATTTTTGTCGTGTGGTTACGCAATAAAGTCCAACAGTAGAACAATCGGCTTGCAACTTTCGCAACCTGCCTCTGCAGGCAAAGGAGCGGACATGAGTGAACTGAAGCTAATCACTGCATGACACCAGAACAGTGAACCTGGCTCTTGTGCAGTGTGAGTGTCATATCAGCAAATAAACTGTCATTGCAAGAATTGCATCAATTAATCGGAATTAAGCTGCTGACTTTCGTTTTTCTAGAAATTTTTGGTGTTTAGTCCCAATTTCCAGAATGGGGAAATGCCCGTTTTTCTCCCCTGCGGACACCCATGTGCGCTGTTGACGGAATGAAAGTACAATGTTGAAACATAATTCTAACAATTTAAAGGCTTGAGTTGCTCCTAAAATAATCTCACAGCGCTCACTTGATTGTAAATTATTGTCTCCTACTTTTTGGAGAAAGCTAGTAAATTGTACAAATTGTGGTTGGAGGTTTTGCCGAAATTAGTGTGGTTAGCAGGAAGAATTGGTGTTATGGGCGAGCGCTTCATGAGGTGTTAACACTTTCGCATAATCGGGCAACAAAAGTTATTTCTATTGCGATTAAACAAGTACTCAGGTGCGATAAAGTGGCCAGGACCAGACCCTGGTTGTCTTTACCCAGTGCCGGATTTACCTATAGGCTATATAGGCTAAGCCTAGGGCCTCATGAACCAAGGGGGCCTCCAACAAAGTGTGGCACGCATAGAGTCAACGGATCATTTGGATTAAACTTCGTCAAAAATTTATGTTTTAATTATTATTCACGAAATTTAGTTTCATTCAGCTTTCGTGGTGATAACGCTAGAGTCTTCCAACGAGTTTCTATGAATCTCAATATGACGGTTGGTCAAGCCGCACATACTAAATATTGTGTGGATATACTCAAAGCACGTTGGCTGCGTCCTGCGTTTGCTGAATCGTACCGATTGTTACGTATGACTCTATAAAAAGAACTTGTGGGTGTTCATGTTTGAAATGCACCTGATCAGTGGCATAACTGACGGGTGGCAGGGGTGCGAACACTCCTGCCAAGCTCAATCTAAAAACCGGGCCCCTTCCTATCTTGTATTTTGGTATTTAGACCTACTATTCTTATGGTTTCAGTAGGTTGTTGTTTTTTTTGCGTTTTTTGGAGTGTTTTCCGGTGATTTCGGGTTTTTGTATAGCCGTTCAATACCGGATTTGCTATTGTTTCTCAACTATTTTCTGAGTGTTAGCCAGAGGGTTCCCTTCAGCGAAGTTTTCCCCTGGCTCAAACCTCTAGTTACATCACTGCACCTGATCAAATCAAGGTTGTACTGCAGATAAGAGCTATGTGTAGGGCTACCAGCAGTATCCTACAATAAAAGCATAGTCGTTTCTTAGGTGGTTGAGCAATGCAGTAGTTTTGTCAGCGTTTGTATCGCGTAAAGCTCGATTGGTATTTTTAGATGTTTTTTTCCATTTGAATTTTCTTGAGTAAAGTCATTCAGAAATCAGATTGCTATTGAGTACTTGCGAAAGTTTGTACTGCTCCCATGCTAAGCAACTCAGAGAAGATCTTGATTAGCAAGCAAAAGCCACTTGGCCAACTGGCAACCACAGAACTCTTCTCCAACGACACAGGGAAACAGCAAACAAATGACAAAAGCGCGTTTGGGTCTGATGCCTCAGATTAGAGGTTCTTAGTTTATGCAACCACGCGAAGCCGTATTTCTTAGCTTAATGGTCACTAACTGCTCAGGCGAAAGGTTCTTTTCAAGATTCAAAAGAATTTTAAATGAATTAAACGGTCACAGTGTTCCAGGAGAAGTTGTTCACACTAAGCATTCGGTACATGAAAAGTGACAAACGTAGGCAAACAAATTGTAATGAATTCTTAGATAATTTTGTTATCAAGAAGGCAGGACAAAACCTTTTTAACTGTTTACTGTGTTATGTTCAACCTTACTTGATTCGATGATTGCAGCTTTTTATTTCTTTATACGTATTTCAATAATGACAGCATAAGCGAAATTTGAAACAGTCCAGTCGCCAAGGTGGGCACTGGTGAGCTTAGCACTTCCAAATTTAAATATGAAACACTAAAAATCATTAAAGGTTTTGTCAAATTTTCAGAACGTTAAATCCCCTTGCGCAAATTTAGATCCCCCATTCAAGACTTCCTGGCGAAGGTTCTGGTTTTTAAACCTCACATCTTTTCGCGCGAAGGTTTGGTTGCGTTCGATTCTTACCAGTCTGAAAAAGTAAACATGCGAATCGTGAACCTAACAGTTACAACCATTTGGGTGCGTTTTACTTGATGTGTTTTCCTCGCATGTGTGAGTTTTTTACAGTCGTGGTAAGCGAATTGCAACGTGGTCCTCACGTTGTGCATTAAAGTCTTTATGCCGCCAAACACTGTATAGGTGCAGTGTGCTTTTTTTTGAACACAGATAAGAAAAAACAGATGTGATTCTTATACAAAATGCAAGCCATGTGTTTTGTCAAATATTTCAATTGTGGCGATTTCGGCTGGTTTGCCTGTGGCGGTACGGGACGTTTTGGCAGGCTTATCGTCCATCCTGTATGCAATCCCAGCTCATTGTAGGCGGCTAGGCGCAAGGGCGAATCCAGCCACTAAGGTTGGGGGGGGGCAATTTCAGTAATATTTGGTAGCCAAGTCTTATTACGGGTTCACTACTGCAAGAGAGATGAAGTATACTTCACAACACTGCTATGACAAAACAGTGGACGACGGAATGGCATTACATCGCGAATGCTGTTTTCTGAATTGTACAAAATCATGGTGGATAAAGTTACTCGCGTGGGTTTTAGGGGGGCGTTCGCCCCATTCATCTTCCCCTGGTTCCGCCCCTGCGGAGGCGTCAAGTGCCTGAGTATGGTGTGACATTCCAGCAAGCGATAATTAGGAGAGCGGTTACACGATGACAGCCGGGATGCTCCTGCCTCCTAGAATGCAAGCCAATTCGGGTAGAAGTTGTCTCCACTAGAGCGTGGGGCCCGATCTGCCAGTGTCGGGGATTCATTTTGTTTTTAGTTCATGTTAATTGCAGGTGTACCGAACGCCAAGGCAAACGTTCGGAAGCGAATGCTTGTCCGGGACGATCCCGTACGGGTCCTACCACTAACGACGGACTGTCCCGCAGTGGCTAAGCAAGCGTGGTGAACATCAAGAAAAGTACAAGTATGAAACTCCTTCCTAAATGTTCGGCTTCATGGCACCGAAATCACTGTGCATGTGATACGCTGCTACTGAAGCAAACTTTCCTTGCTGCAGAGAAGCTAGTTGCAGTTTCCACGTTGCCTCACCTCCACTTGCAGATGTGTCTAGCTTGGGTGACCCTGTTTGAAGTAGAAATTCCCACCAGCGTTTGGGTCACAGACGTATGCAAGCTCTCCCACCACAAGAAGGCGGCAAAGATAAGAGACAACATTCGCAATGACTGAAAACTATTGGAAGAAGCTTTTGTGAAAGAGTAAGCCTTTTGAACGAGAATCTGTACACTATTGCTGCAATGCTTACCTTAGTAACAGCTTGATCGAAACGAAGTGGTCCCTTGCAGGGTTGTGGAGCGGTCGTATAAAGGACACAGCTCCGGCTCCGGAGCTCTTTTTTCATGACCATGGCTCCGGCTCCGGCGCCCTTCGTTTTCATGAGTGTGGCTCCGGCTCCGGCGCTCTCTTTTTACATGGCTCCGGCTCCAGTTCTGGCTTCTGTTCGTTTTCACACATTAATATTTTAATTTTCTTGGTGTGCCTCGAGTTGAATTGAAAATGAACTTAAATCAAGTGCACAAAACTAAGAGAATATGGCAGACCTTTTTGAGTGATATAATCTGGTAGCTTTTTTTACAAGCAGCGCTCTTACCATGAGGAAATTAGCAAAAAAAATCACAAGTTCAGACGACTCAGAGAACAGTTACTAACAGCAGAAACGTAACTCAAGATGGGGTAGTATAAACAATTTCTGGAAGGGCGGTCGCTGGTTTTGCCGTCTATGCCTGAGGACCTTTGTTATTTCTTACGAACAGAATCAACAAAATGGCTGTTTAGAAAACTGCGTTTATGTCCGAGCATTTAAACACAGACAAGTCCCAATTCACCAAGTGTTTTGCACAGGCCCGTAGATACAGGGGGCGCAGAAAATTTTTCACCCCCTGGAAAATGTGTTGGACATAGTTTAAAAAATATGGGCCCCTCTCAGAAAATTCTTCGCCTTCCTAGCGTCCCAAGCTGGTTACCGGCCTGGTTTTGCACTCGTTGCATGCTTTTCCTGTTGCGGTCTTGGGGATTCCAGCCAACAGCGCTGCCCGGGCAAACCATGCCAAGAGCGCAAAACACATAGTCGACTCCCATGTGTTCTTTTAAACACGTACACATTTGCTTTAACACAAATGCGAAGGTGTGTTTGAAAGCCCCTTTGTTCAAAGAAATAGTATGACTTCTAGCAATAAATTCACCTTTGACTTTTCAAAAATAGCTTAAAACTTTTGATTTCTTATCTTTTGCAACTTTGCCAGTAATCTAGTAAACCTTGCTTGTAAGCCTAATAATGGTCTCTAATCAAAATTCCTACTTTGCAATGACGTGCTGTGCATTTCACGTGAAATCTGCAATGGTATCATACCTTAATCATACTCCCTGCTATCAACATGATTACAAATCTAAAAAAGCTATGGATATTTTATTTTATACCTACTCATTATAGTTCAGTATTTTAGCTAAGTTCTTTTTAGATCGCTGCTGTTAAGAATTTCTTGTGCCCATGTGCACGTTTTCTAGCGTTGTTGAGTTTCGCCGCTGTTTGTCACTGGGCGATGCGAGTTTCGCCGCTGTTTGCTAGTGGGAGATGCGTTGGATAAGCGGCGTGCAGTCTTGAGTTGTATGTGCTTCGCTCGTGAGCTGATTCTTGTTTGTCAGTGTCTTGAAGCCGGTAAAGGCATCGTGTAGAACGGTGCGCGTTTAAGTTCGCTTAGTAAAACAGCTGTTGATTTATGTCGATTCCGTCGTATAGGACAAAGGAAAGAGGTTGACAGCTTACAAGTGCAGGCGCGTGCTGTAAACACAGTCTTAAACAGTCTTGTTACAAGAACTGGGATCACCGGCACCGCAAAAATTCCTTAACAGCTACACTGCTACAGACCTTACTTTCATTCTGACTAGAAAGTAAGATGTTGTGGTATTTAACGTTTTTCTTACTTCTACAACAGTGGTTCTCAACCTTTCGCTGAAGGGAGCTAAATCCAGACCTATGATTTGTTAGAGAGCCGCACAAAAAATTTTTGCCACAAGTCAGTTGACAGGTTTTGTTTTATTGCACTAACGAAGTCTGCTACACAAAATATTAGAGGTGTCACTGAAAGACACTGTCTATCGAAAGAAATCCTTTCCCATCAAAGAATCAGACACTAAGCTCTTACAGAGTATATATTTCGCCTACGAAGTAGGCATCATCAGCTCTTATTCAAATATAATCTGTTACTGAAAATTGCTAAAATCCGCACAGAGGATGCTTGAGGGCTGCATGCGGCTCTTAGAACAGTTTTTGAGAACCATTGTTCAACAAGTAACATCACACCTGCCAGCTACGATGTCACAGCCTTAGCGATTACGGTATTAAACCCAAGAAATATCAAAGGCTTGCAGATCCATTGTTACAGTCTGGTGTCATAACTCGTAACAATAGCGTTTAGTGTGCTATAAAGAGCACACGTAAGTATTTGGCAAAACCGTTAGTACTGCACCTAGGAAGGGACCCGGAGCCGGAGCTACCTCTCAAAGGCCATAACTCCGGCTCCGATCCTAAATTTTGAACTGAGCTCCGGCTCCTTCTGAGTTTTAGTTTGAGTTCCGGATCCAGACAAAATGCCCAGCTCTGGCGCTCCGGTTCCGCAGACCTGGTCCCTAGGTTGTGTGACATGTGAGCGCAACTTCCAAGTCAAAACAGCTTTTTGAAAAGCCTGTTGGTAGTCTGTATATTTACTTTTTTCTTATTTTGTCTGGAATGTAAATAAATTAATTTGGAAAAATGTTCACACGTTTTTTGCTGCAAACTTCTGTTCCTTCGGGAGACCGGGTAGAGTTGTTACAAGGGTAAGTTGTTGCAAACCCCATAACTTCTTTAAAAAACGCTGTCACACGCTTGAATTAATACAGGCCGTTCCCATATCCGAGAGTTACATGCTTGCAAACAAACTTTGGTTTTCAACAAGTCAGGGCTGTGTTAAGAGGATTTATGTGTTTTAGGGTGTGTAAAGCAATTTTTATAGGCCAGCTAAAAATTGTTATTAAGCTGTTGTTAAAGGCTTTCACCTGGTCACATTAATCTTGCTTAGAAGTATTTTCCATGCAGTTACTTGTGCTAGCAACGCTCAGAGTTATATCTATGTGATTTCCTATGAAATTATCGATGAGTTTTCCACTGTTCTAACTGCATAAAAGCATGCCACCAGGTGTGCCACCAGAAAATATTGGGATGCCATCAGGTGTCGTGATATACACGAGTGATGATCCATCTTTATCCTAAAGTTGATCCAAAAGTTTAAAAAACGCCACCATCATCAAGAAAACTTTTTTCGGTTCTCTTGACATTATATGCTGAGAAGATGCTAAAAGTACCAAAGGGTTGCAAAAGTTGGTAGAAAACCTCGGGGACCAAGTCTGCTAAGCCGAACAGAAAGAAAGTCGTGTCTGATGTCCATGTTTTACTCTAAATTTGCCCTCGGTGAGATGTGTGTGAAGTGCATAAAACGCACAGATTGGTCACATTCAGCTTGCAGCGATGGTAGTGGCCCAGGTGTTTATGATATTTGCCAGGATTAAAACAGTGTTATTGTGATTTATAGTGACATTGCAAATTACTCCATTCACTAGATGAATTTTTTCTGTATTCTTGAAGTGACTGAGTTTGTTTATTGCAGTGATTGTGTTCTTATACCTTTACTTTCGTTTCCTTGCCGCTTATCAGCAAGCGTTGTTTTGAACTTGAATGTGTTTGTAGCTAGGAAACTATGTCTGGTCACAGAAACGGCATTTTTAATGCCGGTATGATAGGCAGCGTATGGCTTTTCATTTCTTTGAGGTCTTGCTGCATTTGAATTGACAGGTTTATTCCTGCAGCAATTGCATGTTTGCGTTCTTGAAACAGTTACCCCACGGTGTGCAACAATATTCCCGGTTCATGGGGTCAATTGTTACACTTGACACCACCTCACTTTTCATTCTATAAAAGCCCTCAGCGTATGAATTTCTTTGGTTTGTTTGTTGGGTTCAGTAGTTGGGGGATGTAACAAATCTTCTGCAAATTTTCTTTGTTGCAGCTATTGTACATTGGTGGTTACATTAATCACTCGCGTTGGAAGGCTATCAGCTATGAATGAAAAGCTTTGGTTGCGTGAGCTACATACATTTCCAGAGATTTTTTTAAGACAATTCGTCCTGGTGTTGAAATGCTTCATTTAATCAGCTGAGGCAAAATGTTCACACGTACGTTCTTTAAACTTACAGTAAACTGGAGTGATGCACTGGATTCAGCCACGCGAAAGTCCGTTTCGTTGAAGGGAGCAACAGCGGTACTTTTGTCCTGCAAAATGAAAATATATATTAGTGCATACGGTCTGGAATGAAAATAATCTTTAGCCGTAGGCAGGGATGTAGTGCTAACAAAAAGGTGTGGGAACTCATCCAAAAAATAGCCATTTTAAAACAGCTTCCGACTCATTTTAAAGCAAAACGTAAAAAATGTGGGAACGTCGTTCCCACCCCTACACCCCTGGGCGTAGGAATGTGTTGCAAGACGAAAGGTTTTTAACAGATTTTGCTTTTCGGAACTATTTTTTGGCTAAAATACATTTATAATTTTAATGTTAATGGGTGCTTATGCCGATTGATATGCTACCAGGTCGTTTTGAATAACACAAACATCACAACTGGCTCCGGGAGATGCTGGTCTATGTGCTGAACTGACCAAAGGTTATTTTTTGATAGTACTGTATGATATACTAATTGAAGGATTTAGGTAAATGGGATTCCGTTTCAATATCTGTTTGGTCTATGTTCGTTTTTCTAACTTTGTTCCTTATGTAGACTAGACTTACGAGGCAGTGGCGTGTAGAGGGGGGTGAACGAGGCGACGGCCTGGGTATCCAAGACAGGGGGTCAATCAAGGAGTGAAATTACAAAAATTAAATTTTATTAAAAATGCTGCAACTGCTTCTTCGTATAGTAAGGTTACTAACTAATACTGCATCGATCTAGTGGAAACTTGCCTGAGAGGGCATACAAATCTAAGTTAAGAGACCCGAGAGAGAGATGAAGAACTGCCATCGTCATCTTGATGCAATACACCCTATCTTTCTTTCCCCTTTGTAGGCAGGCCAATTCCTGCTAACTTATTTATAATCTGCGACTTGTTGCTTTGCAGTCTTCAAAATATTTCTCGATTCTCTCTAGACGAGCCTGGGTTCTTTAACTTTTAACACCCGCGACGACCTCAATCGTGGCTGCCACATTTCTGGCAATAACTCGCCAGCCGCTAAAGCTAGAGAGCTGTTTAAACCCTCTAAAGAGCCAGTGAGTCTTCTAGTTTCGATTAGAAATAATTGGAAAGTTTTTTCAAAAGGTATGGCCAAAAAACGCAAATTAATTAGGGAAATCCACCGAAATAACCCAGGGAATAATCAATTAATTTGTGTGTTTTTGACCATAACTTTTGAACCAGAAACGCTAAAAAGCCATTCAAACTCTCTATAAAGACTCGTATTGCAGCCTACTTTGCAATAAAAGCTCGAATAAAAAAGTGCCTATTTCATGCTGTAACAACGTTGGTGCTCTCACGAGGAGACCACAAGTGTAGCAACTTATCGCTACACTATCTCGTTAGGTGCTACTAATGCTATAAATGGATTGACAACGTCTATACTAGCAAAAATGTTGACATATCTTGAGTCACAAGTGAATTAACGATTACTTCATCTTCGCCTTCAACTGAAACCTTTACACACCCAGATTTGTACAGTCTCAGCTGTGTTGCTAATCTTATTTGCGCTTTTTGCTTGACCAGTATCAACATAGTCAATTATTGTAAAACTCTACAGTATATTTTCCGTAAATGTGTTGTGACACGAATCAGAGCAAGTATCTTTACTTGAGTCGCGTGTAGGACCCAGCTGCTTTAAATCTTGAACAGAGAGTTTCTTCATACGCGGTCGGTTCGTACAACTTATAAGGGTTGTGAGTTGTCATCGCTATGAACCAATTTATTGCTGACATCGTAATGGAAAATGAATAAAGTGCTGAGCCTCTTTAACGCAAATAATGAGGTCCGATAATTACATGCACACTGTTCCTGGACTTGAGCTTTTTATTATGTTGATGATAATGTCCAACTTCAGAAAATGTTTTACTATGGAGTAAGAGTGCCATCGCTAAGACTTCTTGCTTTCTACTTGGTCAACAGTTTTGATTGTACTGAAATAGCAGACATTAAATCTTTTTTCTTACCTTTAGCATGCGGTGTTCCCAGGATCTGTCCTTGGACCTTAATTACTTCTTATGTATTGTATTACTGATATTATAAAAGTCCCCAAATTCATTAAGCTACTGTTTTACAGTATATGCTGATGATTTCAACCCTCATATTTCAGAAAACAAAAAATATAAAAATCTACAAAAACTTG
>JGI24158J21664_10014857_pt1 | contig 10187 bp, 4 predicted proteins | sample Ectturendosymbi3_FD_21664 | JGI IMG/M metagenome (IMG submission 21664) | reverse complement strand
ATTAAGAGTTGAGTGTTTTTTCCGAAATCCAGAGTTGTTTGGAATCAATAATTTATGGTGTTCTAGGTAGTTGTAAATATGTTTGTGTAAAAGTTTCTCACAAACTTTTGAGAGAGAAGGTAATAAAGCAATTGGACGATAATTTTGGACTTCAGTTTGAGAACCTGTTTTAAGAAGGGGTATTAAAGTCGCAGCCTTCCAAACTGTGGGATATTCCTCAGAGGAGAAAATCAAATTAAAGAGAAGGCTGAAGGGAGTAGCGAGTGACTGACTACAAATTTTAAGAATCCGATTAAGCAGGTTATCAAATCCCTTGCATTTATTAGGATTCAGTCTATTTAATTTAGGTTATTAAATACACTATTACACACACTATCCCCTGTCTTATGCAAATAGAATCTTATCGTATCCTTCATTCTTCAAGACCGAGATTCTGTTTAAAAGGAAAAGCCGAGACTGAGACTTTGCCAGAAAATACTCAAGATGTGAAACTTTGTCAGCTGGTATGGTATGGGTCTTCGGAACGTCCACGCTTCACATTTGTTGAGCTCCCCTTCGTTACAAACTTCGCTTTTCCTTCCCAGAGAGTAAGACCAGCAACCAAATGCAAGTTGAATTACTGGAACTTCACCATGTCATATTTAAGAAGTTTAAGTCTCGATACAAAGATCTTAATGCTCTGAACGTCATCCTTTAAAACCTAGACATGGGTATCCTTCGAGACTGAGACTCGCAAAAACCGGTCTCGAGGCACGTAGCGAGACCGAGATTAGTATCAAGGCTCCATCACTGCTCAGCACACATGGAAGAAATTGAACTCCAGCTTCTGGCATGAACGTCAGTTTCTTCTGCTTGTTTGCAGTTCTAAAAAACTTTACGTTTTCAGATGGTTCATTTCGATATGGCAATAAAGTCAGTGCCGCCTCTGTTCGTCGTACTTAGCCCGGGTAGGAATTACATCCGTGCATCAACTATACATTAAACAAATCCAAATAAAAATGCAAAGAAGCTGTTAACACGGAATATGTCAAGACCGCCAGGGAAAAGCTGCAGGCAAAAACATTGCAGAGCTTCTCAGTGTCTTGTCTGAAACAAAAGTTGCTGATTCAAACTGCAACTTCAGTTCTAAATGAATCGAATGCTAACCCAGATGCAAAGTTTTTTTAGTCTAACACCACTTTTATGACAATCGATCAAGCATTCAATTGTACTATGATTCATTGTTGATTTAATTAATTATCACTGAATATTGACATATATTGACATTTTTCCGTGCAAAAATAGCTTATTTGTGGTTAAAATGTAGAATAGATTTGTATCGTGTAAAACGTTTATCAACATAGGTGAAGGTGTATTCACTTTTGTATATAATATCAGCAAAACAGTTTTTACAAACCCTCAGGAAATCAGTTCCATCCCACATCTTTTCAGAAAATTTTTTCCAGAGCAACTGATGTATGTGTCTCTGTGATAGATTGTCCGCCTCTCAATCGAGAGATTGGATGTTCGAGCCACAGCAACTGAGTTAATTACCGTATAACTACTTGTGCAAGAGAGCTCACTTGAACCGCCCCGGCAAGAAGCACGTTTCAGGCATCCGCCACTTTCCATCTTAATAACCTAACAAATGTCGTGTTGCAATCTGCTGTTCTAGTAGAAATTACCTATGATAAACAGTTAAATTTTAATGGCCATCCTGCAAAAGTGAGAATCAGGCTATCCACATAAGACACTACGTGAAGAAAAGGTTTAGCACTCGTCCTTGACGCTGTGTCCGAGAAACGGGAGGTATTTTTGACTTCTGATCTTGCAATAAGCCCAGATCAGACCCATTTAATCGCTGCTGAATGTTGTAATAAAATGTACACCTGACTGTGAATGATGTTGTTGAGACACATTTTTTAATCACCACTCAAATTAATTGATAAGCCTCTAGGGTACTTTTAATTTGAGTCACTTAAAAATGTCTGAAATAGAATCGAGTACAGGCACAACATTTTTCGAACCGTTTTGAGCCATTCTAGAATGAGATAAAAGCTGATTTACACATCAGTTTTTTCACTAAGTATTTACTGGTTAATAGGATATGACTCCAATCGACTCGAGCATGACACAATTGTGAATTGCTCAAAAGTCAGTTCAGATTCGAGTCGATTCGAACGATCACAACATCTTTACAAAAACTGACTCGATTTAAACCGAATCAACGAAAGGCTTAGTTTAATTCGAGTCATTGACGCCAGTTCATGCAATCCTTGCAAATTGTTTCCTGACAGCCTTGTGGGACTTAACAGGATACTGTCGCGTAAACATGTTACTCTGGCCTACAACAAGATCACTTTTCGGCGTGAGAGCCAAAATTCATGTCACCAATCCGAAAGCTGAGTGTGATGGAGCGGATGGCATACGAACGTGCAAGCTGGTCAGATGAACGTCTAGCAATTATAATTATACTCAGTTTATTTATTATCGAGTCAGGTCAACTCACATATCATCTGTGCTTCTATACTTTCAGAGGATTGTCCTTTACCTTGTTCCCATTTACTGTAATTAGTTGGATCACTTTAATAAATTACGATTAAGGGTCTTATTTTAAACGCAATTTCACAAGCAGCTTGTTAAAATTTAAATGTTAATTTCCATGTGTTTAGCTCCAAAAGCGTGTATGAAATAATGTTCATCCTGTGTTTACTTAAAAATAGTGGTCAGTTTCAAGTATTATGGGCTGATGAACTTACGTTTTATGAGTTTTAATGCTAAGTGGATTAAACACACGAGTGTAGTGTAATTCGCAACGTGTCTATACGAACGGTATTGGAGAGACATAACATAGTGTTTAGTTTATTTTCAGATATTCAATTGGTAATTACCACGCAATTCACAGAAAATTGTGAATTTCTCAAACGTCAGTTCCCTCAGCGGATTTCCAAATGTCTTAATGTAGCGAAACGTATGCACACGGTGCCGAAAGCTCAACGCATAATGGTGTAACGTTCNAGGCAGCTAAATTAAGTTTTATTACGTGTGCTGTCACAGATCGGAATAAAAGTAGGCCCTCTCTCTCTTTGTATGAACGAAAGTATATCAGTCAGGTAAGGTTTGCGTCGTGCTTATAATAGAAAATATTGTTGAGATTGGGATGAGAAGCAAATCGACACAAGGTAAAAACGTTCAGCTGCGATTGCTTAACGCCAAGTGCAAATGGCATATCGTACGAGATACTTTTTGAAGAGGTTGTTCTATGGCCCCCTTGACAATAGGAACTTCTAGGAATTGTGAGAAGTTGCATTTGAATAAAATGCAACAACTGCACATATTTACAGTTTGTTTCAAAATTCATCTAGAAACAGTAAACATTTGAAGCGAGTAACTTCGAAACTAAACCACTTCACAGAAGAAATCGTGCCTTGAAAAACATTTGTCGCGTTTGAAAATTGGATTTAGCACCAAACGTTTTTATGTATATTTCGTATTGACAAATTTTAAGGTTAACGTTACATTCGCAAGAACGCCATTTGGAATTATTTATATTTTACATTTTATTTTGAAGCACTTGACTCAATTGCTGCCGCGTTTGACAAAGAATTTTTGCAAAAAGCAGAAATATGCAAATGGGGGACATCCCAAGTTTCATTCGCGTGATGTCTAGAAGACCAGCAAGTCAGAACTTGATGGCATGGTTTGCACCGCGTTGCATGTGCCATTCACGCAATTAGCTGATACCAATGCTTGGTTTGTGTCTTATGTCACGTCCAACAATATCAAGAAGTGGTGGTGACTTTGGAAGAGAGTTGAGATCCAATTTAAAAGCGTTAACAAAAAAATAATGTATTTACTACTTGTGCAAATAAGATTCGAAACATAAAGTTAGTTACCCACAGAAAATGTTTCTCATTATTTTCTCTTGTGGAATTTTCTGACTCTTCAGTCGATAGAAGTTCACGTGCGCTGATATTAAACCTGAAGCTCTATCGCTGACCATTTTGCACTTTTTCAAAAATATTTCCTGCAGCACAGAATCATTTCCTCAACTTTCACCGACGATGTTGATGGTATTTGCGGCGTCACTGATATGTGCATAACACTGATGATGGCAAATGATTTTGCAACAAAAATATAGAGATAAAATTTGTGCGGAAGTGAAACAGCGCAAAATAATAATTTACCGGCACAAGTCATAATCATTTGTCGTTTTCTGTTCAGCCCGCGCCTCAGCACGGTAATGCCCAAAACATTTTGTGCGAGATTGTCGTACGGGCAATTACCTTTCCTTCATAGGCCTCAGCAATACAAAGCCATTTCCACCGTTACTTCCGTCGCTTTAACTGGAAAAGTTTGGCAAGTTGCTCGTGCAGCTGTTGCGTTCATTGCATATTTTGAGGAAGACTATGACGCAGCAAAATTTGAGGCAGATTATGACATGAACCGTATCCTTTCCCACCTTGACTATTACATTATGCAGCAACTGCTGACTCGATAATTTGGGCGCCATGTGGTAAAAAAATTATTTCCGATAACGACAAACGCGCCGAAAAATTGAGAAACATACAGTAGCTCCTCCCTATTATTTGAAAAAACGATTTTACGTGCTATGAATGAAGCAATTCACTGGGAAAATCTAAACTGATTAAGTCACGTAATAGTTTAGCCGCTACATGTCAGCAAAGTCAGCAAAATCTGCGGCAATTTTGATAAAATAAAAGTTGGCTAAGCAAGCGAAGTTCAGAAGCAAAATGCCTCACACTCACTGCACGGATCTTAAGTCTAATTTACATCCTTCAGGAACCCTAGACGTTGTGCCTGTTTTCAAATAACGTGGTGTTCGCTTGCAGGATGAGAAAATGTTATAATCAACATTGACTTGATTTCATGCACGAATGCGAACAGCCTTGCTTTCAAATAAGAACATTTAGCAAAATCTGCAACTGGTATTTTATGCGGATCTAGCGTTGTGAACACAGCTGCGCTTTTGTGTGAGTGGCATGTGGCAACTACGATAAGCATAGAAATAAAGCTGAAAGAACTTCAGATCAACGATTTTAAGTAACTGAATAAGATAATCTGTTATGCTGTTTAATCCAAGCTGTAAACAAACACATAAAGAAATAAACACTTACGTGATGAGTACATAGAAAATGCCATCTTCCAGTTGATCTAACCACCAAACGGTTCAGGTAATACAAGGAAAATAAGATCAAACCATTTTTTTATTCAGCACATTTTGTAACTTAGCCTGCTTACATTGTTGGGGAAAAGCGGTAGGAAAGCATTGGTGCAGTTTAATTATTTGTTAATGAGTTTTGTAACTGACTATGAAGAAACTTACTTCAAGACGTAAAACATCTACAGAACAGATTATTTTAAACACGCAGTAGAAAGTTGTATCCAGAATTGATTGACAATTTGAAAAACAATTTAAATTATTCATCCATTTTAATTACTGCTCAAAATGACTGCATAATCGCAGTATGAATGATTNAAGGCCTCGTTTACATTACACCGGAACTGACCGGGTACTNTGCCTTCATTCGACCTCGACCGGCCACTTACGGTCANCCGAGGATTTCGCGCTAATGCGAATAGACGAACTTCAGCATTCATAAACACCACAGCACTGAACATACCTNATNTTGAGCTCTTCAGCTGTTGTAAAAAATTTGGCACTGATTTTAAAATAAGAGCCAGCAAATTGAAAAAAGAGCGATTGATCANATTTAGAAAGAACTAGACTTTTCAGCCAATCCAGGCCAGAGTCTACTTGACTCTAGCCTAGTCAGCATCTGATGAAACAACCTTCTCTGCTCAGTTAAGAATNATCATTTTTCNNAGTGCATGCAGACAAGCTTAACTGTCCATTAATTTGACAAAATGCGGCCTGCTGAAATTCACCAGCTCACGGTGTTGATCTGAATTGTCACAAGCATGAACGAAAAGAAGGAAGCCTGTCTGGCTTGTCGTTGTCGGCCAAAACGCTCCTTGACCCTCGCAGACTCGACCTGACCTCTGGCGACGTCGGACGACAAACATAATATTGAAAATTGAAAAGCTGCCCGTCCGCCTCGGTCAAATGTAAAACCAGCTTTAACAGTTTTACCTGACGCAAATACAGGCAACTTAAAAGTTGTACCGGTGGGCGAATCGCCGCTGTTATACGAAACGAAACTGAACTTTCGATTACTTTTGCCCTGACAGCGAATTGGAATTTTTTACGAAGGTCGTAGAAAAGCATTTCTACGGCCGTCGTGAAAAAGCATACGCTTGTTGGCTCTAACGCAATTACTTTGATGAAACACAAGCATCGATATTCGGCACAGTAAAGGGCACATCACGGTTATTACAATATAGTGCTGCGATGACGTCCAAGTGAACCGATTTATAAAATGCATGGGTAATGGGAGGCTGGAAGGACCAGGGGTCACTGGGTCATTTAGGCTGCAGACCTCCCTTAGGTGAAGCTACGTATAGTGTAATGTAAAGGGAACAGTTTATATCTGTAAGTAAATGTCTGTTGCTCTGAGTATAACGTTTAATATGCACAATGCTGTTGTGCGTTTTATGGAATCAAAATGCGTTGCAGACAAGGTCAAGCCAGCAGAAAAAATTGGTTTAACGTTGACACATACCGTATTTTGCGGTCCATAAGGCGCACTTAAAATCCTTAAATTTTCCCAAAAATCGAAAGTGCGCCTTTATAATGCGGTGCGCCTGATGTATGAATCTGGTTGTGCTTTCTCATCTAGAACCAGTTTTATGTGGTAAACGGTGCTATTTATTTAATTGCTAGTTACCATTTTTTGTAAACAGACCACCGTGTTGCGTAATAAACCAACAACACTTGCAATGAGCAACGTCCGAGAGCAGCTAGCACATACCACAGATTGTATTACTCTGCGGGGCTCCTGACTACATTGCCGCACACTGAATCAAACACGAGCACAACTTTTATTTTATTCTATTCGTGTCTAGCGGATTAGGCACGTGTGACAGATTAAACTGCCTCGTATAAAATTATAGATTAAACTCCCAGTGGCGACTCCGGCACTCGGGAGTTATTGTGAAAGAGTTGAATACAGTTTGACTTATCTACGTTTTGCTTCATTTAATGCGCCTTATAATCCTGTGCGCCTTATATATGAAAAAAAACAGCTAGCATTCAATTTTTGATACTGCGCCTTATAATTCGATACGCCTTATGGTCCCGAAAATACGGGTAAAACATTTGTTTTTTCTCATATTTTTTAAATATTCATGACAGCTAAAAAGGAAATGCATTAACAGTTATGGACTAGTGCAGCACTGCAATGGTGTCACAGAATTTTTTCCTTTGGCGACACCTTGTGGACAAAATCTCATGACACAAGTAGAGTAAATGACAGCAGGTTGCGCTGAAAGCGTTGCAAATAAGATTTGAAAAAATTGTCAATGTCCCAACACACTTTTGACACACTTCTATTGCGCATCAAAATCGTAGCAGCACACGGAATGCACAAATGCAAAACAGAAGTGTTGGACATGTTCTTCTGGTATGCAAAACCTGTCAGTGCTTGTCAGACACTTTTGTTGCTGAACTTTGAGTTTGGTTCTCAACATCGCATGGCAATTGTTTTCTAGAAAACCAGTCAGAGCCACAAACTGCGGTAAGACGGACAATAGTCCACCACAAAATGTGCAAAAGATGAAGTTGCAGTGAGTACGCTATTGCGTAGCGCGAGTTTGACGTTTGCAAAGACACTGTATTTAAAAAAACTGAAAAATGATTTTTGACCACGTACATTCAGCCTTGAGTACCACTTAGGATTAGAAATAAAAACTAATTAGTTTATTTGAAAATTCATTTTGCAAGCATATGAATGGAACGGAAATCTTTGTTACTCAGCATGTGAAAGAAGTTGCATGGTAAAAAATGAAAACATATTTGTTTAAAGGATTACACTTAGGGCTGATTTAAGCAAATCTCTTACGAAAATCGAACTTAAATCTCAGAAAATCTGACATTTCTTTAGAGTTTCACATGTTTACATTTTACTTGGTATATCAGTGCTTTTGAAGCAGAGTTTAAGCAGTAACCTTCAAATACGGAAAAATAAACCTTCCACAAATGCATGTTTAACGCTTTGCTGGCAAATAGCAATGAGAAACCTCCAACACTAACAAAGCCACAACAATGCATTGTGTGACATCACAAGCCCTCTGCACATCTGACGCACCGACGACCGTCTTCGTAATGCTCATATGTTATAAAGAGGTAATCAAAGCGCCCTGTAGAGCATCTCTTGAATTATTCATTACTTTCGTCAAAAAAGACGCGTCGCTCAGCACCGTTCGTTCCCTCCCAACCCGATTTATTGCTTTTTCGCGGAAATCAAACCGCCCAAACCTCCATTCTAGCTTTTAACTGGTTGGAGACCAGGAGGTAGAGCAAACAACAAATCGCCGGTACTGTGTACAAAATCGTATGAGTGTGGAGGAGAAAGTATGCGATGTTGTTTTTGTTGCGCTTGTGGTCTAGACGCATCTCTCCGGAAAAGAGGGAATCGTTATTGCCTCCCATAAAGTTATTCGATTCAACGGCCGCGCGTAGTTTAACGTAATTCAGTAAAGGAGACTCTTTCTGGGCCATACGAAATAACAGCCTTTTTATAGGGGAGGGTTTTTGTTGTTGCGGCGGCCGTCAGTGAAATATTTTGGCGCTGCCTAGTGCATATAAAGACGCCCTACTACNGTTATTCTGTCACATCAGTTTGTTTTCCAACTCCGGTTTTGCTTCTTACNGCCTCAGCAGNAAGCCTTTGAACTGATTCATGCTGTCATAGTATCACAAGATGGCTGACTGCGCATTGAGGTTGACTAGAGAATGACAATACCAACGTTGGATTTGTTTGTTTGAATTGTAAATTGTTCAATTATTCTAAGGAGAAAATTTGTTTTTCATCGCAAATCAAACCCAGGTAGAAACAAAGCAAACCCGTAAATATTTAGAATGTTCCTGATCAGATTAAACTTACGATTGAAGACACTTTCACTGCTTCACTAAGCAACAAAAAAACATTCATAACAAGAAATCCGTTTATGAGCCATCGCAAACCAAGTGGCAGCTTTATGGGAAACGGTATTCCACATCACCTTAAACTCACTAATATCTTGCAATAATAAACATTTCCGCAGCATTACCTTTGACGGAAATTATAGGGAAAAAGACAAACAGGAACAAGCCAAACTGGCTTTGATAAATTGCCTCGAAGGTTAACGCCTAGAAGTTGAAACACGCCGGCATGAACTTAAGGATTGATACACATCAGGCCTTTTGCCTGCCACCGTAAATCTATGCGGTTTACTTGAATCGATGCGATGCTTGACATTTCCCGCGCACATGCGCACGCCTCAGTGCCACACCCCTTTCCAGTGACTTGTGCATTTTGTTATAATACAATTGAAACATGCGGCCTAAACGTAGAGTATGAAAGGGCTGAAAGCCGAATGGACGTTTGCAAGCAAACAGACAACATGAGCATTGATGAGAAGTCTGATAATGGGAATGTATGTTTCAACAGAGAATCAGCAATCCATCCTAAACTTGTCGAAAAAATTCTGCAGTGGTCAAAAAACCAAAGCCAACATACATTTAAGTCGAAAACGTACAAAAAAGTGTTACATGTTGAAAGTGCGAAAGAACCATGCAGATGACGTGTAAAATTCTCTTCGGTGTAGGAAATCACAGCACAATTTGGAGTTTAGAAAAGAAAACCTTAGAATATACGTTTCCCTCAATTGTTTCAGCAGTGTTCAAAATATTGTGTACGCTGTTTCAAAAGTTTAGATTGAATTCTAACAACCGATAAATAAAGTAAACAAGAAAAGGTTGCTAATTGTCTTCAAATGTAATCTTTGAAACACTCAAGGGCAGTCGTTTCAGCAGTGTCGTGTTGTGTGTATCAGTAATAATAAACAATACAGAGTTAACATTGTCGTCATGGCAATAAAAAGATACCATTTTTAAGTGGTCCTTGTCGTTGCAAGATTCCTGTTGGTAATCATCACAACGGTTTGTCAATCGTCGGGCCGTAGCGGTTTCGCTTCGACTGCACTGTGCAGATCAATTAGCTTCGTTCTAAGATCTTTATCTCGTCTGCGCCTTCACGATTGCGAGCAAGAGTGAGCTACTGAATTGTCCAATGTCTTGTTGCCTG
>JGI24158J21664_10014855_pt1 | contig 10189 bp, 6 predicted proteins | sample Ectturendosymbi3_FD_21664 | JGI IMG/M metagenome (IMG submission 21664) | reverse complement strand
GCCGGATTAACAATAGTAGCATTGTAGCAATTGCTACGGGCCCCGCGCTTTTGTGGCCACCGCGGTCCTATGTGTTAAATTTGTTATTTATTATATAATGGATATTAGAAAAAGCAAGGGCGGATATTACAATTTAGGTGTCCGAAGCAAACTTTCAGAAAGATGTCCCTATATTTTACACATACTATATAGAAAATTTATTCGCTGAAAGCAAGTCAAATTTTTCACTTTGTTTGGGAATTCGCTCCTGTGTGAAAAAATACATTTCGCATTGTAAATTGTTTGAAGTCATTTGATTTTAACTTGTTCTTTGTNTACACATTAAAATTGTTGAGGGACCCACATTTGCACATAACTTTTGCTTTATTTTGACAAACACATGATTTGCTTCAGGATTTAAAAAACCAAGTTTCGCACTGCAAGAACTAAATGCGAAAACTCTCAAAAGTGGGGCCAGAGACGACCGCCACATTCGCTTCTCCTAGTATCCACCCCTGATCAAACGTAGAGAATTTTTTCAGTCCAAGAAGTCGATATTTTGCTAAAGTTGCCATAAACCATTAAGCGAAAGTTTTCAACTGAATGCTTTCACATTAGACTACTAAGGTGTTTTACATTTATTTGCAACGTTCTGGGACCAGTCAAGCAATGAAGTGAAGTTGCAGCAATTTTCAGATATTGTTTGATTGTATTATTATGAATGGCAGGGTTTTTTTAAGGCGTTTTAGGGACCCGATTCGGGACCCTAGATTTGAAAATCGGATCCCTAGAATCAGCGAAAATTGTCATCGGGTCTCTAGAATAAGAGAAAATCGGGTCCCTAAAATCGGAGAAATCGGGTCCCTACAGGTCTATATTGGGTACCTAACATTTTCCTTAAAAAAACCCTGATGAATGGCATTTAAAAAATATTATTACATATCGTTGAGTTGTTCAATAAGTTGCGTTACTTTTTTAGTACTTTTAAAAATGATTTGGCCAGTATGGCGCCAAATCTGGGGTCTTGACCAGATATGGGTTTTCAATGTCTTTCTGGGCTTTTCTCTGAAAATCTACGTTTTTAGGAATTTGACTTCATAACGGTGATTTAAGATATCATATTGTTTTATCAAGGTACCTTAGTCTTCAGCATAAGTGATGAACAAGCAACTAACACCTTATCAGTTGTAAATACGATCCATTTATGTCGGTTTATCGATAGTGGTCTTAAACATTTGCACAGTAGCTAGGTGCAGTGAGTTCAAGTGACAGAAATGCTAATGAAGCAAGCCCCAAAAAAAGATGAAGTGGTACACACAGCAATTATACTGTAGTGTAGAATGATTTGAAAGATCCAGATCTCAAAGGTTAGCTACAAAAGTACACTGGTAATGAAGATTTAATTATTTTAAATGCTGCCAGATCACCGTCAGAAATGCACACAAGCCCACGTTACTGCGATGTAATAATTCCGACCGGCACAAAAGTTCATTAGCAAAGTAACAAAATGCTTGCAGATGCCCAGGTATGGTAGGTAGCAGAAAGATTCGTCTAACTTTGTGTCTACCCTGGATTTGCTGTTCAAATCTGTTTTTAAGTGGGTCTATGTGGAGTTTTTCAACAGATTTTATTGGTACTCCTGGATTTAGTATCTATTCACTAGCCATGGGGTAGTGTACCTGGGGTCTTTTTACAAAAGCCGGAAATTATTTGGTCATTTATTTTACTCTCATGGTGGCCAACTACAGTGGAGAACGGTCATTTTCCAAACCTACGATGGTAGAATAAACAAAGGATCACCATTAAACAAGCTGTACAGCTTGATTCTAAGGAGTATAGAGCATGAACGTCTTTGTGAAATAGACACTACCAGTGTCATAAACAAATTTGCTATGGCAAAATCTAGATCTAGGCAACAGGTTTGCTGCTTTTGATAATCGACTTCAATTTTTATGCTGTGAGTACACTGTCTAATCATAGCAATGATCAAATTTGTTGATGAGTCTGGAAGCATTAATTAGGCCTGTCTCTGTTCTGCACTTGTGACCTGAACACAAGCCTAATGTATTTCTTCTTGGTGATATGATACGTGTATACGTTTTTGGTAAAAAAGATATGTAGATCGTATGGTCCACCAGCTGCTATGTAGGACCAGTTTTTTCGTATTTACGAAATTCAGTGTGCGTAATGGTAGTCACACGGATGATTTTGTGATTTAGAAGTTGTTCATTTTGTTCAAGTGTATTTTTAAGTAAGGGCCCCGTGCTGTTAATATGCTACAGGCCCCGCGCTACCTTAATCCGGCACTGACTGTAACTGGTGCAGACTGAGTGGGTCAGACATACGCAAGTTTGTTTAGAGGTCATGTATAACTTTTCGCAATTTAAAAAATTGTCCTTACCATATTTATGAATTATATTGTTAGCTCTAAATAGCTAGATAAATATCTAATCGTTTTTATGAAGCCAGCTTAATGTAAGTAGCGTACAAAAATGTTGCCGTCAGTGGCGTTACTGACGGGGGCAGGAGTGCGAACCGCTCCACCTGGTAAGCTATAAATGTAAAAACCGGGCCCCCACTTGGCTTATATTTCGGTATTAAGTATTCTTTCGATTTTCAGTAGTTTTTTGCGTTTTTCAGAGTGTTTTGCAGTGATTTCGGGTTTTAGTATAAAAATCTACATCCGTATTCACTTTCATTTCTCGTTTTTTTCTGAGTGTTGGCGTGTGGGCCCCTTCAGTTGAGTTTCCAACCTCTGGCTGAAACCTCTATAGCGACGCCACTGGCTGCCGCAGTCGATTTTCATAGCGTTTGATGACAAAATCCAAGCATTTGTCAAACTCTAAATTGCAGCTGCATACGTCAACCATGTCGGTCAAGATTTAGACATGTGCCACATTTACAAGCGCGCAAGTTTTGTATACCTACTTCGGGAGTCGGGCTCTGTAACAGAAAAGTCGCTACTTGGCTTCGATTAAACTAGTGTTGGTGTAGGTTTACATCAGAAGAGTGTAAATATAAAAAATGCATTTATAATGACGGCCACGATGACTTCTTGCTCGGCAGCAACATTGGCTGCAAAACGCACACTGCAGATTGCACTTGCAGCATTTAGATTTTTACAATTGTTTTCGCAGAAAAGTCTTACGTGCAAATGGCGGCTTTCATCCGAAGTAGAAGTCTGGAACTTTACTAATATAATGTTTTAAAACTGGTCAATTCAATGAATACAGAGTTTCTATTTGCCGGCTTAAATCTGAACATAATCATTCAGAAGAAAAGGACCATAAAAATGGACATTTTATGGACGATGCTTTAAAACCTAGGGGTATTAAATATGTAAATGTTCTGACTCGGTTGTTGTTTGCCCCACCTAGCAAAATTTCTGGCTACGCGCCTGGCCCCTACCCTACAATGTCACTGTCGTCCTGTCCATTTCTGTGATTTCCTGCATTCTGCCTGCAATACTCTACAGTAGTACTTCAGACAACAACCCCACCTACGGCAGGTACACGGTTAAATGCCAAAAGAAATGCTGATACAGATCACGTTTGGGACGACGGAAGATGCTAAGTATGAATGAACAAAGCAAGAGGGGAAACGGAGAGACAATGAGTGTCGTTAAGGCACACGTAACAATTTGCTCTTATATGAACTTCACTGAAGGAACTGACAAGATTCACTACCAGAGTCATTACTATTTGAGAAGATCTGCATACGGTCTTTTTGCAGGTTTTTAAAATACCGCCTTCTTACCGGCCTCTGCTAAATCCATGACTATTGAGACCAATTCATTCGAGACCACTTCAGTTGAGACCACGTTCTTTTGAGACCTGTTCATTTGAGACCACTTGTCATTTAAACCGAGTCAAAGAATTATGCTTTGCGTTCCTGCCCGTATTCTTTAACGAGGCGCCAGAATAGTGTTTTTAACTGAAAAATGAACGAGAAAAACATGTCTTTTTGCGTTGGTCGAAAAAATCACACAAAATGATATTTCAGAGGTGCAACGCTCCCTTCCGAACCCGAGGTATGAAGAGTTTTCTGGCCCCTGCGGTGTTTTCAAAGTGAGAGTGCATTTACAACCCAGCGTGAGTCATCTTGGACACGGAAGGGCGTAACCTTGTAAAACTTCAAAGGAAGAGCCACCTTGCAAAACTTCATGTCTCCCGCAAAGAAGTGGAAGGTAGATCATAAAAATGTGANTNNNGTCTCAAGCGAATGTGGTCTCAAGCGAATGTGGTCTCAAGNGAATGTGGTCTCAAGTGAATGTGGTCTCAAATGATAAAGTCTCACATGAATGTGGTCTCAAATGATAAAGTCTTGTCCAAGANTGTGGTCTCAAACGAANAGGTCTCAATTGTCTGCACACCGTAAAGTACCGGCCAGGCCGGTGCTACACCGGCCATCTGGCAACCCTATCCCTGACCCAGTTTGACGATAACAAGATTTGAAACAGCCGCAAGTAAGAAGTGTTCAATTTACACGGTACTTCACTGCAACAGTAACACCAAATTGAAACACACAGATTTTACAATGACGTCACCTTGATAAATCTGGTGAAGCCCAAGTTTTAAAAATATCTTTAATATAGCTGTTAGCACGCATACGAACACTACAAATACTGATTTTAACTTAGTGTATTTGACGCGGCAAATAGTACATCAAATGACGAAGACAAAACTGATATAAGACTAAAAAAGAAAAAACGTTGATTTTTATGCATTGCGTAAAAGTCACAAAAGTGATGTCGCAGCGACATTCGAATAATGCAGTAAATGCAACCAGTTTACTTTTCATAAGTCGTTGTTACCAGGTACTGAAACGCTCTTTGACGAAAAACGACTGGCTTTTCCCGACTTGACAGGGAGGGTAACAACCACTCTTTTCTTCAACAGCGTCGGAAACGGTGAATGGCGGGAAGGACCGAAAGAATGAAGTCGAGAAGCATCTGGAAAAAAAACGAAACATTACGACAAAATTTTGTGGGGCTAATTAAAAAAACTGAGAATTTTTTCAAATAAATCTGTAAGGATTTCTCCCAAAAGAAGTTGTCAGAATATAGTTTTTTTCAAATATCTTAGTTCAGAACAATTGTCACCAAATCATTTTTAAAAATATTAACGCACCGAAAAAATTTGACATTTTTGTCTCATTTGTACAAAGCAAACGTTGCGAGCGTTTCGAAGTAAAAACTGTGTTTGGTGCTTATTCAGCAAAAAATTGTTATTGACTGTTGATAAAAAAAATAACCGACCCGTGTATGCATGAGTGACAGCTACCTTCCATCTGCTTTTGCAAAAAGAAGCGGAANGAGTACAGCGTTCATTGCGTTTGCAATAAGGAGTACTCTCCAGCATAGATAAATAGGCGCTACTGTCAGCANATTGCCCAAACACTAAGTATAGATGGTGATCACAGCGCAGGGCCACAGGCTCAGCACATCTACCATTTTGAACGGAATAGTAGAGATGGGCGTCCTCATACCACTCGTGACACTCCGAAGGACGTATAATGAAACTTTCTTTTCGAATCTATCTTTCGATCATGAAAAACTGCTTGTTTTGACACTAATTTTTACGTGTCAGTGGCTCCGCCCTAAATTCCATTTTTAATGTTTAGTGAAAACGGAATAAGCATGTGGGACACTCTGTGCTCTAACACCTGGCAGTGGCTAAGTTAAAAAAAAACCTTTTAGTTTTCTGATCTAATCGTCATTACTAGAACCCAGTTTGATATTCATGGTGTTGTATCAATAAGTCTCAAACTATAGGCATAGGTCAGTGGTTCTAAACTTTTTGTTATGATTGCTCGTGAACCAACTACGAACCCTATCGTCATTCAGTGTTTGTTGGGTTATTCACAAATATGATTTGGTCGCTATTTAGTCGGAAATGTAACCATGTTCACTGAACACCCAACGTTACAATGTAATCATTTATTTTTTCTGCACAAAAAACATTCATAATAAGGTGGTTGTAAAACAATTTTATTTATTGCTAGTGAGTTATTTGCTGTTGCGGCTCCCAGGCAAGTCTGGCAGTTCGTGATTGTGTTTTCCTGCTTGTTTCGACAATTTGACTTGATGAACACTGAAGCAGAAAATCCGGTTTTAGCGAAGGTACGCGGACGCGAATGGAATAAGGACGTGCAGCGTTGTCGTATCAGTTCAGCAAAACTGCAATATGCTGCAAGGAAAATACTTTTTAACACAATGGCAATAAATACCACTTGAGTTTGATTGGCAAACTTTTAGTCTGCGTAATATAAAATGGCTGAAAGATTGAGACAAAATAATCACTTAGATTGAAAGCAGCTTGTGCTGCCAGCTGTTAGATTAGATCCATGGACAGTCTGGAACTACAGTTTTGAAACTATCTCTTATCATATTACGACGTAAACAACATGGTACTGATAGGTTGTCTTTAGTTCCCTCCAAACCATTGTTAGATGCAATGTCTGGTCAGTGAAGGGTGAATGGTGATATACGGTATACCCAGGGGTGTAGTGGGAAGGGAACGGCGTTCCCACACCTTTTTGCACTATAGTAATTAATAACGTTACTTGAAGATTTATATTTTTCATTTCAATTTTTACGTGTAGCGGATTGCGAGAACGAAAGGAGCTTTTTGCGTTTGAGGGCATCTGAGCAATGGTTGGAGTTCGGATTTAACCTAAATCAGGGGTGTAGTGGGGTGGGAACGGCGTTCCTACCTTTTTACACTCCTGGGTATACGCCACTGAACAACATATGTTGCACAATGTGCGAGAAACCTTCGATTTCACGGGTTTTCGCGAACACCAAGAAAACGTCTGATACGCAGGTACTACGATGACTTTAAAAGGCAAACGTAATTGCACGAGCGTTTTCATGAATAAATTTTGCAGTTAAGTTCTATATTTTATTAAAAATCATGGAAAAAAGATGCGTCTCACTGGACGAAACTTCAAAAGTAAACACAATTTGTCGAAATCACCAATCACATCTTCATTTACTAAAAAATTCTATGAACTTCTAAATAGAAAATCAACCTGAATCATCACGTGGTGGGAAGGAGGGTTTCGGAAGAAATACCTACTATAACTTCTTTCGGCTACTGGTCTGGTCAAACACATCTTGCGTATGACAGTAAGACGCTCGAGACTTATATCCGGCCGTTTAGTTTTCATGAAACGCATGGGAAAGTTCAGTGGCAGACGTACCATTCTTTACTGATTAATGGTGATAGAAAGAGCTCTGCACCTAAATGAAACTGGCACACTACTTTTAACTGGAACTAATGAACTGTTCAGGCTCACGTACCTTGCGAGCTACCTGCTGCGTCTGAGGAAGAAGTTCTTACAATGAAAGAATGAGCAAAAGAAGAATCTGAGCAGCTCGGTTCAGTTGTAGTGGTCGGCGCGCTTGTTGCAATTGTCGCTTGGTCAATCTTCTTACAGTTGGACTTGCTTGTGACGAAAAAGCTTTCCGAGTCGACTACAGCGTCGCTTTGCGATCTTGCGTCGGGCGCAAGTTCATTCGCCTGTCCAGTGTCGTCGCAAAAGTTCAACGTCACAATGCCATCCGATGACGTTTCTGCGAGAAGCTCTGAATTCTTGTCTTTTTCGTCCGATTCGCTGAGGTCGTCGACCACTCGCAAGATGTATTTGGAACCGTTCACAACAAACGTGGCGAGAGGCACAATGCCCTGCAAAGGAAGTATTGGAGCCGGTGCAGAGCAATCGATGAAAACTTCGAAAAAGCACGCAATGCATCAAGTTACAAAATTCTATTACCGTGGCTGAAGAAGTGCTGGTACTCAGCAAAGCTGTTTCGTCGCCTGTGTTCTTCGATCCTGTCAATTTAGACAAAACAAGGTTGATAAACCAAACGTCAACTCACAAAATGCCGCCAAGTTCTGCACCAATCACAGGGCGCCAAGTTTGTTCTCGAGTTAATAAAATGCGAATGGACAAAGGAATAAGCACAACGAACGAACAATACAGAAAGAAAACAAACTCACCAGCAATCTTTTCCGCAAGATACGCTGGCTGCTTCTCAATAAAAGCTGCCTGTAAAAAAACTGAACGTTGAAAACGATTCTAATTTTGTGGACAATAGGGTNATAANTTTTTGAACTTTTTTTCCAAAATCAAAGTCCAGCATCATGATTGGATGAAATTTTTGGTNAATTGAAGACCAAACTCCATTTTCAACACTCTTTCAAAAAAGTCCTCCCGAAACAGAAAATTATTAAATACATATTACAGCCAATGATATGAAATGTGAAACCGTGCTAAGTTATCACAAGGGCCATTACAAGTCAATTTGACTGAAAATGGATCAATCAATAGTTGTACTGCCATCATAATATACTGGAGTTTCAGTNTCTNTTCTTGCTTTCACTTTATAGGCCATGTGAATTTGGGGAAATATATCTTGTTTAGCAGTGATATATTGTAGCCTACAGCTTTCCCAGAATCCTGGAGTTTCAGTTTCACTTCATAAGCCATTTAGACTGTAAAGTTGGGAAAATCTGTTTTGGTTAACTAGTGTTATGTTGTACGCCTAATGCCATCCCAGAATTCTGGAATTTCATTTTCTGTTCTCACCTTCATACATGCACTAACATGTCGAATTGGTGACGTTTTGTGTTGTTCAAGCTGTTCCATAGCGAATGGTTGGCTGAGAATGTCGTCCAGAAAGAGTTACAGCGAAGTTGAGAGGAACAAGAAGATTTGGAAAAAGAATTTGATTGACTTCAAGAAATCCACGATGGTGAGAGGCCCTATCCCATTAGCGCAAACCCTAGTAATGGACAGAACAAGAATGCCGCTAAAGAAAGACATAATTGGCCGCTTTAAACACATGGCACCAGACATCAAAAGCAGGAAAGATAGACTGAAGAAAATTTCCAAAGAGGTGAAGCTTTTGTGGACTGAACAACTGAACTTTCCAATAATCTTTGATCAAGCAGTAAGTGCAAAGTTGGAGTGCAAGTGTTTGATGAATGCACCAGACGGAGAGTTTTATGGATGATGTATTTGATGTCACAAAGTTGGATGGAGAATGGCTGAATGCTGAGGACAAAGAACTGTACAAGGTACAACAGGAGAGTAGGGGCAAGTGGGCTACTCCACTAGAAAATGTGCCAACAACGATACATCCATCCAAAAGACTGAAAGCCAGCACACCTGCTAGCATGTCAGCTCCTTCATTTGATGCTGTGCAGGAGACTGACACAGAATCACACCCAGAAGACTTGAAAGATAAAAGCAACCAGCCCCATGGTGCTCACTCCTCCACGAGGAAACACCACAAAACTGTGATTGCCATGAACCTGGTCACTGGCACAAAAATTTCTACCAGCAAAGCTGCTAAGATCCGCCAGCAGCTGTCAGACGAAGGAGTCAACATCGCCACACCATCCCAACCAGCAGTATACAAGGCACTTTTCAGGAGAGCAGCCCAGGTGAGTTCAATAAAAAATTGTGCTCTGTTCTGATTTACAGTACTGGACAGTGATGGACACATTGTTCAGACTTGACTTAGCATTGTTCTGCTCAGAGCTGTGAGCAACTACATTTTAAAAGTAATTAATTAAATTACGACTACATGGTGGTATTTTTCTCAATTATATTTCAATTTAATTACAACGAGACTAAAGTTGGAGCAATTAAATTGCAATTACATTTTATTCAATTACAAATACTTTGTTCAATTAAATACGGAAATAATCCTATAATTTCTGCAAGAACAAGTAATTGAGGTGTAATTTTACAAATTACACAAATTACTTAAGGCAGTAATTAATCAAATTGCAATTACTTACTAATAACATATATACCAATTACAATTATTTTTCAATTAAGTATTTAAGTGTAATTAATTACAGCAAATTACTATTACAAATTACAGTTACCATAACTCTGCTTCTGCTTTTCATTCTCGCAGGTCAAAGAAAAAATGAAGGAAAGCCTACACCAAGACAGATGGTCCCTCAATTTTGATGGCAAACATCTTGAGGGAAGAGAGTATCATCAAGCTAGCAGTGCTGGATCTGAATGACGGCAACTGGCCGAAAGCATTCCAAATGTCATCTCTGATGTGATCGACGAGTACAAGCTTTGGGGTTCAATCAACATGATTGTAGCTGACACCACCAACGTCAATACTGGGAAGCAATCTGGAGTTGTGGTGAGGCTTCAAAGAATGTTCAACAGCAGAGGC
>JGI24158J21664_10014849_pt1 | contig 10192 bp, 9 predicted proteins | sample Ectturendosymbi3_FD_21664 | JGI IMG/M metagenome (IMG submission 21664) | reverse complement strand
TTCGGTATCATGTACCCATTTGCTTCATTCGAAGCAGTTTAATTGGAGGTGGGTAGTCCGATGTTATGTGGCGCTTTTGTGCATGATCCTTTATACATCTTGTGCTTTTCTTTTGTGTGTGTGTGTGTGTGTGTGTGTGTGTGTGTGTGTGTGTGTGTCTGTTTTTCCTTTTCTACTGCATTCCTTAGCGTTAATCGTAATCTTTTGATTGCCTTCCTCCTTGTTTTTTTCAAAGGTTGGCTGACGTGTTGTCTCGCTGTCATTTGGCCAATCTTCGTAATCTATTGTGTTGAACCACGCCTTTTTCTATACCTCGCAAAAAATACAATTGACTGAGTGACTGACTCCTTGGTCGCCGATTGACTGTAATCCGAGTTTAATTTTTTTAAATCAGCTTCAACTTTCAGGTTCAATTTATTCCTCTCCTTGCAGCAATACGACAAGTGCTTCCTCGGATCCGCTGAAACCGGAGACGAGTCGCGAGTCTTCTGTGGCCAAATGGCGGCCACTTACGTCCTAAGCGAGGCCCTATCGCCGTCTCAGGTCTACGCGATCTATCAACTCGGTCCCGGATACAAGGTCAGTTATATGTCTCCGAAACTGATGGTGCTGCGCAGGTAAGAAGTCCTACCTTGTCCAACTTATCCTTCATCCATCTTAACTGCACATATTAAATTTATACAAAGCTTAAGCAAGTTTAGTTGACATACAAATTTACGGTCTCAGGTTAAAACTGAAATGGATTAGTTAACTTAACAGCTCACTTACATAATAGTCTGTTTGGTGCTGTCCACTTCAGGCATAGATTTTATGCTAGGCCGTGTCATGTTCAGTTCGGATAGTAGTTGTATTTCAGGTCAATTGAAACTTTTTTCGTTTGATTTTATGCTGATTGCTGCAGTTACTGTTTTGATAAATTTATGTTCTGTTCAGTTAACTTCGATCTTGGTTTGAACGGAAATACGGTGTTAGTTTCGTTCAACTATTTACTCCATGCCTTAAATTACGCTTAAATAACTTTCTCTCCTCAAGCAGCTTCGTAGAAAGATGGGACGTTGAAGTTTACATTATGAAATAAAAATAAAGGTTTTGAACTTTTTCCAGGACAGTATGCTGCCTTCCCTATCGAAATTTTGTCATGGTCTCACTCACCTTCGTATCGCGGCTTTAGTGGTTGAGACGTATATTTGCTCTCGTCCGAATCCGGTTACTCGTTCGCGCGATTTTCGGGCATTTTAGTGCAAGGCCAAGCTCGGGCGCCGAAACAGGCACTTAGCGGACGCTGTTCAAACAGATCGGTCATCTGAAATGGAATGAACACGCGAGCTAAACGACTTGCGGCCTTCTCTTATGCTCAAGTAGTGTTTGCGAAATCAGGTCTGTTTCTGTGTCTGTCGAGGAGACTTAAACGTCTACGATTTGTTATTTTTTAAAAATGAAGATCGCGCGTTGTTGGAACTTGTTGCTGTATCGATTGGTTGCGGCGATTTCCTTAATCGACCAAAGCTCATTGTTTACCGTGCACGACGTCACAGTAAATGAAACGACACGCTTCGCTGCTTACGAGCAGGTCGCGTTTTCGCTTGCATGCAAATTGTTCCGTTGTCATTGGTAACGCGCCCGAAAGCCGAAGACGTAGGAAACTCTGCTCGAGGCTGGGTTTTCCTTTTGGTGAGACATTTCCGTCGTTTGGCCGAAACAGCTTAAAAACCCTTGTCGTTTTTTAATTTTCGGATATTTTTTAATGACTGAAAAAAGCATCATGACCGAATCCACTTCATTTTTTCGGGTCATGTCAAAAAAAATTCGGTCAACAAACGAAAATTCACCGAAAAACAAACGAAGCCCGAGGTTCATGGACTAAGGTGCTTCTGTAACAGCTTCTTACTTCACCAGAAACTGAGGTTCTATCGCGAAACTGCTGCATTGTCCTGGCTCCGAGACGACAGCGGTGTCGACTTTCACGAGCGTTAGCCAGTGCTAGATATCCGTTTGCTTTGTGTTGGCTCTAAGCGTTAGGAGGTTGAAATACACGCCCGAAGTATCGCGTTGCGTTCACTTCGGCCGTTTTTACGTCATAAAGAAAATAAGACAGTGAGCCTTTGTCAGGATTGAGAAAATTCTTGGTCTTTGTGACGATAAAGTGGAGCAAACGACCGGCATGGCTTGTCCAAAATTTCAGCATCCATTGCGCTGCTGTGAACATTTGCTGCGAGCAAAACAAACGGCGTTGGATTTCTCGTTTTCGACCAACGGTGCTTGCCTGTCTCCGTAAATTTTATTGCTACGGATTTTGTTCCCCCCCATGAGCGGTCGTATCGGTCTTGAAAGTTGTTAACGCTTGCTTGAGAATTTTTCTGTGCCGTCCAACTAGGTTGGAGGGGGTTCGAAAGCGCAGTTTTGCGCCATCTGGCCCTGGCCAGCGCCCCAAATCTTCGCTAGCGGAAAGTCAACTTCACAATACACTTCCAATCCAAGCACCAATGTTGACATTCCATTGCAATGACTTCATTATTTTAAGGCCTTTTGTGGCCATGTTAGCCTTACGTTGCGATATTTTGTTAGCTTTGTTGCAGTATCTATCAAAAATTATGAAGGGTCAGTTGTTGCGCCCCAAGTTGTCCGCCAGCTGAATGTCTACTTCGTCATACACTGCAATCCCGATGCTTTTGGCTTGACGTAAAATTTTCCTCTGCTGTTCAGTTTCAACGACCTATTAAAGCCTACTGTGGCAATCTTAGCCTTACGTTGTGATATTTTGTGTCGTTAGCTTTGTTGCAGTATCCACCAAAAAGAGTGGTTTGATATTATAAGGGGTTAGTTTATACAAATGCAGCGCTTTGAATAATATAATACAAGGAACCATCAACACTCCCAGCAAGGAAATGTTCAGGCACGTGAGGTGTTCATTTGTTTTTCGACTCACGACACAGAACCAGTTCAATTTTACGACGGAAAGTGATCACCTGCTCGCGAACCACCACAAGCGAGTCCTGTACGACGACGGCAAGCTCTCCGACGCCATCGTGCTGACCTACAACCCGAAGTCGACCGACGCCCAGCTGTGTCTGGAGTGCTCGCCTCGCGCCAGTCAGCGTCGCGCCAGCGTCCCGGATCCGAATCGCTGGTTCGTCCATCGCCCACACGCCCTCATGTTGCCCGTGAGTATAGGCGGTGTCTTTGTTTCGCCGCGAAACACCGGAAATTGGGCTTTGATGTTGGACGTGTCTTTACTTTGTTGGCCGTTTCCGCCCCCCTGGTAACAACGCGGTCAGTCTGCAGTGCAATGAACCCCTGGTTGCTTGAANAGTAGTGTGGTGGTTGGCTTNCCNCGGAATTTCGGTATGAATTTGTACGAATTTGGTGTCGGTGATTCGGAGCGATCTTGTATCGGATATTTTGCAACAGCGTTTTTATCGGCCATTGTTACGTAACCTGGCGGTCGCTTCGCTCTTGCGCAGGAACGTCGAGAAGCTTCGTAATCGAAAACATGGCTGCATAGTAGTTCAAAGCTGTAATTGCAAATCGCGACAAAACGGGACATTTGCAAAACCGGCCGGAGTTCGACTTCGTGCGTGGATAACTGGAATGCCACATAATGCGCGAACTTAAAAGTATCGTCGATGGAATACTTTCTACTGAACACACAGCAAAGCAGAAGTATTCCTAAGAGAAGTGTTTTGTTGTTAGGCAGCTAATTGGTATTTTAATCGGATCAGTAAATGCCAGAAATGGTTACACGCTCCCAAAAAAAGGTTATTTTCGAATCAGACCAGACACCATCACCGCCAATCCTGCTTTGAAAGTCTCAAGATCTATTGGTTTCGTGGAATAGCAAGCACAAGCAGAAAACCAGTTTTCCTGACTGAGGNGTCATCNTTTTCGGGTCATCATCTCAAATCGCTTAAAGCAATATGTAGCTGCCGTTCTATTCACCCACCTCACAGACCACGCAGGTCAGGCCATCATCACCGCAGTCGTGCTATTCTTTTTCTCGAACAGGGCGTAAAGGCGGTTGTCACTCACTCCATTCACGGAGCGCTCCACTCGGTCGGAGGAGCGGAAGTCTTGTTTCCTTTATTCTCCCAACTCGATCACCTGCAGCCAGACGGGTCCCTCGACACGAACGTCTGGTGAGTGGGCATCGATTTTTTTTTCAAATCTTATTCCCATCTGATGCCAGCTGAGCGCTTCTTGTTTGAGGCTTTCTGATGATCGCAAGTGCGCCTTGCGGCCTCGCGTCGGCTATAATTTGCTAAATAGTCGATCTTGATAGATCTTGCGTGCAAATTTTGGTATGACGCCAGTCCAGCGATCAATGTCTACACCGTTAACCGATGATAGCTATCATTAACCTGGTTAGAGGCGCCAAGCGACGTTGAAGTAACGTTGCAACAACGTGCTTTTGAAATGTTTTTACTGTTTTTTTTTTGTGATGGAAAGGTGGTCAACCGACGAATAAACCTTCAATTTTGCCTTAAACTTGCTGTGCAGACGAAGCTACTGCTTTTGTCGTTAACGGATTCTAACCCTTTCTTCAAGGTGCAATGTCAGTAGCAAACTTTGCTGCGTGTGGCAGCGGCCATTAGCTCCTTTCACCGTTGCCATGCCATGCCAAAGAGAATGCGTTGTCATATAACGAAGCTCTTTTTTCCCTCTTGCAGTGAACAAACCACCCCCTTTATATCTACGATTTGTTTCGGTGCAACGCAATTTTTAAATGTTTCTTCGTGTCGACTGTCGCCGCAGGAACTACGTCATCGCACTGGGAACGCGGATTTTTACAAAAATTGCTACTTCAGTTGTCTGACGCAGCGCCTCGCAAACATCAATTTACTTTTGTTTCGGTCGCTTTTGTCCCGGCGCGAGTAGCGTTGTAGGTAGCCAGCGATTTCGCGTCAAGCGATTAATTTGCGCGCAGCTTCTAATCTCTCCGTTGCAAAGTATTCACCGTCTGTCGGTGGTTGTGGCTTTGTTCGATGTTTGGTGGCAGCTGAATATTCTGGTCAATGAGCTGAAGCCCGTTTTTTTGCGCGAAAAAGCTTGTGATAAAAGTTCGTGTCCCATTATTGGAGCAAACATCGTTCCTCTCTCACTTCCGAACGAATAGCGCAGGGGTGGGCAACCTGCGGCCCGCGTGAACATTTGATATGGCCCGCAACAGAATAATTTTCGTTACCCACGTTAGAGTGCAACATCGCGGCAAAACGAAGCTCCATGATAGGCAGGTACAGATAGTAATTCAAAAGAAGCCACTCTTCCTCATAGTTAGATAAAGGTAGAATAATTAAGTGTTATTTGCGGCCTGCCAGCGATAATGAACAATTCATGCGGCCTGTGACAGTAAATAGGTTCCCCCCCACCCCTGGTGTAGCGTTTCGTTAGCACACTCTGCAGGTCTGTCGCTCTCCCCCATGGTGAGTTCTGATGACGTCCCGCACTGTGATTGTTTTGCGTCACAATCGACTTCCTGGGCAACTTTGTTTCCGCCAAACAACCGATACCCGCTCGCGTTATTGAACTCCGAAAGGAAAGTTTCGAACGGCAGCATCGTCAAGCATCACTGCAAGCTGTGATGTTTTGACAAGCAACACGCTTGAGTTGCGCTCTTTGCAAAGTCGGCCGTGATTGGACAGCTTGTCCGTTTACGCGACTGGTCACCCAGTGTTCGCATGGAACGCTTCCCAGTGCCGTAAGACCGCAATGACCTGAGCCTGTGGTTCCTTAACCCAGCGCGAAACATTAACCATCCGTCCTGGCGTAGTCGTGTGCGTCCGAGTTGTGTGAACAACTCTTCAGTCTGGTCGGGACCTGTTTTCTTTTCGTTCGCAGACCGAAGTGTTTTTAAAATGACCGAAAAAAATTGTCATTTCGGTCAGAATGTCCGAAAATATAAGGTAATAAACACTGTTACGGCGAGTTTTAATACAACTTGAAGACAAATGACCGAAAGGTTTCAGCAAAAAAATGACCGAATTGTCTCAGCGAAAAAATAAACCCAGGTCGGAAAAAGCAAAACTCATAAAATGCTGGCAGTGATTACACTCGGTGTTGAACGTTGAATAAACCGCTGATTACTTTTCGCGTCCTGTGTCGGATCGGTCCTTAACGCGCCGGCCCTGGCTTCCGGGGTCGACAGTCCACTTCGATATGTAGCTTAAGTACGTATTTCTGCGAGAAACAACGCTTGCACTTTAGATAAATCTGTGATCGAACTCACAAACGAATCACAGGCATCGACCTGATAAAGAACGGAACCGTTTGCAGAGAGTTATTCGGCGTCAGGCGCTGTTGCGAGAAATGTGACAAGGCGCTGATGAAAGGGGCGTGGGGGGGGATTCTTGGCCAAAAAGATCCGTTGCGCATTAAGTCCTTTTTACTTCTTATCCCAGCGCGACTCTTCTCAACTTCCTCCTCTTGCTGCTGCGCGGCTCCAGCAAGACCCAGCAGCAAGTCCTGCAAGGCAAAGGCTTCCTGGTGATTGGCACGCTACTTGAAAAGGCCAAGAAAGACCATTTGAACAGTAAGAGAGGCATTCCAGCTGGTGTTTTCTACAGCGTTTTAATGTCCGGTTTAGCTTGGTAGATAGCTACCGCAGAATGCTGTTCCTTGTCATCCACGGCACAGGGGTTATGTATATATCAACCGCCCCCATTTCTCTTCGCCTCCCACTTTTATAAAAACTCCAGACACTCTTTTATAAATAACTGCAAAACCTGAACAAATTTATTTTGCGTAGCACTGAGGTAATTGCAGTTGACAACTCATGTTTGGCAAAAGCACAGCTAAAGTGGAACTTGATAGACAAAATATTAGCAAGTAAGGAGTGTTGCATTATCTTTTAACAGTGTCGCCCAACCAGGTAAGTCCCGCTCAGTAACGGTCGTTTCGTTGGCCGTCCGATTACTATGCACCCAAATGGAATGTTACCTCGTAGTTTCTTCACCAAATTGATGACTCAGTTTTGTTGTGATTCGAATTCGGCGCCTAAAAAACTTGCATTCTGCCGCAACACCTTCAGGACTTTGATCGATTTCTTACTGCGAGTGTGTTTTCCAGCTGACGTTCTTAACACCTTCATCGCGATGTCGAAGTTTCTCGAAGAACTCCCGTCCGGCCAACCCCTGGTGCGTCACTTCTGCGACTTCGTGCTCTTCAACCCGGCCCTGTGGATCCACAGCAACCCGAAGGTCGGTTCGCACTCGATAAGTCCTCGCTTGACGCGCTCAGGCCCTGCTGCTATCGTCGAACGCGACGCCCGCCGCTGCGGATGCGGTCGTGCTATTCTTTCTGTTTCCTGTTTGAGCGGAGACAATGGAGCGGTGGCTTAGCCAGGCGAAAAAATGGGTGGGGGTTAAAATGTGTGATTCGAGACGATCAACACTATTGTGTTTGGATAAACACCTCTCAAAGCACAAAATGACTAGATTTTGTAGAAATTTTGGGGGCGTGGTCCTTTTGCCCCCCCTGACTGCGACCATGCAATGGAGACGCGCTTTTTTCCTGAATTAATTCCAGCATCGTCCAACCCATCGAGAAGGTTCTGGGTGGTGCGATCGTGAGAAATGCAGACGATTTCGTTTCTAGCAGTTGCGAGATAGTTTATGGAAGGAAAACACACAGCGCTATCGTTTGGGTTTGGGCCATTATTCGTGTTTTGAGGACCGTCTCTCGTTTTTTGGTAGAGTACCTTTCAGTTTTTTTTGTACTCGCCTATCACTTTGCGCTGACTGTCGCGTTTCGTGCCTTGTGGTTTCGGGGACGTGCATCTATTCATCTTTGCTCATCGCGCAGTCCACGGTCGGCTTACACCGGCTGTGATGTCAGTTGTCGACTGCAGTGAACGATGACATGTTTGTGTAAATCGTCACAAAAGAACTGGTCGTGTTTTTTTTTTATTAAGGAAAGGAGGCGCGCACAAGTCATTTTCAAGAAGAAATATGATTCATGCTTGTATATAAGCCGCGCATTACTGGCGTAGAGAATTAGATTAAGGACAGACGCACTGTTTATTCTCGTGTAACTCTGCCTGGCAAAGGCTGGTGTTCGAACTGATGACTTCTCCCTCTGAAACGAGATGCTTTCCGCCTTGCATCAACTTCATTACTTTGTTCTTGTCTGTTCTGCCCCAATAGAACTTCTAAGCACGAAAGGAGTTAAGTTCGCATTTACCAAGATATTGTTTTTTATTTAAATGCAAGCCGATGCCGAATATAGGCTGCATCTTTTTCCATCGGTGTTAAGTAACTTTCGATCGCGGTTCGAAGCTGACAGTGAAGCTGTTTGAAACGACATCCCGGTTGTTGTGTCCTAACCATCCCCCCTTCACTTCCACCCCAGGTCCAACTCGCCCTCTACACGTATCTGGCGACCGAGTTCGTGACGTCGCCGACCATCCAGAGCAACCTGCGGCGAGTCAGCACCATCCTCCTACTCGTACACGCCCTGAAGCACTACTACTGGGTCGTCAACCCTCAGCCGCGATCCGGGGTCCTACCCAAGGGTCTGGGTGAGTTTTCAGCAGCGTCTTTTGCCCCCAGCAGGGATTTTGTGAGGTGTGACTTTGGCGGCCGTTGAGACATTTTGAGAGACCGCAATTATTTCGTTTGAATACCGAGATGGCCACAAAGCAAAACTTACTGTATTTCGGTGATGGACATAAAGCGAGTTTCTACTGCATTTTGAGAGATCGTTACAGTCTCCCTCACAACACACTGACCCCCGATTTCCTTGAAGTATTGACGTTTCTGCAGTGCCCGCGTCGTTCGCGCTTTTGCTTCATCTTATTTATTTTGTTTTTGTTCAAAAAGCGCCTTTGCATTTTTCAAACGAGCCCTTAATAATACTTTCCACCCAGACGGACCCCGTCCTTCGAAATCCGACATCTTGTCACTCCGCGCATTCATCCTCCTCTTCCTGAAGCAGCTGGTGACGCGGACCGGTACCATCCTGGAGGACGAGCTGCAAGCGGTGCTCGGTTACCTGATCACGGTGCATGAGGTACGACTCGTAACCTTAGTTCACCTGCTGGTCTTCCGCCGGGAGATGCCTGGACGCAGTGACGTAGCCGGGTCCAAATATGGGGCAAATTGCATTTCCTCGAGGCGTGTGGCCCTTCAAAGGACACATAATGTTTCTGCAGCTACTCAACAAACGTTGTTGTTGGTCGTCGTTTTCCCGTCGGTTTCTTATATTATCTTCGCAGATTCAACTCGCGCGTTGTATCGTCGCCCCCTCCCCTTCTTAAATTAACTAACAGCTTCCCTGGCAGCGAAATGGCTTCGCGGGGTTCGCAGCTTTTTTCGCATTGCGACTCTTAGCAACTGAACCAGTGACACATTTCCGTGTTTTTTTCTCACGCGTGCGAACGCGGAAGTGCGTTCGTCACGTATTAACATGCCAATCGCAAAGAAAACTCGAGCCTGCTCACACCGGACGTCAGTTGTTAAGCCCCGCTGTTTGTGGGTTCAGCCAATGTTATATAATAAGCACCGAAACAGAGCAACGTCATAATCACGATTCGTTTCACGGGAGCGTCGTGTAAAGAGGTTCGCCCGTACGTTTTTTCGCATCAACTGGTGCTTACCAGTTGAAAATGCGCGAACATCGGAATTCCGGTCCAGATATTATCGGGTACTGCTTTAAGCTTTGCCCGACACTGCGTTGATTAAGCATTAACTTGTGCAATCACTGATTGGTTAAGCATTAACTTGTGCAATCACTGATTGGTTAAACATTAACTTGTGCAATCGCTGATTTGTTAAGCATTAACTTGTGCAATCACCGATTGGTTAAACATTAACTTGTGCAATCACTGATTGGTTAAACATTAACTTGTGCAATCGCTGATTTGTTAAGCATTAACTTGTTCAATCACCGATTGGTTAAGCATTAACTTGCGCAATCGCCGATTGGTCAAGCATTAACTTGTGCAATCACCGATTGGTCAAGCATTAACTTGCGCAATCACCGATTGCTTAAGCATTAACTTGCGCAATCGCCGATTGGTCAAGCATTAACTTGTGCAATCGCCGATTGGTCAAGCATTAACTTGTACAATCGCCGATTGGTCAAGCATTAACTTGTGCAATCGCCGATTGGTTAAGCATTAACTTGTGCAATCGCCGATTGGTTAAGCATTAACTTGTGCAATCACCGATTGGTTAAGCATTAACTTGTGCAATCACCGATT
>JGI24158J21664_10014848_pt1 | contig 10192 bp, 6 predicted proteins | sample Ectturendosymbi3_FD_21664 | JGI IMG/M metagenome (IMG submission 21664) | reverse complement strand
CTTTATCTGAGAATTGTTGCACCTCGCAATTTGTTTATCGAATTTATACACGATATGCGAAGCGCGACCCGACTCCCCACTGAGAGAATGCGGGAAGTCTTTGCAGTTTGTTAAAGATTTAAAAGGTGCTAGATTAAATGGAAGAGTCCAGATAGAACAGAGGAATTAACTGTTGTATTCAACCATAACGTCATAAACTTGTATTTTACTGCAAATAAGAGCACTATGTATACGAGTTGCTATGATAAAGTATACGAGCATCTATGATAAGAGTTTTCACCTGTTTGCATAATTCGTCACTTCGCCTAATTCGTCACTTTTTCTAATCCCGTTAAGGTGACGACGTAGGCAAATTCTACTGTATTTATTGGGAGGGTGCCCATACGTCCCGATCGTGTCCAAGTTTGTTGCTTGATATTCCGGAAGAAAATTAAGTTGGTCTCAGGCAAGAGGAAAAAGTGTGGGTTGCCGAAAGAAAATCGTAGAAATACGCCGTGAAAATGTCCCTTTAGAAAAGAAAAAACGATGCCCTTCACGTTTCACTTTGTTTTCAGCGAAATTTTCCCACCTAATCAGAAGAATTTACTCGCTTTGTCCCATTGCGAAACACTCAAACTAACATCACCGTTATTTGTAAGGTTGACCACCTAACTAGCGCCCGCCGCTGTTATGAAGCTTGCAAATAATGGCGAAGTTATGAAAAGTTAAGTTGTGGTAACTCATTCATGGGGAGTTAAGTGGCATTAATCACGTGTCATTTCAAATAATTATCAACTTTCGATAGGGTTAATAAACGCAAAGGTACTGGCGACGAGGTCATGGCAGTAACTTAACCTTCCAAAAAATCAAATGCAGTGTGTACAAATGCATTTTTTGTAATAAAAAGCGTCTGATTTAGAATTTTTTTCCGAAAATTTATTGAACCTCCCAGTTAAATGTAAATGTTGACTCTACCTATATCAGAGGTGGCCATGAATCTGGAGTGCCGGAGTGGACTCCGGCAGGATTCTGCATTTTTTTTCGGACCAGAAGTAAAACATTTGTGAAGAACCAGACCCAGATCCGGAGCCACCTTCCAATTTCGGCAGTAGCAGGAGTCTGCATTGTCATGTCTTCAGCAAAAACATTGGTAAATTCGGTTGCATCGATTGTATCCGGAGTCGGATGCTCTAATTTGAAAAATGTTCGGATCCGCACCCGGATCCAGATTAAAAAGTTATGGAACAGGAGCAGAGTCAATCTGAAACAGTGACTCCGGCCGCCTCCGAGTCGTATATGCCCGCCTATGACACATAGTTGTTGATGTAGTTTTCAGTATACTTTGAATGTACATTNCAGTGACCACGAATCGTCTGCTAATGACAGGAACATCAAGAAGCATGATGTTCAGCTTGGAAAAGCACTTTCAGCCGTTCTTCGTCACAACAAGTTTGGTTTTTCTGTTGATGCAGGTTTCACGGAGTTTTTTTTAAGTTGCGTTATGATGTGTTGTTTTTTCTTCAGTCAGTCGCATCATTCTTGATTACAGTGGGCATGCGCTGAATTTCTAAATACAATGCATGTCTTGCGCCAGTTCGTCCTGTTGCTGTATTCCCATGCCCCTGAATGGCGTTCTGGAGAGTCGAAAATCGTATTCAAGTTTTTCTTTTCGAGTCCGATTAGAGAGCTGCAGTGATGTATGCACGTCCGGCTGTGCATACTTTGCGTGCATTGTTTTATGCATAGTGAACTTTGCAGAGGGCTACATCCCCGTGGAAAAAATATTGCAGGACAGGCATTTTTCTGTCAAATTTGGTGCCACTGTTGATGATATTCACCGCGTTGTTAGCACAAATGATAAGCAAAGGTTTCACTTGAAAGTCGTTGACGGAATTGAAATGATCAGAGCGAACCAAGGCCACACAGTCGAGGTCAGTCGTTCATCAAACCTCTTAAAGTTTCATGGTTGACCTTGTCCATGTGCAACTGTATCAACAAATGTTACTTTACAGGTGTCCAATCTCGATCTGAAAGAGTTAACTGATCCAGAAGAATATCCAACTGTCGTGCACGGTACATTCTGGAATTTCTGGGAGAAAATTTCTTCCAAAGGACTACATCGTAGAAAGGTTCGGTTGTACTGTAGGTCTCGTAAAATGTGCTCGAATGCTTTTTGCAACGAAACCCCGTGCTTTCTGCGAGGGTAACGATTGATTAAATCCATTTGTGTAGACAAGTTCTGTGGATATTGATGTCATACTGGTTGAAAATTATTTGACAAAATCGTATTATATTTATTGAACTGAGGATTCTATTCCAACTGAATGTGGCAGCAAGCATTTAACAACATTAAAAATATCTAGTGATGCTCCAAAATCAGTTAAAAGATTTGGACAGATACGCGGTTGTAAAAACCAAAGCAAAAATGTTGTAGAATGCATGAGAATTCCCTACGTAGTTGAACATTTGACTTGATTTTCCTGGAAGGTATCCCATTTTCCGGTATCCATTTTCAAAAAGGTGGACAATATGACACGTTTCGTTCCGCAATAAATTTGAATAAAGCTGCTTTTTACATTACTTGATTGTTCAGCCAAAGTAATCCACCATATAGATGAATTTAAAAGTGTTTGCGTAAAGTTCGGCAAAGTTAGTTCGAACTACTGCATATTTGTGGCCGACAATCAAAGTTTGCATTTCTTTGGTTTATTTTTAGAAGTTTTTCGACAGCCCTGGTTAAGGATTAGATATTGCGGATCGAAATGTTCTTCCTTGATCTACTATATTACTGTAATACCAACAAAACCTTTCACACCTAAAATAAGCTGTAATGTTATCCGAGTTTCGCCCATGCAAGGCATCTGAACACGACACCTTAAAGATTCCTTCGTAAACCCTAACGCTTAAAATGACTGGCGTGCAGAAATCATACTGCGTATTCGGAATGGCAGTATTTAAAAAAAAGATTCTGTGGCTTCACTGAAAACAATCTTTCTGTGCATTTGTGGCACATCCATTTTACTTCCATCATTTGGTTTTCTGACTTTTTAAATCGCATTATTTAAACTGTTCTAGGAATACTGTTGCTTGCTTTTCTTTTTTATGAAGTAGAGAAAAACCTATGAGACAATGTTAAACGCTGTCGCGCTGTCAAAACCTCGTTTTCTTGGCTGGAATGTACCGTGTACGGTAGACTGAAAACCTTTTTTGTGGCTTTTATGTATTTTGTTTGGCATCCGGCAAGCAACCAATGTGACCTTTTCACCACTGCAGAGAAACCACATTCACATGACCACCGCCATCCCTTCGAATGCTTCCCAGCCCATCAGTGGAATGCGAAAAAGTTGCTCCGTGTTCATCTACATCGACTTGCGTTCGGCCATGACAGGTAGGTTTTCCAAAAAGGGTAGTGTTATTTTTTAATATGGTATAAATGCGATGAGGTCTACTTCAACTAATGGAATCAAACTAGCAGAGTCTTTGGGATCTGTCATAGCCTGGCGGCATATACCTTTGAAATAGACTTCGTTTGATATAAACAGAAATATACAAATCAATCAATACTTGGATTTCAACCAACCATGTCTGTTTGCGTTTTTATCCTCAGCTGGTTGGGCACTGTTGTTACAACTCTTTTTCTCTTTAAATGTACTTGTGTTTTGAATGCTTCAACTGCATCAAATCAATCCTGTTTGCTGGTGTGTTGGTAAAGCGGTGCGTTATACCTGTTCCGTGCAGATGGCATTAAGTTTTTCGTTTCGAGCAACGGTGTCATTCTAACCCCTGGTGATGATCAAGGTTATCTGCCAACGAAATACTTCAGCAGAGTTGAAGGCGTAACGAAGAAGCAACGTAAGCTACAACTGACCTGGTTGTGTTGTTGCTTAAAACCGAACGCAGAGAATCCATTTCAGCGATTATTGTACATGCGTTTATTTTGATGAAAAAAATACGCGATTGGGTTCTGTCGACTCCATCTTCAGCAAAATCAACGCTGAAAGCTTCTACTGCGCGCCAAGTGCTTAAACTGTTCGTCCTGCAACGTCATGGGCCATTGTCAGTGCCGTTGGGTCTGCGAGTCAACCGAACGCGGAGTGAACTTTTCAATTTGAACGTGCCTTCATTCATAACAGAAACAGTGAGAACAGAAGGCTGCAAAGGGCGGCAATAGCTCAGTGGTAAAGTGTCCCCCTCCCAATTGGAAGGTTGGGTGTTCGATCCACGGCCATTGAGGAAATTGCCGTAGCGCTCCTTGGGCAAGACCGTTCACCTCAATGGCTCCGGCAGGGGGCAAATTTTAGGCTTCGGCCAGCCGCTAACTGCCGTCACCAAAAATCAAATTAAAAAAAGCTGCAAAGGTTCTAACAGATTCATCGCTTCTTTGTGAGGAAGCTACTTGGTATCTTGTAGAACAGCAATTTGATCATTGCCTTTCGGCAACGCAGTTTTAATCTGTCGCTTGAAATTGATACTGTGTAGCAAAATTTCCAAATGCTTGCACCGGCTGAAAACAGTTTGGAATAAATAGTTTTTGAAACAACTTTATGAAAGAGTATCCGCAAATACCATTTCCTGGTTCATCTTGTCATCCAATTTTAGAAGTTTCCTGGTTGTTATAACTTCTACACACATCAAAATTTTGCTGTCGCTTCGCGCTTTGAAGCTACAACTGTCATTGGAAGTCACAAGCCAAACTTACTTTGCACCTTCGAACCAGTTTTTTTTTACGAAGTTGAACCAAACTGTAAATTGCAGTCCTAGCAATATAAATAAGCCAACCATTGCCGATAAACATCTATTAAAAAACAAAAATAACGCTCAGCTATCATTCCAGGAGTCGTTTTATTGAGCAAAAGTGATGACGTACAATCAGAAGCAGGGCCTTCGTTTGAAAGCGACTTGAAAGCTGCTGGCAATGAAGAGTCGGTTCATGGATGTAATCGGCCAAACCTAAGCCAGGAAGATTGCATAGAATCCTCTTCACCAAAGAACGCTTCTGCGTGCACCAGCGTCGATTGGGCGCCGTATGAAGGTATTGACCAATGTGGCGAAGCGTCGGCGATGCGCAGTGACGGAGACGAAGATCACCAACAAAGCGATGGAACTGACACTTTGTGTGAACAAATCGATGCTGAAGATAAATCTCCGAGATTAGGTGCTTCTGGAGGACACGCGAACGCCCCTGAGCTTACCAGTGCAATGAAAACGCTTCAAACTGCTGACTGTGCTTGAAAAACAAAGGTTTTTAAGAGCTCTAGGTTTGTTGCATGCTATCGAGGAATCCGCTGCCTGGGCTCTGCTTTGTTTTTGCGATGATTCAAACTTTCATATATATGCTTTCAAGTTACCGGTCTCCACAAAGGTGATAAACAAGCGAATCAATCAGCAAATTTTTTATAGGAAATCGAGTTCACGTAACACTACGCATCTTTAGTCCGTAAATCTCATTCAAGCAGAATGTTTCAGACATTTAGCTTCTCTCATTCGGCTTACTTTGATCCAGTAGATGGACGCGCTAATACTTTTTGTATTCTTTCCCAATGTTTTGAAATTCGTACTGCCACAGGAAGATTTTGCGTGGCGTGTTGAGTTGTATATGTGTATGCTTTTATTGTTCCACCCTCCTGCTGGGATTCACTGCTATTGTGCATAGAACTGATGACCGCTGTGATGCTGACTGTAAAGATTTCATTATCTCTTACACCGAATGGTGATTTCATTTTCCTTTTAACCTTGCATTTTTTCACCAAATGCCGTTGCCGTCTTCGTGTTCAACATAGTTTTCCCTTTGCTTCATTTTTCTTGACTTCCTAATTCTCCAACCGCTAACCGTCATGAAAAGAGCAACCAACGAAAACCCTCAAGTGCTTTTATTCAAATTTTTCAAACTTGTTATATCCAAAGTTTTGCTCTACATTCCAAACTTTGCAATTACAGCTGCAATCCAGGGTTCGAGTTTTCACATTGACAGCAAAGACAAGTGATTTGTGGACTGCAGCCGCAAGAAAATAGGACTTAGACAGTGGCCAGCAATTAAGGAAAAAATTGTGTCGTTATTCTTGAACGTAATTTAATGTTGTTGATGCAAATTGCGCCAGTGGATGTCAATGTCTGGCTTTAAAATTACCTGGCACTTGAAGCTGTATGTAATCAGGCGTGTCGTCAGTTTTGAGTGGAAGGGGATATCACTCTCAGCGTAAGTCCAAGAAGTACAAAAAGGTGCACTCCTTACCGTGGCAACTAACGTTTTACTTTTCCGTATTTATCTATAGATACCGTTTGGTTAATTATTTTCCTGTCTCCTGTGCGTAATAAAAACGTTATCAATTTCTCGAATTCACGATTTCTCTGCTGCACACAATCATGTCTGTGAGGCTATGGATGTTATTATCTAAAATATATGGCATAGACTTCAACGCGGCACGTTTGTTTTGTGTCGTTTTTGTAAGATTTTTGTAAGCTTTTTCGTATCGATTAAGTTAAGGATTGATTGAGAGGAAAAGTTAGTTGTGTGTATTTACTCAGTTTTTAGCTTGTGTCGAACAAAAATTCGAGTCACCCATTGTTTCGATAGAAGGGATGTATACTTTTCTTGATAATGAAAAAATGCTCTTTAACACTGCTATGAGATAGTCCGGTCAAGACGGGGTTGTTGGCATTAGTGGCGATAACCCAGCCTACAACCAGAGCTTCGGAACCGTCATAACATGACCCAGCTCCCGCTCCGCAGCTCTTCATGAACATGGCTCCAGCTCCGGAGCACTTGTTTTCATGAGTGTGGCTCCGGCTTCTGCAGGTTTTCACACATTAGTATTTTAATTGTGTTGGTGTGCCCCAAGTTCAATGGAAAATAAATTAAGTCAAGTACACAAAACAGAATATACCAAACTTTTGCGAGTAATTCAATCTGGTCGCTTTTCACAAGCAACGCTCTTACCATGAGGAAATCAGCAAAAAAACGACTATCACATGTTCAGACGATTCAGGAGAACAGTTACTAGCAGAAACGCAACTCAAAAGATAACGTTAATATAAACAATTTCTGGAAAGGTAGTCGCTCGTTTTGCCGTCAATGCCTGGGGATCTTTTATTTCTGACGACCAGAATCAAGAAAATGGCTGTTTGGAAAACTACATTTGTGTCCGAGAATTTAAACACAGACCAGTCCCAATTGACCAAGTGTTTTACACTCGTTGAATGCTTTGCCTGTTGCAGTCGTGGCGATTCCAGCTGATAGCGCTGCCAGAGCAAACCATGCAAACAGCGCAAAACAGTCGATTACTTCACTCATGTGTTCTTTGACTTTCAAACACGCACACATTTGCATTAACACAAATGCGAAGATGTCTTTAAAGGCCCTTTGTTCAAAGAAATGGTATGACTTCTAGCAAGAAATTCACTTTGACTTTTTTGAAAAAGCTGAAAGCTTTTGATTTCTTATCATTCTATTTTAATAAGTTCCACAGTTTACAACTGATATGCCTCCACCGGATGTGTCAGGAAAGTTAGATGTCATCACTCTGGAGAATTTACATATTGGAATAATGGATGTTACGAACTGTGTGAACAATATTATTCAGAAGTTAAATGTGTTTCAAGAAATAGTGAAAAGCTCCAATCTCAAACGTTAAAATAAAAAAACGTAAGTGTTTTTTGGATTAAGATTATCACAGAACAGATGGTTTGGATCAATACAATCGTAAAGAAAACATTCGTATTTATGGAATTCCTGAGGACAGGGCCGGTCTTAGCAAGTGTGGGGCCCGATTGGAAGCACTTTTACGGGTCCCACTCAGTGGCTTGTGCAAAAAATTGAGGAGGGCATCAAGTAATAGACCTAATCATAGAAATCAGAAAGAGCGAAGTCCGAAAAAGGTAATGCCAAGTTAGTTTTTCGCTTCCCCAGCGGAGACTCTCCATGTCCGTTCCATGGACATCCCCTAACACCCAATAAATCCATGGGTTGCTATACCCCATACCTTCTTTCTGGCCAGGTAGCTACTGTGGTGTAGGCTACGGAAGGCCATGCGTTAAATTAAATCAACAACACTGCTTGATGTAATCAGTCAGCAAAAAGATAAGATATAACTTTAGGTTAGCATATCTGAAGAGGCAAAATTCCTGACAGTCTCAATCAGGGACCAGATCCAGCCAGTATGTGTAAGGGGGGCGATTTCAGTGATATTTGGAAGTCAAGTCTCATTATAGGTTCTACTACTGTAAGAAAGATGAAGTATACTTTACAACACTGTTGTGACAAAACAATGGACGGCCAAATGGCCTTATATCGCTAAAGCTGTTTTCCGAATTGTTCAAAATCATGGTGAACAAAGTTTCTGTCGTAGGTTTTAGGGGGGCAATCGCCCAATCGCCCCCCCCCCGGATCCTACTTTTCGCGACAACATACAAGCACTATATGGCATGGCATTTTCCAGTATGTTCTTGCAACTACCAATCCACCGGAAAGCATCATCACTATCACATTAGAAAAATATCACATATATTGTTGCACAATACGCTACAAGTGATAAAACACAAAAAGGTCATGTTTTTCTCCCCCAATCCTGACTGACTATTCAGATGTAGGCTATGCTGGTTGAAGTTTTTGTTGCAAGCAAGTCGTGGTTTATGCGACATATTCTGCCATTTACTGTACTGTAGGTAGGCCATTCTACCTGTTAGGCAAGGTCAAGCTAAAGCTATATGAATGTATTTTTTGCAGTAGGCTACTTGAAACGGTAATTGAAAGTAAGTTGTGTTACTTTCAATGAACAGTTGGTGAGTCTTGTTCAGGCAAATCCATTGTCACATAAAATTATCACTTGTATGGAGTACAAGTATGATAAAAAAAGGATAACATTTCGCAAACATCACAAATTTTGTAAACCGATGATATTTTGCTGACCTACAAAAGCCAAATCGAACGCTATTGTTGTTCATTCCACTGGTGATGTTTTGTTGTGGGATTGTGTGTGACATTAATTGCACCTATTGTCCATGCTGCTTTAATTCTTTGATAGTTGGCTCCTCTAAATATGAAACAAATGGTTTAAAGCAATGCCTTGCTCAAATGACAGTGGTGGTAGGCTTACACAAATCTCATTCAATCCATTGTAGCAACAAATCATGAAAATTTTATGTAGCCTAAAGCAACACTTTATTCTTCTGAAATGTGGACGCCACAACTTTTTTAATAATTTGTGGCACAAAGTTGAATTCGGCAATTTGCGTTTGTTTTGAATGTCACGTTTCAATTTCGGCAGTAGCAGGACACCACGTGGTCATTTCTTAAGTTAAAACCATTGGTAATTTTCGGTTGCATCGATTGTAGCCGGAGTCTAAACAGGAGTCGGATTCTCAATTTAAAAAAGTTTTCGGACCTGGCACCGGATTCAAAAATATTGGTACAGGAGCGGAGTCCGAGTCCGAAAAAGTGACTCCGGCCACCTCTGATTAGCAGCATATCTCATGATCACTCATGCGTGTTGTCATTTTTGACAGCCATGAGCCAATATCTGGACTCTGGAGGAGTTCTGTTTGTAGGATCATGTGTGATACTTGAAATATCTGTTTGAGGACAATTCAAAGCAAGAATAAAATTGCTGGGTTATTGAGCGTTTGTAGGAAAAAATGCAAGCTAATTCCACTATATGAATCTTATTAAAATTATTATGTCGATGTTGGTGTTCCTTTTTCATTGTGTAACTCACTACCACGTTGCTTGTCTACTACTGTTAACTGTAGTAGGCTTTGTTTTTCGACTGGAAATGTAAGGTATTTTTTCAAAGACAGTGTCTATTTTGCCGCCAAAATGCCGACGGCAACGGGTTGGCTGGAGCTATTGTGCCGCCAGTCCGAAGCTTGGCAGAATCGAAGTAAAAATGAAAGAAAAACCCTGAAGCTAAGCCCTAACTCCAAACCCTAACCCTAAACCCAAACACTAATCCCTAACCGTAACCCTAACCCCAAACCATAACGCTAACCCCTAATGCTAACCGCTAACGCTAACCCCTATTGTTAACCCCAGCACTAACCCCTAACTGTAATGCTAACCCCTAATGCTACCCCCTAATGGTAACCCCTAACCATAACGCTAACCCTAGCGCAAACCCCTAACCCTTAACACTACCCCCTAACCCAGTGGTTCCCAACCGGGGTGCTGCGGCACCCTGAGGTGCCATTTGCAATACCCAGGGGTGCCGCGAGCTAATAC
>JGI24158J21664_10014847_pt1 | contig 10193 bp, 5 predicted proteins | sample Ectturendosymbi3_FD_21664 | JGI IMG/M metagenome (IMG submission 21664) | reverse complement strand
TGTTGGATTCCTAGGAAACGTTGAGCCAAAATGGTGTCGGAAGTACCGAAAATGATTGTGTTGTGAAATTTCGCAACTAAATCCAGACTGAAGGCGAGTTTGGCGGAATCTTTTGCCTGACATTTTTCAGGGAGGGCTGCAGCCCGGCAGCCCCTCAAGACGAGCCGCTCCTGAAGATGGTAAAGATCAGATATGAAGTTAGCAAACCATGGCATAAAGGTGCTTTATGAATACTTACGTGCCAATATGGAAAACGCTTGGTTGTTACTGCAACAACACAAACGCGACCCTGCGGAAAGCGTAGGAGTTTGGTTGAGAGCCACGAAGTTCTCGCACTTCCCTTCATACTCCAATCATGTTATTGTTCGGCACCAGCGTGGAGTGGGATGCAGGTCAAAGATTTCCCGAATCAATCCACCACGCGTTCAAACATCGAATCAGAGCCGTCTCTGTGTTGCTGGTCGCAGACGACTTTTTCCGCCTTAACAAAGAAACGCGCCCGACCGGAATCAAAACAAGGACGTCTGAGTGAGTGTCAGGCAGTGATGGAGTCTTGAGACCTATTTTTGCAGGTCTCGGAAGTTTCATGGCTCGTCTTGGTCAGAAACCTGTTGCCTTGAGACTTTGAATATTGCAACGATATGGCTTAAACGCGTTTGTTGTCTGCTGTATCTACACGTAAGAAACAACCAAAGCAGGTGGAATAAGACCAGAAATTCGAAAAATTTGAACTTCGGAACTGCGATGACATTTTTTGAAAAATTTCGGCAAAATTCACAAATTTTGAAGTTTTGAGTCTCGGTCTCGAATTTCAAGGCTCGAGTGTCAGAGTGTTTGATGACGTCTTGGTATCAAACTTTAAGTCCCGACAATATCACTGCTACCAAGTATCGTCTCCGATTAGCGAAAGAGAACGCCCTGACAGGTGCCTGGAATGCTTCTTATTGAGATTACTGCTATTGCAGGCTCTGGCCATTCAGTGGTGGGATTTTATTCATACAACTGCCACGCAACAACATGGGCGTCGGAAAGGTTTTTCCAGGGGAGAGGTCAAGGTGGTGACAGTTCATTTTAACAGCTCCGCTCAAAACTAAGAGAAAAACCTTTTTCTGCGGAGAACTTGATAGCAAAACATCAAATTTCAAATCCATGAGGACTTTTGCCCCCTTCCCCCTCTTCCGACGCCCATGGCAACAACGTTCGGAAAAAGCTTTCCGGCAGAGGAGTATTGAGGAGGGGCGTGAAGGAACGCAGAACAGTAGCTGAGGAGGTGAGTCGAAAAGAAAATGAACTATTGCATAAATCGCGCGCGATCAGAGGCTCGCGAGCAGCGCAAGTACGTCACAAACGAAACTATATATCTATCCACAAAACGGTGTCGGATGAAAGGGAACCAAGTCTAGTTTCTTTCGGTCATTTTTAGGTCACAGACCAAAATGACCGAAAAAAATTAGTCAATTCGGTCAGAAATATAACCAAGTGAATATTGTTACGGTAAATTTCAATGCTGCTATGGTAGGACTGACCGAAATGTCTCAGTGATCAAAATGACCGAAATGTCTCAGCAAAAAAAAAAGAAAAAACGACCCAGGGCCACAGAGACCACCACCTCGCAGCGCGTGCGAGTGGCCGCTTTTCCTGAACTTTAACTTACGACCGACCCGTGCGTGTGACGTACATATGCGTTCGCAGTCTTCTGCCATGCATACGCTGCCACAGAACCGTCGCCAGGAAGTCTTCAACAGCGGGGGCTTGTCGTTTGTGCAGGGGGGGGGTTGACGTTCTAAAATTTGACATAAAACTCCACTGATTTATAGTTTTTCATATTTCAATTTGGAGGGGAGGCTTTAAGCTTTGTTCGGGGAGGTTCAGCCCACCAAAGCCTCCCGCAGCGACAGAACTGCGCTGGCACACACCGTACGTACGCGTCAGGAAAAAGCAAAAACATGGGAACGACTGCAACGCAAGTAACGCTTGTGCGTCCTTTCTTAACCTCCGCATGCTCTGGCCTGATGGATAGAATATTGCTTGAAATCACACATAAACAACAAACAAAACATCAAAGCACTAATGTATGCACTACGCCAGTGGCTTTCAACCTTTTGTGTACCGCGACCCGTTATAGCAACCCACTACAAGCCAACGACTACCATATCAAACTCGCATAAAGCCAATGTAATAAAGCTGTGCACATAAAATATCTACTCGGGACCCCTCAAAATGGTTCACGACCCCTCTGGGTTCGCGGCTACCAGGTTGAAAACCACTGCACTAGACAGTCAATGCCGAAATGCCAGAATCGGTAAACGCCTGAAATAGCGACAATTTTAATTCACGACTTCCATCTAACGACTGTTCGAGCAGTGGATGAAATGATAGCAAATTTTGCTTCTTCGCACAGATATTACTTCAAACACTGCGAAGCTTCGCCGAAAAGATCGCCGTTATACGTCTTAAAGCAGAGTGGGGGAACATATTTACTATCACGGGCCGCATGAATTGTGGAAAATCGCTGGAGCGCCGCAAAAATTAATTGTTTCATCTTCCAAAGGAAAATTAGGAGAAAATTACTTTCCAAAGGAAATTTTAACGCGATGTTGTGTTCTATGTTGGGAAACGAAAATTCTGATGCGGTCCATATCAAATGTTCACGCGGGCCGCATGTTTCTTAGCCCTGCTTTGGAGGAAAGATGCTTTTTGTCAAACGTTCCTCAAACGACCGGACACAACCAACTTTCGACTGTACACAACTCCAGTCGCTTAGCAACGAGTTGCTAGAAAGGAGCTAATGACCAATCAAGACTCACTGGACGGAACTGTTCCCGCGGGCGCCACCACGCGGCAGCACGCCAACACAGTTTGAAGCTTTGTCTCAGAGGTGAAGAACCTGTGGTCCTCGTGAACATTTGATATGGCCCGCAATAGAATTTTCGTTACCCAAGTTTAGAGTACAAAATCAATTGAAAACGGAGCTCCATGATGAGCAGGCACTTAAGGTAGGATGTAATAAGAAGCCTCCATCTCTCGTAGTAAGATAAAGGTAGAATTTGAGGATACAATCAGTTATTGCTTGCGGCCCGACAGCAATAATCCACGATTTATGCGGCCCGTGTTAGTAAACAGGTCCTTCAACCCTGCTAAAGATAAACCTTATCTCAAAAGTTGAAATGTGTTACCACGATGACTTTGTTGTAGGTAACACCTGATACCACAGACAGAGTCGCAACGTTTATACTGAAAAAGAAGTTAACGATNTTAAGGCTTTCATAACAAGATAACAATTTACATTGAAGCCAGCATAGAGGGTTCAAGTCGCGAAGTGCGAAACAAATGCATAGCATATGTACATAAAGTGCGTGTTGTTCGGGCCCTGCACACTGCGGCGACGTTAAGCCTCGGCAGCCAAACGACTTATTCCGACAACCGTTTACACTTCAACACTTTTACGGCGATAACGTAATGCGTATCGCAAAGTCACCACAAACATGAAATCGCGACGTTGATGGTAAAGTCACCACAAACACGATATCGCAATGTTCTCAGCAACACGGTTTCAAAAGTAACGTTGTTTGTGTAAGATCTCCTGGTGCGAGGTGTGAACAAGGACACAAGAAACAAACTATAAGCCCAGTTCGAGCGATTCCACCTCTCTCTTCGGCCAAGACTGATTCGAAACTCATTGGACAAACGGGCCACGTCACATAATCACTGAGGCATATACAGGATTCCTGCGCAATTTGGAATATGAATTTCAAGACTTTTTCCAGACTTAACTTTTCCGAATGATACACCCAGGTCAAATGCAGGCACTATACTCTACCAATCTTATCAAAAAGATCATAATAGAATCTTATCAGAATGCATGTCAAAAGATCAAGTCTGGAAAATTTTTTTTCCATACTAACAGAACAAAATTTTTTTCTCCGTCCCTCCATGTTGGGAAACAACTACGCAGGCAAACAAGTAGTAATAGAATCATCTCGGCAAGTGATCTCTCTACTTGGAACCATGGACAGCTGAATGTATTCTCTGGCAGGAGCGGATCCAGAGGAGGGGGGTTTCCCCCCTAAAACGTACGAAAAGAACTGTAATTTTTGTACAAATCGGAAAAAGCATTCGCGATAAAAGGCCATTGTGCTGTTCATTGTTTTGTCGCAGCAGTGTTGTGAAGGATACTTCCTCTGTCTCACAGTAGTGAACACGCAATGAGACTGGACTGCCAAATATTACTGAAACCGCTCCGACCCCCCTAACATTACTGGCTGGATCCGCATCTGTTGTCCGGTTTGTTACGAAATTCGTGGCGACTCGACTGCAACAAACGCATCGTTTCCGGTCGGTTCTCGCGATGCCAGGGCGAAAATTAAACACGGTGAAAACAGTCGCTTCGGTGGAGTTTACACTTCGCATGGGGCTTAAAATGCGCAGAAAAAAACACAAAAAGAAATAAAATGTGCAACACTTCAGCNGGCATGAAATCTATCATGTATCAATCAACGGTTGCTTCGACGAATTCCTGGCCTTGTTTGTCGTCAACGTACTGTCGGATGATCGTCTTCAGGGTCTGGTTGGGGACAAGGGCCGACGACGAAAGCGCCTTGTTGGTCATGGGACTCACTTTGTGGCCTTTCTGGAACCAGGCCAAGATGGCCGCTTTTTCGTAGGAAAAGCCATCTGTCACAAAGTGTGAATATTTCGATATTGTTTGTAAACATCACCAAACTATCCAGCTTCACCTACGGCAGTGGTTTCCAACCTGCGAGTCGCGACGCCCCATTAGGGGTCGTGGACCATTTTTGGAGGGGTCGCGAGAAGATAATTTATTACATTTGCTTTATTCGAGTTTCAAATGGGAGTCGTTGGGCTATAGTTGGTTGCGGTACAAAAAAGACTGAAAACCACTGCTGTAGATTCCCACCAACGCCTCCTGGACATAAGAGTGATGGAAAGCTCCAATTTAAACACGACCACGACACTTTGAGGATTATCTGTGAATGAGGTCTTTTCGCAATTTAGCCACTGACCAGGTTTTGTACTGAAGCTAATTGGCAGGATTTCCTACGTCACGAAATCTTAGATTGTATTGGATTGTTTGACACCAACTGGGTGGTGACATAACTTACGACTGGGTTTTCTTGGTTGAGAAAACGCAGTTATCAGCAACAGCAGATCTGTGATGTGCTCGTTGGATGAAAAATAAAGATCACTAGTTTAGCAAGAAATTGTTGCGCCGCAGAAACCGAAGATAAACAGGACATTACCAGCGCACGACTCATTCTCAGCAAAATCAATTCAACTTCCGACAGGCTAGCATGCGCAGCTTCAGCGACAAGCAGTTTGCGCTCAAAGCAAACACATTACGCATTCGTTGCAAACAAACTATCTTCAGTGCTTTTTTGCGCGAAGAGCGTTCGACTGTCTGTGGCAGAACATTAAGAACGACTGCTCTGCATGCGGTGTGGTAACCACAGAACGAATGGTTGAACCCGTGGTAAGCAGTGCTGGCTTCAGTAAACTCGGGTCAGTGTACGGAAAGCGGGAGGTGGTGAAAGATCAACAAGGAAGTAAGGATTCACGTGAGATAAACTAAACAAGGAAGTACGGTAGGTGGTTGAGGGCACAGAGAAATAAGAGACACCCAAATTAGAAGTGGGCACACGCCATCTTGCGACATAAAATCACGAAATACCAGAATTTTTCAAGGATATCATTGCCATCTCATTATTATTTATCTGACCGTTGGTAGATCTGTGACGCGGAAAATTTGATATTTTTCTTTGTAGCAAGATATGCCTATTTCAATTCATGCTTTTGTTACCCACCCAGGCGACCAAGGGAGTCCTGCAGATTGAAAACTACTGCATGAAAGGCCCAGCTTTTCAGTTCGCTCACAACACCGCATGGATCAGATGCTTTCACTGCATTGCTGCCCTCGTGTTTCCCGCTTAGAGGAGACACCTAACACGTTTTGTTTGACAAATCGTGATGCACGCGCCAGGGTTCCTACACGATTTTCAAAATAAATTTCCGGACTTTTCCAAGACCTTTTCCAGACTTTTTCCAAACCTAACTTTTCTGTAGAGCATATCCATGTTAAATACAGGCACTGTATTATTAAACACGATATAAGTAAAAATATATCAATAGTGAATAATATATTATGAAAATGTATGTCAAAAGATGAAGTTTGGAAAACTGTTTTATTTTTCCATACTACTACAAGACCAAAAAAGTTTTATTTCCAGACTTTTCCAGACTGGGAAATAACGGTAATTAGATGTTACGGGAAAATAGCAAGACGCTTTTAGCGCTGGTTTCACAAAAATAAAATCATCCAGCGACTCGATGAAATGGCTGTTGGCTGTGTGAGAGAGTCTTGCGTGCACTGGATTGTTGTGGAACACGGAAGCCTGGTCCGTTGTTTGAACGCGAAGTCGATACGAAGAGGACAAGTTTAAATTGTACAGAACGAGCTCGTGAGTCACAATTATCTGGGCACTCCACAACTTTGCAGGTAACAATGACAGACAAACATAGAAAGCATATCGCTCAGTGTCTTGATACGTTTCGTCAGGAAATTAATGAAGCTCGTGTGCGCCACCTACCCGAAGCGATGACGGGCTCCGTCATGATCTCCCTTGTGATCGGACAAAGGTATTCGTCTGGAATGTCTTTCTCCGCTGCGAAACGACAGATTAGGTTTATTGCAATGAATTAGGATGTAACGCATGAAGACAGAGAGGTTTGGTGGCAAGCAGGGCAGGGTACGATTGGGCGTGTCGCTGACAACGCACGTGTGGGCATGGGCGTGGGAAGGGGGGGGCGTCACGTCCCCCTTGGATTTTAAAATTTGGCATTTCGCAGAAAAATGTTTTTCTCTCAGTTTTCAGTTGGTAAATTGAAATTTCACCACTGCTGGCTCCCCCTTCCTGGAAAATATTGTTTCGACGTAGAAAAATCCACTGTCTCCCCATCCTTGGAACAAACCCCTTCGACGTCCATGCGTACAGAGTTTCATTTCAATTGCAAATGGTGTTGTTGCGCTTTCAGATTTAACATTGCGATCAAATTTTATATTTACCAAATGTAATGTACTACAAACCAACCTAACGCAGCTTAACCCACACTCGGCAACCGAGTGACGTAGAAAAACGTCACAATCGGACACGCCCCATCGTTTCCCCGCTGTGGTAGAAGGTTTCAAATACTGCTATTGCTTGAAACGAAAACATTACTGGTTGTTTCTAAAGTGAAATGTAGCCTTTGCATAGGTGTAGGAGCAGGAACATTTTTGGGGTGCGAAGGATTTTTACCCGAATTTCCCCAAACGTGCCTGCAAAGTTTTTGTGCGACCTTTGCCGACAATTTTCCTCCCATACGGACCCTTTTTAGTGCGACCTCCAAAACCGGTGTTCGTGTGTTTTTCTGCAAACGTTGGGCGCCATTTTTGCTGAAATGTTCAGGGCTTTTGCCCAGATTTTCAACAAATCAAAACTTTTCGGTGTGCGCTCCCACCCCTCGCACCCTCGCCTTCTGCACCACTGAGCCTTTGTCACGTCATAAATGGGTAAGGCTGAATCAGATATCAGCTGATCACATTCATCGCGAAACAAGGAACATAAAAAACCAAACATCGATTGAACGCCGCGTCACGTTTTCTGATGACGATCTTCTAATCCCGTTACGCTTGGATTCACCCGGAGACAACTTAAGTTACCTCATCTTCCTGAAAAATCGGTCGCTATCAACAAACAATTCAAATAAAAATACACAGGTTCCAGCGATGCGTTTAAAAGAATATCTTTGAGTTCTTCTTGGGACGTTTTCAGGGTTCCCATGCAAATTTTCATATAAATTTCTCAAGGCTTTTTCCAGACTTAACATTTCCGAATGACCTACGCAGGTCAAATACAGGCACTATAATATTTGCCACGATGTAAGTAAAATTGTAATAATCTTGAATGAAATATTGTGGATTTCGCATGTCAAAAGATGAGTCTGGAAAATTATTTTCTTTTTCCATACTAGCAGACCAAAAAATATTTTCCAGACTTTTCCAGACTGGAAAATGACAAACTTTTCCAGACTGCTCAGGAACCCTGCGTTTTCGCGTTCATACACTGACGTAGCAACTTCGCGCCACCAACCTTGAAGCTTTTCTTGCCGCACGTTTCGCACTTGCACACTGCGCGGGACCGAGACGCTCTGCCATTGGCCAGGGCCCGGTTCGGGATGGGGGGCGGCTGGTTTGCTTGCTGGAAAAGAAGTACGTTTGGCTGCTGCTTATGGTCTTTGTTTGGTGACAACACGTTTAAAAGCACCTTGAGCATGTAATTTTACTGAACTACTGAGGTCCCTGAACACGAATCAGCCTCATTGTTACGAGCAGTGGCAGACTTGGCGAAAGCCACGTCACAAACATGTGACTTCAGACTGAAGAGTTTTTGTCAGAACAGGGGTGGCGGAATCGGGAGGGCCGCATCGGCCTGGGCGCCCAACTTTTTTCTGGGAGGGCCTGTCCCTCGACCTATACCATTTTGCCATTATTATCGGGTTCACTGTTGAAGTAAAGCGCTTAATGAAAAAAATTTTCCATATTTTTTGACGTGCACTTGTGCCCCCCCCCGCTTTGAAAAAGGTTCTATTGTGTCAAAGCACAGAGCGCTCAATTGGCGCTATTTTGGTAACGAAGTAAGAACAAATTCCAGGCAGAGTAGACCGTAAATTAAGCAGAGTGAACTTAAGGTCTCCTGCATCACCTTCAGTTAAATATTAGCGTGTCAAAATCTGAAACGAACCTCGGGCGTAATATTAAAAATGGCGGCCAACGCAACAGTCGTTACGGAAATACATTAACGGGCTTCAACGGTAAAACCTGCAACTATCATCAGTGCGGTGATTAGAAGTAGAGAAACTTGGACTGCTATGCAGTAACGCGTCCTGCGAGGTGATTGTTTTGATTTGAAACCAGCTTCACTCACAACGATTGAGTAAAAAGGCTTATGAGGCCTGCAGAAAAAGTCACACCTTCGGGGGAAGCACCGGTTGTCGATATGCGGCCAATAAATGAGCCAGGACAAGTTTTTTTTATATCTTTTGCTACTGTCTTGGCACGATGGCAATGGTAGGCCGTGAAACGACGTATCTGATCGCGCAACGCACATCTGAAGCGAGAAAATAGAAGCATTCAACGAACTGATTCGATTCAAGCAATTAACTCTTCGCCGAGGTGGGCAGTCCTTACTTTGTGAGTCAGCGTTTTTTGTAAAATGATGAATCACGGTCGGAGCGAATTGCTGCAAAGACGGCGGCAATGCTTGCACCAGGGACTGCAGGCTGATGTCGGCCGCCGGTGGTGACTTGTCGTCGTCGTCGTGTTCCTGGAGCTTCTTTATCGCGCGAAGTATCTTGTTGCGATGACCGAGAGGAGCTGGGAGGAAAACGACGGTAAAGCGACGAAGTGAAAGGTGAGCACTGTTCAAAAAGCTGGCGATGAATTGTGATGAAACAAGACGTAGCCGCAGCTTGGGGCGGGGTTGTGATTTTTTAAAAAGCGGTTCAGGAAAGAGATCTTGTTTGCGATATTGACACTTTCTATTTATGCGAACAGCAGTTAGCCGCAGTGTTTCTCCGTTCCAATTCCCGGGTTTCTTTTTTGTTCATAGACCGATATGTTTTTTAAATGACTCCATAAAATTAAGACAATTCGGTCATAATCTCCGAAAATATAGACCAGTGAAGACTGTTACGACGAGCTTTATCGCTACTACGAGACAAATGACCGAAATGTTCCAGCGAAAAAAGAACAGTTCCATTCACACGGGAAATTTTACGAAGATCGAGATGGTTTCAGCAACAAAATGACAGCGTGTTCAATTTCTAATATTTTTTTTCCTCTAATATCATACATGTTGTTAAAAGCAAACTATACGCTTCTTTCAAACACTATATTTCCTGTCATTTATTCATTCCCCCCTTTTCCTGTTGGAAGGGTCGAGGGGGTCAGCACCCCTAGGAAGACTTGAAATATCGATCAACAGCAATCTCACATAGTTCTGCTGGCTCCACACCAAGACGGGACCAAGCAAGGCAGGAAACGTAGTCACTCCACCTGGTTCGTAGCCGATCGCTGGGCCGTTTTCCCGTGGGTGTAGCCAGCATAGCATGACTTGCCTCACCGATATGGGACAAAG
>JGI24158J21664_10014846_pt1 | contig 10193 bp, 9 predicted proteins | sample Ectturendosymbi3_FD_21664 | JGI IMG/M metagenome (IMG submission 21664) | reverse complement strand
ATATACTATTAAAAATACATTTTCAAACTGTCATCAAACCTTGAAGCAAAATTGTATGGGTTCGCCACTGGGTGCCGCAAAATATAATTCTCATCTGCAGGGTGCCGCAAGCGTGGACAGGTTGGGAACCACTGGAGTATGACATATTGCTGTGACTTTTTCTCTGTAATGAAGTTCGTAAAATCAAATCATCGTGCAACCCTAAAATGGACTCTTGGGAGAATTAATTCACACAGCTTTAAACGACATATTGTCCAGGTTTTCGATGACTACAAAACCAAACAAAAACATAATAGTGACAATTACTGTACATTATTTCATGTAAAACTAGCATTTTTATCGTGTTTGTGCAGACACTACAAACTGTTTTTGGGGCTCGCTGGTGTTTTTGGTTTTCTGCAAATGACTGTTCATTGAACAAGTTTGCCCAACCATGGTTTATACTATGTGTAAATAAACGTGAGTGAAAAACAGGCATTGCTGCCAACAAAGCGCATTTTATTGCAATTAATGCTCCTTCTAAACAGTGCGCAACTGCGCAGTACCACCAGACCATTTTGCGCAGTGAAATCTCATACCGTGCACTTGCAACATTCCAAAACATTGGAAAAACAATACAAGGGACGGTATTTCAATTAAATATGTATTTTGTTCGTATTTTAATAAAATTTTATACTTATTCTAACAACTCACAAACTTTGTAATTCATTTAGAACTCTGCTAACTCAGTTTCAAACTATCCATGCTCACTAAAACAAACATTTGCCTAGTTTTCTTAGAGGGAAAACACTGTATACAACTGTTGCCGTAACATTGGGCATCTTCTTTGTGGTGTAGAAAAGGTGAAGCGTTTTGTGTACGTCCATTTGTGTTGCATCGTCAACAACCTGAAAAGGGTGAGCAAAATGTCGACTTTGCCCTCCTGGAAAAATTTCTGCGGATGCCCATGCTATTGCGCTATGTGGCCTTGGCTGAATCATCTGGACTGAATTTACTGAGTGAATTCTTGTTTGAGAGAGATGAAAAGTCAATTAGTTTAGACTTCAGAGAGTTTCCAAGTAGGTGTTTAACTTCCTATCTCTGAAACCGCATGAGCTCATGTCTCGTTGCAGCCTTTTGAAACTTCTAAATCAGCACGACTCATGTGTTAGGTTGCAATAGTTGCGTGGGCAATAATACATAATGCAAAGCAGTTTAGTGAGTTATTCCAATTTTTCAACTAGCCCACCTTCGTCTTGGCTACATCTTCCTCTATACATGCAAACAAAGACGAGTAAATGTGGATCGCAAGCTAAAATGCCAAGAAAATTGTAAAAGTATTTAAAAATTGATCAGAAATAGTTAAAACTAGGATGAACATTATTAATAAGTTTTGATGCTTAACCAAAAGTATAAAGAAGTAGTAATATTTCTTCTTTTTAATATTCAAATTTATGAATGAGGTTGGCTGCAGTTGTAATATCAAAACATGATTACTGCGAAGGTTATGCAGATGTTATGTTTTTCGGGCAGCAAGCAATAGAAATAATTCGGCAACATCTTGGCCTCTCAAAGCGTTTCCAATTCGATGTATTAGGGGAAGACTAGGTCGGATTGTTACAATTTTTACTAAAGCTCATGCAACTGCTGACATAAAATAGGTGTAGCGAAGAAAATTTCATGTAGCTTTGCTACTTTCCTAAGTTACCAGATCCACACAACAGCCGGTAAACGGAAATAAAACAAAGTCACTCAGTGCAATAATGTGAAATGGAACTACAAATTATCATAAAAATGTTTTACGCTTGGCAGATATCACAACCACATGGGTCACTACCACTGCTGCAAGCAGAATGTGGCCAACCTGTGCAATTTATGCATCTCACCCACATTTCACCTTGTGCAGAGTTGGAGTAGCCTACAAGTTACCACGACCGCAGACTAAACATGGGCAGTCGTTTTTCTCTTGTAAATTTTTGGCATACTTGTGGGTTACAAGCAATAAAATTATTTAAATTAGTAGATATTTGGTGTAAAAGAATAACCAATCTGAAAATGTCACTTGCAGAAAGTGTTGTCAACTCTCATGCAGCTAGAATAGCCTATACACTGAGAGAGTTGTTACAATGTGTAATACACTGGGAGAGTTGTTACAATAATAATAATTCATTTGTTGCATAATCGTGATCCACATCACAGGCACAATCAAACAACACAAGAGCACAAAAAATGGTTGACCATAGCACATTACAGCATAGGTATTTGCACACGACCAACACTGACAGGAGCAAAACACTTTAATAGCGCCCCAACTGTACGTCATTCACCCGTCATAATACAGGGATTCAGTAGTGGGAGAGAAATGGAGGTACGATAACATCAAACTTTGAGGTAAACAGCTAAGACAGAAAAAGAAAAAAGTAAGAGATATGTCAGATGGGGGTGCATATTGGCACACAGAGGCATGCAAACTGTTCCGATCAAGTTTTAAAATGCTTTTGCAACGCCTTTATCATGAAATCGACAGCCAATTCATTTTCCTGAATTTTAAAGCAGGATTTGGCGATTAACGTTTTACCAGTTGTATGTCTTACTTCTTGTATGCTTGGTTTGCACGCGTTGTCTGCATACTGGAAAAAGTAAATAAAGAAATCCTAGGGCGCCACGAACCACACACAAGGCTTTCGTTGTTATGCAAAAACATCACTGACGAGACATGCGTACACTAGTACCAGCGGTGTAGGAGGCGAGGGTGCACAGGGGCGTAACAAGGAGGGGGCAAGGGGGGCGCAATTCCCCGGGCGCCGAATCACTATGGTGGTGACGAAATACTGCTGCGGGCGCCGAATCACTGCGGGGGGCGCCGAAAAATACCAACAATATAACAAGTACTGCACTTTCTTCAATAGCCTACAATGCATTTGCTTCCGAAAAACCTCAGGTTCGAATATGGGGGCGGGTTAGTACCTCAGGCTACGAGGTAATCACATTCTCTTGAATCAGCATAGAAAATGAGTTCAGCAAAAATGCCGATGTAATGGTAGTTTGTGCAGTAGAAGCTTAATCTTATAACTATTGCACATTAAGTCATCAATCCCCTCAAACTTACCATGTAAGTTTATCCAATTTCACAGTTTTTCATGAGTTCAGCACTGCCGCAGAGTGTGTGTTTTTTCCACATGACAGTGACTGCTTCATTTCCTCACCTCCCACTGTAGATGGAAGCCATGATTTCTTGCTTTTTCTGATGTTACGCCAGAATTTTTTGGGAGATTTGTTTCGGAAAAAAAGTAGCCATGGCACCTACCTTGTGTTTCTCTTTGGACTTTCGACAGGCTCTGATTGCATATTTGAATTCTGTTTTACTTTCTTTCATACTGTCAGATAGAGATCCACTTTGGGGGTGATTGGTTTTCCATCTAGTACAAGCAGGTATGTCGGGCAACCTTGTGCTTTTCTTCCACATCCTTGTTCCAACCAGGAATGTGGTGCTTGTGAAATGTATGTGTGCTATTAGATCTGGCTTCACCAGCTGTCATTTTGAGTGCCTCAAGTACATTGCTGTAGAACTGTTCTAACATCTAAAGGTGCAGTTGGTTTTTGCACATACGGTTGCACGGCCTACTTAAGATACGGCCGGATGTGTCACATTTTGCAGGCCATCGCTAACAAGTTGATTTGGCTTCTTTCACAATGCAAATAAACTCGATTACGGACCTTCAGTTCATGACTGTAACAGTAATTTTAATGGCACTAGTGGTTTATGGGATTTTTTTGAAGCTTTGCCATGCTTTTGTTTAATCATGCATAGTCTGAAAATTACTGCAAGTCAAGTCATGCTTGCGCTGTAAGTACACAACAGTAAAACACGTTTCAATACACAAGGCTTAAACAAACAGCGCAGATTGGGCGAAAGACGGCTAAAGCTGTCATCTAATCAAGCCTAGCCTATATTTTATGACTGTCACACTTTAATAGTACAGGTGAAGCAAAAAACATGAGTTCAAAACGAAATAAAACCAAAACAAAAAAACCAAACGTGTGCTTGGTTTAAGGTAAACGCTGAAAAACACCTTACAAATCACATGCTATATACATGGGCGCAATTGGGTGGGGGACACGGGGCCCCACCACTTTTTCAGACAGTGGGAATATAATGTGCCTTGTCCCCCCACATTTTTCTCTTTAGGATTCGTAATATATTGGTTTTACACCAAGCTGTCCCCCCACATTTTACAACAAAATGGCGCCTATGACTGTATATATCACACATAAGAGTCAATACCCAGCAAGCAGTCGCGATTTTACCCGATAGGAAAACAGGTGTAATGGTAGCGTTTTAAATATTATTAGAAATACAACCCCATGCAACACGTCCTACATATTGGTAGAGTATGTAAGGTTTCTGCAAGATGCAAGCTGCACTATACAAAACTGCTATACCATGCCTAACATAACAAATCACAGTAGTTAGTTTGCCAATCTTTAGCAAGCAAAATGTAGTACACCCCTGTGCAATTGTGCAATTAACTACTGCTGCCAGTGTGGCCAAATTTGTTTTAAAATATACCAAAAAGTCAGTAAAAATCATTTAGCTTCACGACATTTGAAAGTATGAAACAGATAGAATATTTCATGTCATGCAATTCTTCAAGAATGAAGGAAAATTTTGTAACATGCTGCACCGCGTTAGTTTTGTATTTCTACCATCAAGAAAACATCATGGAAGTAGGAATGGGTAATTGCAAAACTGAAGTTGCACCTGCAAAAGTTCATCAACTTTTATGGCTTCTTCCTCTGATGGAAAACCAGTCTGTTTATTACAAACAATACTGTAAAATATTACCCATGCATTTATTTTCTTGCTCAAGCAATTCGAAGGGTAAAAAACAAATTTCACCACTTTTAGCCCCCCCTGGAAAAAATTTTGGGAAATTCCCATACTGGTCTCTCCCTGGAAAAAATCCTTCCCACGCCCATGTGCTAGACAGCATCACTGAAAATCTTGAGTTAATCGAACCACATCAAGCATTTTTCATCTTAAAAAACTGCCTCTCAATCCCAAAACTCACATACTTGTTGCGCAGTGCCCCGTGCTTCAAGTGCCTTGAGACGTTCGACACCACAATAAAAATCAACACGGAAAAAATATGCAATGTGACTTTTGGAAAAGACAGTTGGTCACAAGCATCCCTACCAATCCGACATGGAGAGCTTGGCCTCCGTTCCGCCGCAGACCTTTCTCTGCCATGTTTCCTTTCATCGTCTTTTGCCTGTCAGGGCCTTGTCAACAGGTTGCTTCTCTCTCTCAAATCACTTAATGGGGAAGTAATCAGTGCAACTGACGCCTGGTCCGCACTTCATGATTTATCACCACTACGAAAGGAAATACAATCAGCCTGGGATTATCTTGCTTGCAGAGATTCACTCACTGCCCTGCTCAACACCTCAAGTCCTTGGAACCACTGTCGGTTACTCACCGCACAGAAGAGCCACACTGTTGCCTGGTCAGAAGCCTTCCCAATTGCTAGTGTCGGAAACCTGCTGAGCCCTGATGAGCTCCGAATTGCAATCGCCTTCCGAACTGGTGCCAAAGTTTTTGAAAGCACGGAATGCCGCTGTGATAAGATTGTTGACAAACTGGGGCTCCATGGCCCCTGCTGCGGGCCCCTTTCCCAGACACTCATCCATCAACTCCATCCTCTAAAAGCCATTGACCCACATTGGTCACCCCTCTGTCTTGGAACCCCATGGCTTGACTGATGACAGAAGGAGACTTGATGGTCTGACTCTGAACCCTTGGTACAGGGGCAAGAGCCTCATATGGGACGCGACGGTTGTGGACACCTTTGCTCCGAGCCACTACATAGTCAGAGCCGCTAAACTAGGCAGTGTAACAACCGATACTGAGACCGACAAATGCCGAAAATACAATGACCTCCTTGACAATTATTACTTTCAACCAGTTGCAATCGAAACCACTGATGTGTACGGCAAGTCCACTGCCACCTTTTTGAGCTGCATTGCAAACAAACTAGTTGACGTGTCAGATGACCCCAGGGAGCGACAGTGGCTGCACCAACGCTTGTCCCTGGCTGTGGTCAGGGGGAACGCTGCCAGTATTTTGGCCTGCACGCAAGTTTGATCTTAGTTAGCCATCCTCAGCGCATTAACCAGTGTTGCTGCCCACCACTTGCCTCCCTTCAATGAATAGCTATTGCCTTCCGAATATTTGTTTTCTGCAAGCTTTATTGTCTTCTGCATGTCTTGCGCTTTATTGTCTTCAGTATGTATTTTTAATGCTTTCTGTAAGGACTCTGCGCAGTATTGTTTTGCTCCCCTTTTTAGCTATACTGACTAACCTTATTTTGTTTTTCATGTACCCAACACACGCTGAATTACTGTTTACTGTTAAACCTTTTTATAATCTGTCTTTACCTCTGTCTATTCAACCTCATTCGGTGGTTCTGTGTGTCTGGTGGAACATACTTGCAATGGACGGCGGTACGCCGTTATGGTCTGTGGGTAAATGTGTCACTGTATATTTTCACGATTTTGGTGGTTTTTCTCTTAATTGCTGCTTTTTGAAATGCTCTTTTCTATATCAAAATTTTTAATTTATTTAAATTACAAAAAACAATTTCACCATGCGCAACTGTCAAAACATATGTTGTACCAACTGTTAAACAAACAGACGATTCACATTGCAGATATTCCTTCATGATGTACAATAGGCCTATGACAACTAAACCAGAAATAATTTTGCAACAATTTATACTGGTAGAGTAATGCTTTTAGTATCCACACCATTTAGTCATTAACAGCAAAAAAGAGTTGCAGGCTATATAAAAATACTTCTCACATTTTCGGAAGATTCAGGACTGCCATGTTACAATTATCACACTTAAAAAAGTTGCAGCACTTTTTGTTTTCATAAAGAGCACAAAACCGAACTTATACTACCCTGTCTGCAAAGCATGTTTACTGAATGTAACACCTATTTTTCCTTGGCACTGGTTTGTCTGTGGGACTAACCTACACCAAGTCAAACACACTCAGCATTTCAAATATGGTTAGCACTTAAACAACTTCTCATCCACTGAGAAATACTTGTAGCTTTATCATGCAGGCTACAACCCAGCAGTCTCGTGCACTAGGCCTATAGTTGACATTTGCTTTATCACCTAAGCACTACCCAAAATCTAGCCTTTTATAGTTGTGTTATAAATAGGCTACAGCAATTATATCCTTGTAATGCTAGAAAGTTAATCAAGCCATCTAAAGACTCCAATTATAGCCTAGTTTCCTACAGGTTAAAAACTCCAGTGAAAAAATGGCTCGTTGGGTTGGCGTCCAGGGCATGATGTCCAAATATGCATAAACCTACTCACATTATGACGTCATCGACAAAAAACAAAATCCAAAAGTTTCCAATTTCTTTTTATCGAAACTACAGGATTTTCCCCATCTTTTGAGGATTTGAACAGCACTCTAGCTCAATCGGCTGGCGGGTTATCGCCTCTAGCCAAATTGGTCAAGGTTGCCTTTTTTAGGGACTTGTTTTTTTACCCAAATTTTGGTTTTTGAGCCATAAACAATTTGGCTCCAAAAACGCTAGAAAGCCAAGCAAGGGCTCTAAAGACTCGGGTTACAGTTTAGTTTCCAAAAAAAACTTAGGCCGAAAAATGGCTTGTGTTAGGGCCAGGTAACTTCAGCCAAGAATGCGCGAAAATCTGCCCCCGTTATGGCGTCACCCACAAAAAAAACCCAAACCCAAAACTAAAAAAAAATTTTAAATTTAAACTAGAAGACTTCCCGAAACCGTAGAGGGTGTGAACAGCTCTCTAGCTCAATCGGCTGGCGAGTTATGGAGTTGTAAAATGCCAGAACATTTTGCCAAAAAAGGGGCGCCCGCGGGGCTTAAGGTATGACTAAAATTGATTGGACAAGCGCCCCCTTCTAACAAATGCTAAACAACAAATCTTAGCCAAACCCCACTTTTACTTATCATACCCTAATTCACATTCCGTCTTTGCACAGCCCAAAGCTTTATTCAGCTTGTAGGCCCTGGAAGTGAAACTCGTCTGGATTAATTCAAGCGTTCGAATATATTTTGCAGAAGCAGTGAATAATCCGATCCTGTAACAATTCACGCCAGTCACCCCGTAATTTAAACACTGACTTTCGGGTTTTGACCATACTCCTATCAATCCGTCAGAGTCACGAAATCTTTTTCAGACGGTCCACAAAAGACGTTCAAAATGTGATGTAAGTGCAGCAACCCAGCCACAAATATCTATTCATGCAAATGAATTGCAAATGAAACCCATTCATGCAAATGAAACCCAGCCACAAATATCTATTCATGCAAATGAATTGCAAATGAAACCCATTCATGCAAATGAAACCCAGCCACAAATATCTATTCATGCAAAAAAAAGGCATTAGTATAACTCTTGCGGCGCTCAAAGATGTCGCGAAGGATTCTGCTTTGTTAAAATGCTTAACAACCACAGATCTAAATTCGGCTAGATTTATTGCTATGCCAGGTCTATAAACCAGAACAGAGAAAATAGCTATTAGAGAGCAAATTAAGTAACAAAAGGTTCTTTCATTAGCCTCGAGTAATTTTGCTTATCGGTAATGGTTGACCGTCGCAGCAACTGATAAGATATTACGTTGAAGAAATAAAATTTAAAAAATACCTACAAGAAATGAGCTGAAATGTCAAATAAACTTGTTAATAAATGGCGTCACTTTATTTTGGTTAAGAAAGGATGTTTTTCCCAAATGCCGAGAAATCAGGGACCTCCCAGCATATAGTGATAAGCAGAAAATATAAAATTTCCATTGGTGGATATCAGTTGGTAATGCCTGCAACCGCAAGGTGTTAGCAACCTTATCGAGGTGTTGAATTGAACCAATTTTGAAAATGTAAACAAAACATGTTACATTTTTTGTTGGTAACACAAACCTCTGGCGGTTGATGTTCAAAAATCAGTGACGCTTGGCCACCAACAGAATATTTCTATAAACTTTGGTGCAACAAAGCTTCATCCCACCATCATATGTTTGAAAATTGTAGGTGTTGCTTTTCTACAGAAAAGAAGTCTCAACGCAGACTTTGTCAACAGATGGGAGTGCTGCAGGAAGACAAGTTTCGGTAAACAGAGATAATCACGTAAGTTTGTGGTCAAGAGATGGAGATGCTGCTGTAGCCACAGCCATGGGCGCAATTTGGTGGGGGGCTCCGGGGACGAGTTTTCAGACAGTGGGGACATTATTTTCCGTGTCCCCCCACCTTTATTTCCAGGTTTTGTATTTAGAAAGGTTTCAAAAATAAAAGTGACGTTTGTCACGTTTTGTGCGAAGAGCTTTTTATGTTAGATGTTATACACGCAGCCAAGTTGATGTCGAAGCAGAGTTTGGCGTGGCCACTGATTCTGATCTATATTTTTAAATTCTAGCTTAGATGAACTATTATTATTTTTAGCCTTCTACAAGTTTCAAGAGACCGCAAAAGATTCTTATATGGGACGATAAGTCTTTGGGCCACCCAATGGATTTTCTGGCTTAGGGATCGCAACTATGTGCTCTTCTCCAGATCTTTGGAATTTTGAGTTGGCGCATGCAGGAACTGAGGAAGTCGCAAAACCAAGATTTGCGAGCCGACCCGGCGTGGAGTATGAACTCCGGAAAGATGGAGTCCAATCCCGGAGACTTTTCTGGCTTCAGGTGTCTGAGGGCAACAGCAAGATCCTCCGGCCTAAAGGGTTCAGAGATACGGTGACCCTCACGTGTTGGGATCTTCTATAGGTCGGACAGTTCCTTGTTGACCAGCCTGGTGGACTTGCGATCCCCGGTCTTGTGTGCCCCGTTCTTCACTAGTTGCGAGGCGCCGGAGTTTTCCGAGATGGGGAACTGGTTAAAGGAGATTACAGACCTGCCAGTTAGTTTGTTGATGGTTCTCCACGCCTTGCGGCTAGAGTGCGAGAAGTTCATGGAATTTACTGCTTCCTCCCATCGCCCCTGCTTCTTCTGCCCGAGCCGAGATAATAGGGACGAAGCGGCTCTATCAGAGTCAGTCCCCACTGGGGCTCGGGTAAAGGAGCGATAGAGAATCTCGCACTCTTTGTCCCAGCATGGCACATAGTTCTTCCGGCGGCCACGTGGGATACATTGTTTGGCCGCAGAAAGTAGGCTCTCGCAAAAAT
>JGI24158J21664_10014844_pt1 | contig 10196 bp, 4 predicted proteins | sample Ectturendosymbi3_FD_21664 | JGI IMG/M metagenome (IMG submission 21664) | reverse complement strand
GGGAGGGCAGTGTGGTGCGATGCGGCGTCAGGTGGTTCAGCGGTCGGGGATGGCAGTGAAATCGGAAAAGTGGCGTTGGTGGAAGATCTGCGGCCGTTAGTTTGGACGGCGATTGGGTTCGCAAGAAGTGGGCCGCTGGATTTCACCTGGGCGATGGCAAGCGGCAGTGCGGGCATCAGTACGTTCAAGAAATCCTGCGCGAAATCACTGTTGTGTTAACTGTGCGGAACAGGTGGAAGTGACAAACGCCTAGTGGAACGAACCCGAAGTACGATATATGATATGCGCAAGTTCTGCAGAAATACGTCATGCCGAAGTGGTCATGCCGCATGCGAAACTGAAATGACACACGCAAAATCGCAATGCAACCGTTTCCCTGTGAACTGCATGAGTGATGAACGTGGTCATCAGAACAGCAATTAGTAAAAAGATCTTGACCATACCGCAAAGGTCGCACACAACAAAATACGTCAGTCATACTCCTCTGTTAGTGCAATTAATTAAAAAACAATTTAACGAAACTGTCAAACGAGGCACAACAGCAGAATATGACCGAAGACAAGAGACAATGGTGCGCTCGGGAAAAGCACAAATCTTCGATATTGCTTTAATCGATTGGTCGACCTCTACACGAGACAGTGATACATTTAACCATGTCTATTTACAAGCCGATAGCGTATTACAAGTAACCCTTACGCATGAAGCTTGAACTCCATCAGGAAGATTCAGGATGAAAACGCGCTTTCGAATACCACAGATGCCACTGTAAATAACAAATCAACAGCGTAAAACAAAGCGAAAGAGAGTCAGATTTCTTTGGACTCACTTCAGACTTATCCTTTCGGAAAAATACAAGGGGAGGTAACTTTGCGATGCACTACTTTACAGCGATGTTTCCCGAAGTTCTAATTATTTCATCGGATATGTATCTTTAAAAGACACAAATTCTAACAATTTTTATTCCGAGCCATTTTAACTAACGCACCAAATCAATCGTGACACCCATCAATAATCAAAAATCTTGCACACAAACTTCATATCAGGTCATATGATTAGGCAGCGTTTTTCATGAAGAACTCAAAGCTCTTCCACTATAAGGATGCTTAACTTTCCGGAACTACGTGGTACGAAATACTGCAGGAAACGCAGATGACAAAGATAGCGATTCGTGGCTGGCACACATGTTCATTGATGAGAGCTGACGTCAGCACAACAAATCTTCATACATTGAAACACTACTTCCAAAAAGAAATGCCGGTAAAATGGTTAAGAGCCGAATAGTGGCAAACTCCGAACCTGTGAGTCAGTTGTCACATTGAAAAACAGCGCCGCGAGCAAAAACAAAGAATTGCTATGCGTTGCCTAAATGCCTTTTGCTGTGGTAACTTCGACTACGTTTGCTTTATGCCAGTGGTCCTTAACCTTTACAAACCCGCCGATTACATACGTTATTCTCAAAGCTTGTTTCGAACCCCAATTTGTCGCACAGTGATAACAGGAAACAAAAATAGCAACAAGGAAATAAAAATAGGTTACTGATTAAATAGGTTACTAAAACAAAATCAATCATGAGTTCAAATTTAACAATGTATTGTTTTGTCAATGTGATTTTCTATTTTATTTTCTTGCGACAATTTGGGAGATTCATGGCTTTGTTTCAGAAAGAGCAGTTCCCACGTCCTTTTTACAAGGAAGTGTCTTCCACTTTATGTTTTAATATCCACCGTATAAAAAACGCATGTTCGCATAAATATGCTATTACGAACGACAAGAGAACAACGAGGGTAAATTTAGTGATACGTGAATACCTTTCCATTTGGTATGGCACCAAAATGTATGAAGATTTGTTGTGCTGAATGTATGCTTTTGAATCTCGCTTCCTAAAGCTCAATTTTGTGATCTGTGTATTAATTGTTAATATCTGTACTTGTAGTGTGAAAGTAAATGGTTTCTATATCCATGGTGGATGCTGCTGTCGGTCAGGTAATTACTCAAAATATCTACTGATTGTTAATATCTGCACTTGTAGTGTTAAAGTAAATGGCTTCTATATCCATGGTGGATGCTGCTGTCGGTCAGGTAATTACTCAAAATATCTTTCCAAATCCTGTGAAAACTTTGTGATTAAGGGCACCAAAAATTTCGGCCAAACAAGCCAGGTAAGAAGAAAACTTGATCTCTCGAAGCCTGATTTTTCTCGGTCATAGACCGAAGTGTTTTTGAAATGACCGAAAAAAATTAAGTCATTTCGGTCAGATTCAGAATGTCTGAAAACATCGGCTGATGAACACTGTTATGGGGAGTTTTAATACAACTGTGAGATAAATAACCGAAACGTCTCAGCGGCCAATATTTCTTTCAAAAAACGACCGAAATGTCTCAGCGAAAAACAGCCTCGAAGTGTTTTAAATGCCGGTGGTTGTGATGTTGCAGAAACTTGGATAATTCAGCACTCATGGCAACACCCGACTTATCACCTTTCCCCGAGACAGCCAACGAATTTCAGAAGGGTAGAGAAGGACTAATATAATTGCAAATCCATTTCTTCATACAGCGGCATAAAAATGCGATGGTTGAAACGCACCCTCACATATGATCAATATTTTGAACAACGATTTTGAGTACGTAACCGTGTAGTGGTGGCAACACTTTTGATACTAGTGCGTGTCTGTGCATCATGCAACATGATGTATGAAAGTGATGTGTGGAGTATCACTCCAGATAAGTAACCTATGGTGAGAATTATACCTTGCTAACAGCAAAAAAATGGGAATTACCGGTATTGCACAATACTCATAATACATATTCATAATAACTTAAATGCGAACAAAAATTTTGCACTTGCACCACCAAGTTACGGAGTTAAAAGTTATTTCTCCAAATACGCATACTATGCTTGCCATTCATATTGGTTGATTGGTCCCTGAAAATGAAGCCTCTGGTGCATATTCACCAGTACCACATTTTGCTGATAACAACATAGATTAGATATATTTTGTGGTATTTTTATTTAACAAACACAAGCAAAATTTCGAAATAATTTAAGAATGGAAGGCAAGGTACTCCTCGAGCATCAAATGCAGTGAAAAACACCAAGTATTTTCTCTAAACCAGCTAAGTGGTACAGTTGGCTAAGACGCGCCACGAAAGCTGGTAGGATTCGATTCTTGGTCTGGTCATAAGAAAGACTTGAAAAACAGTACTTGCGATCTGGCCACCTCGTGCTTAGCTCTGAATAGATGGAAGCAAGGAATCGGTTCACGTGCGATGCTGCCATTGGCTCGCCACCAGTGCAGCATTCACTGCTAAAGTCGTCGCGTAGCCCACGCCACAAGCAAGCTGAGGTGGGTGCCCGCAGACCACTCGTGACACTCCGAAAGGTGTACACTAACGCCAGCGTGAACGGAACTGAGTTTCTTAACATATTTACTTACTCAGTATCGTTTTTAAGTTCAGTTTCATTTATACTCGGTTTTACCTTCTTTACTTGATCATATACTTAATTCGATATTAATGAAAATTTTGAGCAAAGTTATTCAGTATATCTTTGTAACTACAGTCCACAAAAGCAGTTGCAATGTATAGGACCGACAGTAAGTATATGAACAGCTATTTCGCTTTGAACTATTGACCACAGCTTGAATTTTCAAAATTTTGAAGTTTCGATGATATGCAATGTATTAAATTCAATTAATGACATGAAAAGACAACACGAACACAGTATGTGACCATGAGAATAAGCAGAATGAAAACGGGTGCCTGCCCTGTTCACAGATATCACGAACAGAACTGTAACAGCTTTACATAAGTGACATACTTGATGAAAAACAAGCTGCATCTTCTTTCACTGCAAGTATATTTATATTTACTGGATTGCACGAAGTTGCCATGACATAACAAGGAATAGACAACCTGCAAAATCTATTAATTTATTTCAACAAAGATGCATAATATCAAGTATGCTTGTTACAATGACGAACGACATTCGTTGTAATAATTATACAAAACCTCAGAATCGAAAAATTGCACTGGGGAACAACTCTTACCGAAACAGCATAGCGGTGGGATTTAATTTCACAGACGCAGACAGCATGGCATTTACAAATCCAGGAGTTTCCTTGTCAATGACAGCCCTTGTTGCTTCTGGAGTTATATCAGCGGGAGCGCAGCCAGTTCCACCAGTAGTGATAATTAGATTAAGATTCAAATTATCAGCCCAATCTCGTAATGTGTTCTATAAAAATACATCTTGTTATGTCAATATCATGGCACTGGCAGCATTGTTCAAACAAGAAAACTGAGGGTCAATTCGCCAGGCCACCTCTTGCCAAGTTTCAAATGTTGCCAGTGAATTCTTGACCCCAAATCTGGATCTACACATGATCTTAATCGTTTTTTTGCGCCTCAAAGCTATTTATTGCATCAGATTGTAACCACTTTCAACAAATTTATCTCTGCAAATTGTCTGTACAAATGAGACTAAAACATCAAGTAGCATAACTAACACACAGGTCATAGTCAAACTTTAGATTGAGTTTCGTATTTCTACTTCTTAAATTGCATTTTCAATTGCTGTCTGAAAAATTGTGGTTTGACCAGGTTTTTTAAGGTGTTTTAGGGACCCAATTCAGTTCCCTAGAATTGAAAATTGGTCCTCAGAATTAGAGAAAATGAGGTCCCTAGAATGAGAGAAATCAGGTCCCTACACGTCCATACCAGGTACCTAACATTTTCCTTAAAAAAAATCTGGGACATCATGTATTTGGTTTGACAAATTTGTGCCCGTACACAAGCACCTGACTACCGGCACATGTTCGTAAAATAAAAAAGGATGCACTTTAACATATTTTGGACAGTGATTATGTGTGCACAGTTACATCACCAAATCGTAGAATTATTTCAGTCCTCAAATTTTTACTTTTCAATATATTACAAAAGTTTGTTGTCTTGTACAGCCAATGCACCTCAAATATTGTACAATATTAGTTTTCTCAAAGTCACGTGGTCAAGCATNGAAATGCACGGTCAGCAATGAATCTAGCAAATGGCATGGCTCAGTCTTCTTGAACTGGTATAGTCAAGGCACTTAACATGAAAAGGCATTCAAAACTTTATAATACTTCAATGTATTTGTATAAGTTTTCTTACCTAGCAATCTTCGCATTGCATTGACACAAAATTATATTGGTTGTTAATTTATCAAGGCAAAATCTGCCACCACTAGGATAAATTCTAAAAACTTTAAACAGCTTCATATGGGCAGCTTTCAAAACATACAACTCACACTACCAAGCACAAGTCATAAAACAGATAACATACAACCATTGTCTGAAGCATTTGTAGTGAAGAAGTGCATGAACCATAGCAAATTTGAGTTTACCAGCTCAGTACACACCACAGACCTCAGGCAAAACTGAAGTTGTTGTTTTCAGCAAACTAAAATGTTAACTGCCAAATAATAAAATCCAAGGACATCACAGTTCATTCATATCACATCATCTGGTTGTTGTTCATGGTTCCCATGCATTTTTAAAAATCATTTTCCATACTTTTTAATACCTTTTCAATACTAAATTTAAGACGTTCAATACCATTCTTGTCTTCATTTTTTTTAAATTCTTAATCATCAAACTCAATTTTACACATTGCACAACACTGCATTAATAATGAAGTGCTTTTCCTTCAGTGAAATTCTGCTTGGATACTTGAGATTTCTGTTTCATTCAGAACTTCCATACTTTTCAATACCTAATGTACGTTTTGGCAAAATTCAAAACTTTTTCAAGGTCTTCAAAACCAATTTTGAAATTCAATACTTTTCCAATACTTTCAATATTGCATGGGAACCCTGTGTGATGAATACTAGCACACAAGCAGTGTTCCAAACACATTTTTTGAAAAAAAGTGATGTTATTTCAGTGACTTTGGAAAATTTGTAACAAAATAACATTTTGACCTCTAATGAACTCAAATATGGAAATATCTTCACTACTTCCACAAATCCATTTCAATGTGTCATGACAACATTTAATGATTATGTGAAAGCTATTGCCACAAAAAAATTCTGTTTAAAGATATCCCCAAAGTTTGCAAATAAACAGTGACTTAATTATCTGCGATATCATAAGTGTGGGACAAATAAGTAGAATTATAGCCAAGGATTAAAATGAAGCATTTGTGCAAAATTTCCTGATTGTGAAATAAGCAGTTCATTTGATAATTAAGTTTTAAAATCACCACTTTATTAAAAAATTACAAGAATGTAACAAGTACCTTAAACTTGTGCAGGTACTATTTTTGCAACTGATCTCCCAAAAAATTACTACTGAGAAAATTTTACCACTGCAATATATAGTTAAGGTACAAAGAGCCATCATAATTAAACCACAAACACATGAAAACATAATTTCATCATGTGACACAATTTTAGTGATGATACAACTTATAACACAATGCATAAAGCTTTGAGGTTTCACATTGATCTATGTGTAGCACACATAGCATATTTCATGTGGAAACAGTTTCACTAAAAAGATGGTATACGCAGTTAACAACAACACTTCAAACTCACCTCTACTTCGCCAGAGTCATTCTCTACAACTTTACGAACCTTGACAACCACTCGATACCTGAAATGAAAAAACATTCCTGTAACTATCATAATAGCAAAATTGCAAAGAAAAAAGAGACAGCATAACGTCAAAATGTTGAAAAACAGAAATAGATGCACATGAACTTTTGCTTTTGGCATGCATATGCATTGGCTTTTCAAATCACAGCATACTTCAACCACAACAAAACATCTGATCAAAAATAGTTTGAACAAAACGCTAAACCCACTTTCAAATAACAAACCAAACTACTACAGTAGATATACCCCATAACATCAATTTGTGCAGTTTGTGGAACCAGAAAAAAAAGCGTTGTTATAGGTCAGCGGTCCCGAAAGTCTAGCCAGTGGGCCAGATAGGATTCCAATCCAGCCCATGAGCTTTCTTAAGAATGTTTAGTATTTTAACAATTTCGTGTAACAAAATTAATGTAAGATGTAATTATACAAAAAGCATTTGCTGTAATTGAGAATTTTATTCTGATAGGCGTTAGAAACCAAAACAAACCAAGCTTTCTGCAGCATCAAGCACAAAACCAAATATTACGACTGCCATGCAGCAAAATAAGCAGTTTCATAAGTCACATTGCAAGCATGTTAGCAAGCAAAGAAAATAAATAGCAATATACCAATGATGTAATGAGCGTTGTTTTTATGTTTTAATTTTAATACAGAAAATAGCCTGGCCCATGGATGCTGATAAGATCGCGAATTTGACCCAGCATCCAAAAAGTTTGGGGACCGCTGACTATAGGTGAACTGTTGTTATAGCTGAACTACAAAAAAATACTCCTGAGATGGCTTTTTGGTTCAGCACCGAAGCCTGGCAAGCGTTATGAGTGTTATTTGATTAGGATTGTTGCTTGCTGTATCATGTTTTTATGTATTCTGTGATAAGTGAGAAATTATTTTGTCTTTATTTTTCAAAACTGCTGTCAACGTCATTATTAGGATATAGAAATCTTTTGCAACTTTTGCCACTTTTGCACCATTTTCACTGTTGAGTGAAACAATGATGTCATACTTTTTCCATAACAGGGTAGTGCTTCTTTTGTTTGACAATTTACGCTCTGCCCCACTAAGACCATCGATCAAGTGACTATAGTCACAACAATCCCTGATACTGTACAGTAAAACTCATGTAGCAATTTCCCTCAATTGCACTGATGGCACAATCCTTGATACCATTCTCATATCACACCTGGCATGGATCAATGATTTGCTGCTTAAATGTGTTCCTATTCGGTCATAGAAGATTTGTGTGGTGGCTCCACATAGTCAAGCTTTCACTCTAAACCTTGAAGAAAACTTCAACTATTTGTTTAAATGAACAAAATATTATGTGGGGACTGACCAAAATGTTGTTATAGGTGAAGTGACGATATAGCCAATATTGTTATAATTGAACCCAAAACACACATAAAAGATAAGCCAGGACTAACAAAAAAGAATCATTACAAGCGAACTGTTGTTTATAATAGCCAAAGTCGTTATAGGTGAATTCTACTGTGGTTGCAAATCTGCAGTGCTGTTTCTCCACCAAAACTTTGTGAAATTTCTGAACACATACATTCCAGTCTCACGTTCTATGCCTCTCATTGCTTCTTGATTACCTGTTGTAAGGAAGTTGTCATTTAACATTAACACCGCAAATGATTTACAAGCATGAATGCAAGCACTTGCTAAATAGAACAAACATGAACAAAAATATGAACAAAACTTTTGTGAAAAAAGAAAACTCCTTGCACTTTGTAAATTAGGCAACTACATCTGCTCTTATCTATGACAAGGAAGTAAAAGCAAAATAATTTGCCTTGTCAGCAGAATGGCCCAAGTTGTGAGCAACATCAATAAAACTTACCCATCCAGCAATCCAATTTTTAACTGTATACGATGTCCAACATCTTCTGTAGCCTGAGTTTGAGTACTTAAGTTGCTCACTGCAAAGTACACAATCGGTTGCTCATTGCAAAGTACACAAGCAACCATCTAATTTCTGATTAATTAGTCCCCTAATTAGATAATAATTAGTTGTTTTAGGCCATAACTTTGGAACCCGAAACCCTAGAACATTTGTTTTCAACTTTTTTCATGCAGCGACCCATTTTGCAACCCAATTTAACCTAACAACCCCCTTCCGAAAATTTCCAGTTAGGCATCTGAAATGCAGTTGTGTTTGCACAATAGAAAATCAAAAGACTAAAAAATAATGTACAATATCACAATCTTTAACAATTTATTAAGTCATGCACATGGCAGCATCATTCAGAAAGAACTGTGCCATATACACATCACTACTCATTGAAAACTAGAATAACTCCCAAGTTAGCTACCGTAATCAGGTATATATCTAATTTACAAACACACCACATTCTTACATCACAAAGTTATTTGCGCATTGCCAAACGCATTCTCCATACCAAATTTGAGCCAAATGGTAACGTTAACACTATTGGGTGATCTGATGTGGAATGACCCCATAATGTACACCAAACATAAGATTAAACAAACAAAATACCAACAGGATGAACTGGTGTGTTCTTAGACGACTATACTTTTAGAATTCCCTTGTTTCAAACAATTCCTCTCAATCTTTATTTCATGAAAGTAATTGCTAAAGTGAGCATTATAGTTTTCTTAACGCAGACATCACATATTCCTGTTGAAGATAACAAGGTTAATGTCACTTCAAATCATTGATAAAACATAAGCTTCGAAATATCTGCTCGTGTGTATTTAATGCAAAGTGACAGTGTCTACGTCACATTACGCTACAGCAGGGTTGATAAAAATCATGATTTTTTTATTTAAATCGGATTTTTTTATTTAAATCAGATTTTTTTGATTTTTATGTTTTATCTACTGTGTGGAGGGTGGCCACCAAACAAGCAGTAATTTTTTATTTTAATTGAAAAGTTTGTTTTAATATAGTTTTTTTGAGCTGTGTTTCTTCTAGCACACCAACAGTTGCTATGATTGACAAAACTTTAATAGCTTTTATATTTTGTGTTGTCATAAGAAGTCTCTGCCTTCTTTAATAATAAGTGAAACCGATTAAAATACTAATTAAATGTGTCATAAAAATCACACAAAGCTTTAAAACTGCGTATGATTTTTTGCTGTTTTTGTTGATTTTGTCACTGATTTAAATGAAATGATTTAAATCAATCAACCCTGACCAGAAATAGCTGAACTTTCATTCAAACTTTTTTGCGCTTATGCAAAATCCCTTAACACGTTGAGAGCCGACCTACGTGACATTCGTACTTGGATTTCGACCTAAAAAACAGCAGTTTTGGGTTGCCTTACCAATGCCCTAGCTCCTCCGCCGATTGCACTAGAGAGCTGTTCAAGAGCTCAAACGGATCAGCCAGTCTAGTAGATTGCACTCGAAAAAAAAATTTTTGGTTGGTGGGTGCGGATTTTTTGTGACTGACGTCATAAGTGAAGTAGTTTTAAGGTCATTTTGGCTCATGTTACCTGGCCCTAGGGCCCACCGCTAGGCCAAAGTATTTTGCTGAAGTTTTCATTCGAAACTAGGCTCGAGTCCAAGTCTTTTGAGCCTTTGATCGACTTTCTAGCGTTT
>JGI24158J21664_10014840_pt1 | contig 10197 bp, 6 predicted proteins | sample Ectturendosymbi3_FD_21664 | JGI IMG/M metagenome (IMG submission 21664) | reverse complement strand
GTATGAGGCACCAGCTTTCCGAGAACGGTCTTCTGTAACGCTACAATGCTGAACCACGATTTGCCCTCCATGCCAGAATGAAAGTTGCGCTCGCGTTTGTACCAATTGACAATTTGTACTACGCTTTTGATGCTTTGTCCAACCAACTGGCGAACGAACTCACGCCCATCCTGAACTGGTTGGAAGACAATTATATCGGCTGAACAGGACGTAACAACCGTCGAAGCTGCCCCGTACTCTTTCCGCCAGAGATTTGGGGCATGTACCAGCGCACAATAAGCGGCATTGACAGAGCAAACAACCATCCCGAAGCAGCCCGTCAACGCCTAAAAAGAGAACTTGACGTTGTCCATCCCTCAATCTGGAAGTTCATAGATGGTCTTCGCCGTGTCCAAAACGGGAGAGATGTCACATATGAGCAATACGTTCGAGGTGAACCTGGACCAATGAAAAGACGGGAATATATACTAGCTGACCAGCGCCTCCTCACAACCGCAAACGATTACAACAACAGAGACATCATAGAATATCTTCGTGGAATCGCACATAACTTCCGCATGGAATAAACAGTAAACTTCCTGGTGCAAAACTTTTCAACAATATATTTGAAATTCTTTCAGGAGGTTGAGGAGTCATGATTGCGATTAATTGTGAATTGTAATTGTGAGTTTGAAGTATTTGTATATTGTAAAATGTCAATAATGATTTAATTTGCTTGCTGATGACAATGAAGATCATATGTTGATGCTGATTAACTGTTGGATCTTAGATCATGTTTGTGAAAAACCACATAGTTTTTTAAATAAAACCTTTCATTGATCAGTGCCAGAAAAAACGCGAATTTCCCGGGAATCTAACTTAGATTTCCCGCGAGCTTTCGTGGAGTTTTCCTAACACGCTTTCCACTATTGTTAAGTTTTGCATGAGCTGCACCTTTAAAGTTGCTGTTTTTTAAAGAATTATTAACATTTGAGACTGACACATCAACTGTCATAAAGCTCTTATCCACCTCTCGTTTTTCATTTCCAGCGCCGACGTCTGAAACGCCCCGTAATCTTTTGCGGTTAAACGCAAACAAAGGGCAAGGAGTGATCAAGACAACCAACTCCTCTGACATATAGAACACAATAGCAGGCAACAGAAATCGAATGAAATGGAGTACATGCCGCGGTCGCATTAACGAATAAAGACATGTCACTCAATAATGAGTTTACAAACTAGGCGTCAAGGTACGGCAATCGTCGCAAAAAGAGGTAGTTTATGGGCCGAACGTTACTTTGATGTTAGGACAACAAACGTTTACCTCAACTAGTTTCGCATTTGCACGCAAGCAATCGCTTGTCACTGCACTGCTTTACTGTAAACTGAGCACCAAGGGCGTACGCAAGGGGTGGGTTTGGGGTTAACCCCCCCTTGACCTTGATATTTTACAAAAATTTCATTACCTGGACAAACGAGATTAATTGTTTTCGCATACGTTTTGCTTGTTGATACCACGAAATACATTTTCATGCAAATTTCAAGGAACATGGTAAATTGGCCAAAAAGTAATAATTGGGTTTTGGTGGGAATATGGTTATCGTCTGCGTCCAGAAACCATCTCGCCACTTTTTGCAAACCTTTAGTCCACTTTGCTTGTTTAAGATTGTTTTCTGCGATAGTTCACTTTATCCAGGGTTTTTTAAGGCGTTTTAGGGGCCCGATTCGGGTCCCTAGAATCAGAGAAAATTATCATCGGGTCCCTAAAATCAGAGAAAATCGGGTCCCTAGAATCAGAGAAATCGGGTCCCTACAGACCCATACTGGGTACCTAACATTTTCCTTAAAAAAAACCTGCTTTATCCGAAACGATTGTCTTTATTTTGTCTGCTATGGCTGACCAGCGCATGCGATGACCGCATTGGCTACATTACCAATTTCTGTAGCATGATAGAACTGTTGCACGAGCTCAAAAACAGCATTTTTTTATATAGAAGCATTCAGGCATTTGATAATGTCTCAACAGGGAACTGGACTTCTATATATAACAAAAAATTGAAAGTTTTCTTGCGGACTTTATGCGCATTCTCAATTCTTGTGTAGGCTAGCAAAATTCGATCTTGCAATCCGGTATCAAGCGAAATTTCTGACTTTACGCCATGTGCACATGCACAGTCATATGCTACATGCCAAATACGCTGAGAAAACTGATGATTAAGGCTTTGGGTTTGGTGTTTAGGTAGGTGTGTCGGGTTAAGGTTTGGTTTAGGGTTGGAAAAAGAAATATAATTGATGTCTAAGACTAAGTCCAATATTTTTTTGTGTTTATCGTAATTCCTGTACTGTAGCTTGCGGGCATCTGGCATCTAACCAACAAGCTTTATTTTACACAACACACATCAAAAAGTAATCGCTAAACTTCATTCCTTTTCTCTGAGAAGCACAATGACTGACAAACAGTAATAGGTCAGAAATTTCGCTTGACACTGGGGTGTGCGCCAGCCAGTCGAGCCGCACACTCACTATGCTCGACTGCTCGTATTCGACAAGAGATTTAGCGCAGCATGATTTTGCAGTTGTAAATTGTTCTGACACAGTGATGAGTGTGTTTTATGCCCTTGACTTAACACGCAGACTGATATTTTTGCAGTTATGAATGCTGTGTCTTAGCGTTGAGTTTATTTTCCTCCGGTATCCTAACTTGGAGCGCTGATAGTTTATATTCAGTGCAATGACACATAAAATAAGTGCGTGTGAAAGAATATGCACATTATGTCAACAAACTTCGCGAAAACGTTGGTTTGGGACCATGAATATGACGTCAAATTGTGACGTCACAAACAGCGCACACCAAATACAAATTACCACGACATGCCACTGAATGAACCCCCTATGAAAATTTTCTGCGTACGCCACTGCTGAGCACTGCTTTACTATAAACTGAACATTCTATCCACGTAAAATCAACGTTACGCCAGTGAGGTGACACGTTGTTCACGAACGCAAAAAACAGTGTTCTGGAACATTTAGTTCAGAGGCGAATCCAGGTCAAAAGCATCACTCGGGCTCAACACGCCGTTTATACCAAAGCCACTGACAGAATGCAACCGTTCGAGGCTTGCATCATTGAAATTTCTATTTGCTTTTACTCTGGCTAACACTATCGTTGCTATGTAACGGTAGTTACGCATACGTAACAATGAATTAGAATTTCTCATGAGAACTCGTCGATTGTTGCGTAACGTATGTTACAGAGCAATAATAATGTCAGTTAGTTCTCTGCATACTAGGCTCATTCATATTAGCACATTACTGAACAATATTTTTGTTCGTTTGAAATTATTCTCGAACGGGAACTTGTCTATGCCAATCGATTGCTTCGAAAAACATTCAATCTGATATGAATTGTATTTAAAAAATGCTTGTTTGTAGAGGGCAGCTCGAGCTTTAACGGATGAGATGAGCCCAAGTAAACGTCTGCGTACTTGTCTCATTCCTTTTCCCGAATCGAATCATTCGTTTGAAATTATTTTCGAATGAGAACTGTTCATTGGACTGGATTTCACATTCAATGCTCTATGCCAGCGGTTTTCAATGTAAGGTCGCGACTCCCAGAGGCAGTGTTCTCTCTACGGTGCCCAAATGCTCAGTGCCAGCAGACCCCTTGTGTAGTGAAATCACATTATCGCCCACGAGCAACAGTCCAGATTTAATATCGTATATATACCGCATAGCCTCTGTAACGCTTGAAACGCTTTACTGTCTATGTGTTTACATGGTTGCACAACTACATGCGCACTAAACAAACATTTGCTTAGTGTACATTTTCTGAGGGAACACTGCCCAGAGGGGTTGTGAACATTTTTGGTGGGGTCGCGAGTATATTTTTTATGCACACAGTTGTATTACATTTGGTTTGATGGAGTTTTAGATGGGGGTCGTTGGTTATTGTGGGCTGCTGCAATGGATCGCGGACTTGCGGTACAAAAAGGTTGAAAACCACTGCTCTATGCAAATCTGTTGCTTTAAAAAAAACGATTTAATCTGATATGAATTATGTTAAAAAATACTCGAATGCTTAATTGCAGTGAGCAGCTCGGGCTCTAACGGATGAACCCGAGTAAAGCGCGAGCGAACGAAGACGAGAGAACGCTTGCTACGAACGATAGTTTTTGATTCAGGTCACCTGCAACATGAATGCGAAAGGCCAGACATGGAACGAAAATACTTGAATAGTAACATAGCCCAAAGCATAAACCCCAAGTTAACAACCACAATCAGTGTTATGTGTGGTGCCACAAATATACAAAGCAATCAGTCTTGCATTTTACAATATTATAAATCGTAATCAAAGACTTCGGCTAAGCCAGAGCTCCCACTGATTCAGTCACTTTGTATGGGGCGCTGTTCGTAAAAAAATCATATCGGACAGATTTAGCACAAAAACTGCTATCTCTGTGCATATTTAGCTATATCTGTGCAGAGATAGCTAAATATGTGCCGAGATAGCTATCTCTGCGCAGAGGTAGCTAAATATGTGCCGAGATAGCCAAATGCGCGCAGAGATAGCTATCTCTGCGCAGATATAACTAAATATGCACAGAGATAGTAGTTTTTGTGCTAAATCTGCCCGATATAATTTTTTTACGAACGGCGCCCCATAACTTTGCACGACAACTAAGAACTTTATGCCGAGCAAAATACCTTGCGGACAGCGCTTGCGGCTATTGCGAATCGTGAAGGGAATACCTTTGAGTGGAATGCCTCGACCTTTGGTAACCTACAATATGATGATGGAGGGAGTGCGCTTTGAATCAAATGGCTCGACTTTGCATTAATGTAAGATTTCTGCAAGATTTCAGTCTGACCGAAATGTCCCGTGACCGAAACGGCCAGTCCGAATCGGCCAGACCGAATCGGCCAGACCGAAATGGCTCAGACCGAAACGGCTCAGGCCGAAACGGCCAGACCGAAACGGCCAGACCGAAACGGCCAGACCGAAAAGTCCTGTTCCGACGTAGGACAGGCCGTAGTCTGTATTTGTTAACATTTATAGCTTTCTTGAGATACAAAATGTTATTAATCTAAACCTGTGGCATGCACCAGGAGATTGACAAGTCCAGACATTAAAACAGTTTGTGCATGCGTATTTCGGCCAGTTAAAAGCAAGATGCGCATGCTTTTCAAACAAAATTCACCAAAGCTCATGGTGAAGTTTATTCAATTTGCACTAATGAAAGAAAACGTTCAACGTGGCGCACATGCTTTGGCCGCCCTCGCTTTGTTCCCTCGGTAACAGTGGTTTCATAACTGAACGATAGGCTTGATGCTGATTTACTGCAAAATTTTGTTGAAATTTTTATTTCATTACAACATCTCTAGCTAATCATCGTTAATTGAATGGCAATGATTAAGACCCAATTCTTTTCGTTAAGCAAACTACGAGCCTATTGTATGTATCTGCGGGAAAATACTTGATAATTTCAAAATTAATTCTCACAATTTACAAATACTGTGTTGCGAACTAAATGTAAATTTTCCGAATGTGTAGTTCCCCTGCACAAACGTGAAGGCCCCCTAGTGAAGACTTTCTGGCGTCGGTTCTACCGAAATTGTGTCTGCAAATGAAACGGAAAAAAACAGAGAAATGAGAAAAAAATTAGGATATTTTGTTGTGATGGCCATTTGGCCTCGGAAGGAATGTGCCATAACGTCGAAATCATTTTTTTACAAATCACCATTAGGGGCAATGGCGTATACCCCGGGTGTGCTAGGTGTGCGGCGCACAAGCCCACACCTTGTCAAACCGTACATGACGTGACATTTTCTAGATTGCGATCAAGGGAAAATCGCAAAAAGGCTAGAAAGATAACTGTGTACGTCGCATTGATTTTCTGAGCCAAATTTCAAAACTGTCTAATTTCAACTCGCTTGATTTAGCTGACTTTTTCATTCCACTAGTTTCCTGTTGCGGTTTTTGATGTAACAACCCAGGGTGCGTTGAGGCAGCCGCACACCTTTATTTGTGACATGAGCATCATATTTGCCAGGACATATTCAACCTTCATTAAGTGAGAATATATAGTTCCCAGGAAAAGATTGGTTACTGAACAAAAATCTCTTGCTTATATATGAGTTAAGGAGTCTTTGGATCCAAATTTAAAAGTACAACCTTCCTATGCCTTCAAAAAGAAATACAAATTATACCTCCTAAATCAATATTAATCCTTGTTAAATACCTGCTACCTTAAACATTCCTCATTATTGAATATCTAAAGCTCAACTGGCGTATCTATAAAAAGCAAAAGCAGATAAAACGTAAGAACGGATACCTAAGGCTTAGCCCCGGTCGACGCTTGGTTGGCAGATGGCTTGCCACTCTTGTATTCGCCTTGATGAAGTTGACTGCACCGTCAACGAAACGTTGGCAGTATCCGTTTTTACGTTTTATCTGCTTTTACTTTTTATTGATAAACCAGTTGATCTTTAGATATTCAATACATTTAACCCGGTGTCTTCGGAATAGCAAGATACTCCTCATTATTATAATAACCCTTTCTCATGGTACAAACCTTATTAATATATCACCATCTCGCCATTAGGCTAGTGGGGGACCTAACTAGAAAACCTACCAGGTTATATTAGGTACCCCGGGAAGATGCAAATATAATTTTGATTGTGTTTCTATTCTGTGCGTTTGCTTGTTTATTTTTGTAAGTTTTTTTGTGTGTGTCTGTTTCTCGAATAAAAAATGAATGAATGAATTGGCAGTTCAGCTGGATTGAGCATAACGCCGTATCAGATCTATTCCGCCAGTAGCTGTTTCAACAGCCACAAATTAAAGAAATGAAAGCTTTTTTCGTACTTTAAGTGCATTCTCTATCCTTCTGTAGTTTAGCATGTTTCGAAAGGGCAACCCTGGGTGTGCGCCATTCTAGACGCGCACCTTCTGGACTCGACAGCTCGTATTCGAGAAGGTATTCGCGCAGAGCAGCAGACTGCTTTTGCAGTTGTGAAATGCGCGGTTGCAGGGCTGTGTGTTTTACTCCCTTGTTTTAACGCGCGCTCTGATATTTTTGCAGTTATGATTGCTAGGTCGTAGTGTTGAGTGTATTTTGCACTTTCATCTTAAGTTGGAGCGCTGATAGTTTAAAGTCAATACAATGACATATTAAGTTATACAACAACGAATAAGGAAAGTATGTGTAGAATGATACGCATTGTGTTAACAAACTTCGCCAAAACGTTGGATTAGAAAGGTGAATTTGATGTCGTAGTGAACGTCACAAACACCGAGCACACACTAACAATGACCACCATACGCCACTGATTAGGGGGTCCCTGTAAGCATTTTGGGGGGGCCAGAGTTGGGCTGCTGCGGCACTGACGCCAATACCGCATTAGTGAACAGACTTCGTTGTACAGTATATTTCGGTTCTTTCAGCACACCATGCAGAACTTCAGAATAAAAGAATTAGCTGCGAGATCTCATATTTGCTAGCAATCTAAAATATGTTTGTAATATTCTGACTTTTACTATTGAAAATTGAATTAAGTCAACCTTTGACCAATGATGACTAACGGTTGAGTAAAAGACACTAAAAATACAAACTCTTCTTATTTGAAAGAGGTTTCCTGTTCTGGACAAAAATTTTGGACGCTGTTATCAATACTGCCACGTATTTTATCTATACTTTCATTTCATGATTTCGTTTTAATTATTTTCGTTTAAGTTTTGCTCCAATTTCGCATTGAATACGTTTAATATCAACGTATGAGCAGTTTTGATCAGTAAAACATGTTTATTATTCGCTGCCCCAAAATAAACTTGCTTGCTACAGTTAGGCAGGTTGAAAGACGGCTGTCACGGCCATAAGTGCAATTTTTCATCAACGACACTGTGGCAAGTTAAAAGTCTTACCCACTAAAAATACCAATGCTTTTGAAAGGGGCGCAAAGGTGAATAAGTGCAATGTAAAATGTTCTAAGGTCCTTCGGAGCATGTGAGAAGGTAGTTTAGGAACCATATCCTAAGGGAAATGACGTAGTAGAAAGTGGTAGACGAATTTACTTCAAAACATTGGGTTTGGGTATCTAAATAAAACGGGTTGGAACAATCTTTTTAAGTACAATGCTCTGAAAATTAGTAGCTCGATATTTGGCAACGTCAACTAGTAAAGCCACGACGAAACGATTCATATTGTCTGATATGCGGTTTCGTTTCATGAAAAGGTGACTGCAAATTTTGATAAAGGAAATAAGGCGATACTATGGGAAATCTGCGTTGATTTGGAAAATGCCATTATTGTCATTGCAGCATAGGGTTGAGTCGATAAAAGACATGCATACGAATTTCATATTATCAGAAATGATCACTGTGCCAGGGTCGGCGCTACCATATAGGCGAACTAGGCGGCTGTATAGGCGCTGGGCCAAAGGGGGTGCAAAAATACAATTGTGTGGTTCACGAAGTGACAAACGTACACCAAAATAAGAGAATGAACATGAAAGTGAATGAAACGCACGATTATGTAGTTTATGAGAAGATAAAGGTACACTATTTCAAGTTTCCTCCAGAAGGGTTAATCTTTTTCCTATTAATTTCAATTTCACATAACTAGGCAAGCTATGTCGCAATTTAGTATAAATTTTATTCATGTAATAAATTTTTCTCATGTACAAAACGTCCTTCATATTTCCGCAAGATATGTGATGAGCAGTTGCATGCGCAGAAAATTTTCATGGAGGGGGGTTTCATTCAGTAGCATATGGTGGTCATTTGTATTTGGTGTACGCTGTTTGTGACGTCACAATTTGACGTCATTTTCAGGTTTCCAAACCAACGTTTTGGCGAAGTTTGTTGACATAATATGCATATTCGTCTACACGCATTCCCTTAATTTATGTGTCATTGAACTGAATATAAACTATCAGCACTCCAGGTTAGGATATCGGAAGAAAATACACTCAACGCTACCACCCAGCAGTTCATAACTGCAAAAATATCAGGCTGCGTGTTAAAACAGGGGAGTAAAACACATCACTGCGTCAGAGCAATTTACAATTGCAAAATGAGGCTGCACTGATATCTTGTCGAATACAAGCAGCGGACTGGAGCACAGAAAGTGTGCGGCTGGACCGTCTGATGCACACCTCGGTTTGCAAGATCGAATCTTGCTAAACCACACAAGAATTGAGAATGCGCATAAAGTACGCAAGAAAACTTTCGTTTTTTTGCTATGTATAGACGTCGAGCAAACTTTTAGTTGTCCTTTTTCCCTGCTGAGACATAATAAAATGCCTGAATCCTATTTTAACAACTGCTGATTATGAGCTCATGCAACAGTTTTATCATGCTATAGAAATTGGTAATGCAGCCAATGCGGTCAGCGCATGCGCTGCTCAGCCATAGCAGACAAAACAAAGGACAGTTGGTTCCGATAAAGTGAACTAACATGGAACACAATCTTAAACATGCATAGTGGACTAAATGTCTGCAAAAAGTGGTGAGATGGTTTGTGGATGCAGACGATTCCCACCACAATCTTATTATTACTTTTTGGCCCATTTACAACGTACCTTGAAATTTGCATGCAAATTCATTGCGTGGTATTTACAAATTAACAAGCAAAAAGTATGCGAAGACAATTAATGTCCTTTGCGCAGGTAATAAAGTTGTCGTAAAATATCAAGCTCAATGGGGTGTTTTAACCCTTGTTTTTTAAAAAATAACCCCCCTTGCGCACGCTCTTGGTGATGAGTAGAGTAAGGGTCTTTCTTTAGGAGGGGTGGGCCCTGGAAAAGGTCTTGCCTAGTGTGCTCACAAGTCTATCAATGGTCTCCTGTCAGGACTAACATAGCATGCCATCCAGACCATACTTTATCAAGCTCACTGCAAAAGTTTAAGGGTACCACCTCTGTTCTTTTCATTTCTTGATACTTGGTTTTTACTGGCTGCACCGCTTATACCCGAGTAGGTTTATGTCGAAGCCTTCACTAAATCATGTTTCAGCCATCAAGTGTAGTCAGATTAGGAAGCGCTGCCGAAACGCCAGAATTATTGGCGTTAGTAGCCTAGTTCATGGCTTCTCAAATTTTTTCGTTCTACGACCCAGTTTTAAAAAGTTTTTATGCGACCTTCATGCCCGTATTAGAGGAGAAGCAGGGGGGAAAAGGAGAAGCAGGGGCCAAAGAAGCAGGGGGCAAACCTATTGGATG
>JGI24158J21664_10014839_pt1 | contig 10197 bp, 7 predicted proteins | sample Ectturendosymbi3_FD_21664 | JGI IMG/M metagenome (IMG submission 21664) | reverse complement strand
GGCAGTGTCAACTTGAAAAAGAAGTACAACACTTACTGTACAACGAATAGGTAACTTAAATAGAAAGTGGAAATTCCTCCCCTGAACTCATGAAATTCCTCTCTGGGGAGGAATTCCTCCCCGGTTGGGAACCACTGGTTTAAACTGTTTCGTGATCATTTAAATTTGCAAGAACTTGCATATGAATGGCGGTGAAAAGCAGGGTGCGTCTTGTAAACAAATATGTAGTTATTTTCTCTCCAGGCGGACTAAAACTTGTGTGACTTGCACACAAATTTTGCGGCGTCGGGAAATATGAGATCAATTTGTTTCAACACGAGCCCGAGAGAAATCAAATTTTTCTTCTCAGAAATCTTGCTTATTATTTAGCAATGGGCCGCAAGAGTCTATCTTAACTTTCTACTGGCATTGTAGGCAAAAGTTTCGAAGCATTCTCTCCACAAGCATTTTCGGCATAAGCTGACCCATGGCAGTTAAGCACCCCTAGCAATGCCACTTTTTCATCACAAAACACAAAACAAGAGCGAAACCGAAACATGTCCACCGTAATTAAAGCTGTGCAAGATTCTTTCCAAGCTTTTAATTGCAACTGTGCAATCTTGTTGTTGATATCTCAAGACATCCTGCATGAGTGTAGAGCTTTCTCCGCTTGTTGTTTCAGTTACAGTTCATCAACTGATGGAAGAACGTGCATGAGCAAAGCTTTGGATTATGCTAAGAACACTGCACTTTCGAATTCCCAAGGAGGAAGAAGAGGCCAAAGCAACGTGCAACAAGATATTGTGCTGATAACGGATGGGTAAACACCGAAAGTCCCGATCTGACAATTTTTATAATAGAGGCAAAATATCGGTTTGACTTTGTCGCTGTTAAGAGCTCTTGTATATATGCAGATTAATTAAACCTAGTAACACCTCAATTTCTAAGCTACTTTAGTAAATAATTGTTTTTGATTACCATCCGCAAACTAACGAACCGTTTTCTGCAGCTGTGCCAACTGTCTATCAGGCGTAGCAAATACTCTTCTTGCCAAAACCAAAGCTCTTATTTCCGAAGGAATCCATGTTTATGTGATTGGAATTGGACTGCATAACAACTGTCGAGAAAACCTAAAGGTAAACAAGTTTTTCTGTAACTTTGTGTCTATACTTTCGATTTACCAGCATACCAATCTCAGATATAATATAATTGTGAGCAGCTTCTTTTCTATACCATACAATTAGATGGTGTATAAACCACCTGATTTTAGTCGTTGCTAAATAATGGAAATACCCAACTGCTGCTGCTCAGTTGCACCCAATGCAAAAAGTGGACAACCCGCGTGACATATGCGCCCCGCGTGCCTATTTAATGTGGCCCACGTAAGAATTTTCGTTACCCAATTTTTGGCTTGCGTATTAAAGCAAAACAACGTGTCGGATTTGCGTGTCAAAGTAAGAAAAACATGTACCCTTGATTGGTTCTTGGTTATGATTTTCATCTTAAAATACGATTTGGAACTTTTCAGGACCCACCCACAACATTCCACAATTAATGCGGTCCAGGCTTAGGAAATATGTTCCCCAGCCCTGTAGCCCTGCGTTTCGAGCGTTTATCGATACTAAGCCGTCCTGTATGTCATGCTACCGAGCTCTACTGCAAACACAGTCAAAGCGTGATTGTAGACAGTTTGATACCTTTAAATTTCGTGCGCCCTGACAGTGGAAAACAAGGTAGTCTTCATCAAAAAGAGTTTTTTAAAGCGCCAAACACGGCCTACCTAGGATATCTTAAGTAGGCCGTAGTGGGAAGCCCTTCGAAAGCAGGAAAAACTCAGTCAGTTGAAAACGAACAACGTTTCTAAATACTTATTTGGTCAGTTTTAAATCACCACCATTACGTGATTGTTCTCAGTTTTACTTGACACTTGTATATCACATAATTTCCGGTGCGGCTCGTATTTTTTTTTAAGTTATAGCTTTTTTACTGCATTTCAATTAGCTTGTATCTCGAGTGCTGCAGACGTCTAGTCTCTAACAGTGAAAATTATTTGTTAACCAGCAGGCGACTGAATAGTGCAGCAAAGCAATAATAAAATTTAACGTGTCGCGGCAAAACAAACCTTGATAAAAACAATTTTGGAGTATGAAGAACACAAAACTTGGACATGTGTAAAGCTAGTTTTACAACATTTTCTCCGATTAAGGTTTCACTCCTTCGCTTGAGCATACAAGGCATTTTGCAATTCACTATGTTTCTTGAGATTGCAAATTTTATTTCCTAATTTTGTCATTCTGTTTCAAAGATTTTGGCTCAAGGAGGAAAATGCGCCCATTTTTTCTACATAAACCAGTGGGACAAAAGTGTAGATTACTTCATTGAAAAGCTGCGGAACCCTGATCCCAATAAATGCATCTTTACAGCATGGGGAAATTCGGGACGATGCTGATAAGAATGTGGAAAAAAGTGGCTTTTGCTTGCCGCTGTTCAGTAGTTGCCATGCAGTCGATGATGTATACATGTTCTTTTGCAAAATTTAAGCAGACGTTTGTTTTTAAGAAGTAGTCCTAAATCGGCAATCATTTATGCTGAAGGATGGTCGACATCATTAGTATAGTCGCTACAATTTCTCCGAAGTTTTCTTGTTGAGACATTCATTTCATTGGTTCACTAAGTATCTTTGTGTTGCTTATTGTTGGCATGCTGTTGAGAAGTCGTTTCTAACAAATCTTTGTGTGAATACACAAGAATGAGTAGATCATTCAAATGTGTCGTTTTTTGTGAATAAACCGCAAAAGCATTAAAGTGCTGCAACATTTTTGAGATGCTTGTCCACAGTTACCCAGCAAAACTAGCTCCAGGATGTATTTGCCCAGTGCACAGGTTGGTTTGCAGATGTCCATTACCCAAAGCATAAAGGTTCGGAAAACTCGAGATTCATTACACTGTATATTGTGACCTTCTGTCACATATATCCCATGCCTAACAGAAAATATGCAGCAAGCGTCAATAAGGTTTCAAAATTACTATCTTGTTAGCTTTGATACGTTCATGGAGTTGTTTGAGCCACTCGACAAATTAAATTTAATACGCCAGCAGCACGTTAATCAAACGAAACCGTTCATGTCATACAAACCAGAAATGCCATTTCCGTGCACTCGCAGCAAAATATATTTCAGAGTGAAAACTAGTCCACGATCGCTTTGTTTGCTCCGATGTTTTCCCGGATACCTAAAGGATTCAGGACAACATTTGCCTTTGTAAGCGGCAGACTCTGGATGTTGTGTTTCCCTCTCCTTTAAAGCAAACGATAGCCATCGTCTTGATTTATTTCACCGGACCTGATTTTAGCATATATATCCCTTTTGTCGCTAATTAAAATAAAACCACACCACAATTTTCCCTGAAACATATTTACATATTTAGGACAGATTTGGAGTTCATTGCAGAAATATGACGTTTGTATCACCTGCCCCAAAATTTAAAACACTATTTGAAAGCTCAAAAACTTTTCAGTTGTTAGGCAAAACAACAAGGTGCAATCATTCCCCCCGAAATAACCAGCTGGTTTCGGCCTTTCTGTAAAATAATTTCCTGCAACACATAAAATTAAAAACTTGTCCTCGTTGATGCTTTGCCAAAATTTTACCTAAAAAATCACACTCACCAAATATTTTCATTCTTGGTATCTTGGAGTTGCTACAAACTTTTGCGTGTGTATTAGAACAATTATTTCGGCATTACTAAAACCGCTTCAAGCCAAACTTAAATAGATGGTCGATCAACCTTTGAAAGTACAACAAACCAATGAGTATAAAGCAAAATAGGCCTATCGTTTAAATTGGATCCAGCGTTCAAACATCCCATCTTTCCCTAAGGAACCCACAGAAGAGCGATGAAGTCACATGGGAAACTGATTGTGACAAATTTCAAGCCACTTCGCCACAAAACATGTTTCGTGACTAAATGGCATTTACGCAGTAACCAGGGCCGGCTTTAGCCGATAAAGCTGCACTGGCCCCCGCGTCTCAACGGGCCCCGCGCCTTGTGAGCAAATAATTATCTCGTTTGAATGAAGTTGAAGGATAAATTTCCTCTAATTATCATCGAACGTTATCAAACGTGCTCAGTTCTCATGCTAGGGCGCTCTATTTGCACTCCACCCCGTCCCACTTTTTACGGATAGAACATGGTTGTTTCTAGTGCCAGTTAAGACTGCAGTAGACCTACAGCTACTGCAAACAAGGCGTGTAGTGATTCAACTTGCAATGAACAGGTCAAGATGAGTGTCTGTCGTATTAACTTTGATAGCAATTCTGCTAACGTAACGTTGTTCAGTTCTCGAAAGATTCTTCTTTTTTGAAACTTTTTGGTTAGTTGCAGGTCATCGGCATTTTAACAAAGGCTTGCAGTTTAGCTTTATGAGAGATTTTGACATAGATTAGATCAGTGGATTTAAACTTTTGTCTACCACGCCTCCCTTAAGTAATTGTCCTTGCGTTTAAAGACCCCTGACTTTAAATAAATAAATTGGAAGAACACTTTCCCTTTCAATAGCCTTCCATATTGTAGAGCGCGTATAAGGACCCTGGAAATTTATTGACGCCCCTCTGGGGAGGGGCGTTCCCGGTTACGAACTACCGGACTAGAAATTTTAAATTTTGTAAAAATAAAATTAACTGATCACATTGAAACAAACGACAAAAGATGAGATGTTGATCCTGTGGGGGCCAAAATTCTCATCCAAACCAGCGCAACATTTTGTGAAGTGTTCGCACTTAAGAAAGGCCTCCGTGTCTTTGTCCAACATATTGTACCGCGTTATTTGTCGGTCGTGCAAGTACTTTTATCATTTGCCGCCCCACCAAACTTTTATTGTGTGATTTGCCTATTTGCGAGCGTAAATCGGTAGAAAAACCACCACTTGAAAGCCCAGCGCAGCTTCATAAACGTAAAGGACACTGAAAGCTGCTCTGCAGCTTAACTAGGCAAGGAAAAAATTGTGAATGTCATCCAGCACACTCGTTCCTATTTTGGGGGGCTGTATGCTTCTATTCCATCAATCAACCATGCGCATTATGTATTGCGTTTGTTAAGTAATTCTACATCTGTGACGTGATAGTTGTAAAATCTTTCTACGTTACATTTCTAACTCATGAAAACAGTTTGAATTCCAAGTCCACGCATAATGAAGTATAATGAATAACTATAAAAATGAGCTTTTGTGGAACTTTGGGCGCATGCATGGGCTACTCTCTTGTGAAGTCTGTTTTTTTCGTGTAGTGTGTCGTAAAGCCTATGGTTGATCACGCACCCAGACGTTACCTTTATGCAAGAACGCGTCTGTGATTGTAATTACCGAATGCGAGATAAAGTAATCCGTTCATGTTTTAACAGTTTTCTCCAAGTCAGTTGTTCTTCGAACGAAAATCCCGTTCAAGAGCGAAGTAATTGCATTGTATGGTTAATTCGCTTGTCAGTTTGTTTTGACTGACGTAACTTTGCACTTGCGCTCTCCGCTCGCATCTCCATCGCAAAGCTTACTTTACAACTTTCGACATCATTACGAGTGGTAGTGGTATGCTGTCGAATGTCTACCACAGCAGCATGGACGTAGCTGGGAGACACATGAGCTATGCCCACGCCCAGTGCCGGATTAAGGTAGCGCTGGGCCCGTAACATTTCAAGAGCGCGGGGCCCCAAGTTAAAAAAAAGCATATCAACACCTGCTAAATCACAAAGTGTGTGGGCAAGGCATCGGTGTTTCTAGCTTTACTCTCTGTATGTTCTATCTAGTTTGCATCGTGACATGGCAGTCTGAGTGCATCTTTCTGACTGCCAGTGTTGCCAGATGGTTGTGACCTAAATCGGCTAAATAGTGTCACAAAAAACTGCTAGATTCTGCTAAAGGTCTTGTCACAAATTTTCAGCTAAAATCTGCTAAAAGTAGTGAAATTCTGTTAAAAAACTGTCATTTTTAATATGATTGAAAGAAACCTATAAAGTTATACAATATACTGATTTTTCGTCTTCCACTCGCTCTCAATAAGCATGGGCTGAAAATGCCCGTCTTGGCCAACACACCTTTCGGCCCACAATTTTCTAGCAGTCAACATTTTGACTTTTTGAGTAACGTAACTGCAGCTTGTCTCGTTTTTGGTATGACACACAGTTCTTGACGATCTCTTTCAAATGGTAGAGTAATGCTGAGCGTAGAGTAATGCTGAGCGATAAACAATCTGAGCGTAGCTTCAGCCCTACAACTTTCTAAGTCTGGTCTTTGTAACTTTGTGTTACATTAGGGAGCATGCAAAAAGTTCTTTAGTCTTATCCGAGTGCCTTTGCTACCAGTTGTGCCTTTTAAGCTCACAGTACTTCGCTATGATTGCATTGTTGCAAACTTCGCAAAAGGCTTTTGTTGAATCGGCAGGATAGGCAGCAGGCATTGAGCCAACTTTTGCAGTAAGTTCTGAATCTTGTAGCCACATATGTCAAAACTTTTGGCAGCTTCGGTTTATCAAGAAGTTGTTTTTCCAGACAGTAGGCTACTACTTACTAGCGTAACTGAATCTCTTGGAAATATCGTCTCGTGGGATAAAAACATAGTACACCAATGTTGCCTTTCAACTTAACGCGCTCACTAACCACACAAGCAAATAATTTAGGCCTCAACAAGCTATCTAATGAGTTACTTGTTATCATGATACAATAATCTGCTTGAACCAGCTTCTTTGCATCATAATCAAAATTCCAAATAATTGCAGGCAGCTGGTTGTGCTTTGTCCTGGTGTTACTCAGTGGCGGTTCTAAGGGGGGAGCTTTTTGGCTGGCCCCTGCAGATTTTTGGCTGGCCACCTGCTTGGCTCCCCAGTTTTGTGCTGAATTTCACGTTAAAGTTCGTTTGATTGACATATACAGCAAATACCTTTCAGCCAGCAACATTTTAAACGATTTGAAGACTTTCTGACGACTGTTCTGACGATATTCACAAGCCTATGTTGGGCTTGATAGAGTTAATCAAAGCAAATCAATATTTATTACAACGAAAATTCACCATGCAGGAGAGACATTTATGTTGGCCCCCAATTTTTTCCTTGGTCCCGCAGTGTCCCCCAGTTTTTTCATTGTAGAATCGCCACTGGTGGTACCCTGTTAAGAACGTCATGAAGAAGATAAGTATATTTTTTGATGAAGAAGGTGTAAAGTTTTCATTTTGAAAAACTCTTAAAATAGGTTTTTGGCCAGGAATTTGTTACCTGCTAAGCCTGCCAAACGGTTGGTAAAATCCTGCTAGAAAATTAGCTAACTGCTAGATTGAAAATTTTACAGCTAACAGTGAGAAAATCCTGCTAGATATAGCAGCAAATCAGCTAAAATGGCAACACTGCTGACCGCAATCTTGTGCCTTTTGTTACGTCTGTACAAAAAGCATCAAACACGAATTTCTGGACACAGACAGCGTTCAATTGAAAACCTTCTCTTTCTACTAATGGAAAATTTAGCAAAACACTGACTTCTTAGACTGAACAAATTTTCATATATAATGTAATAAATAAGATTTATCACAGAAGACCGCGGGGCCCCCAAAACCGCGGGGCCCGTAGCAATTGCTACAATTGTTAATCCCCACTGCCCACGCCCCATAAAAACTGTTTTGTTATCATGTAGCCTACATGCAGGTCATCTCCAAGAAGTTGTCGTCTTTTTTGATATTCATTTAGTTATTTTGCCAAAACATGTTCATCAAAAAGATCATAGCACGGTTGACTGAACACGATGACGTAATAAAACCACTGCTCAGAGAGGTCCCGCGACTAGGTCTTGCATTGGGTCTCGCACCTGCTAGGACCAGACCTGGCAGTAATATCCACGATTCCTCTTTCTCTAGTAGGGGTTTACAAATAATTTTGTGTAACTTCGCAAAAAATTAATTAAAGCAATGTTTCCGCAATCCACTCTTATGAGTAAATTGCTCGCGAAATTTCCGCATGAACTCCAAAACTCTTTCACGCCTGCGCGAGCTATTTGAGTGGCTTGAACGTTTTCAGCCTCTAACTCGGCAACTGACAGTGCTAGAGAGCTCTATGAACCACCGAAAGATGCAGAAAGTCTTGCAGTGTCGATTTTGGAAAATAAGCACTTTTGGGTTTTAATTTTTGTAGAGCAGCGTGATAGTCTGGTCCCGATGACGTCATCGGGACCTGTGAAAAATTTCCAAGTGCCAATTTACTCGTTTTTTAAATAAACTAGACGGAAGTCCTTATGATTTTGAAGCTGTGATTGACCAACTGTAGCACTCAGCCTGCATTTAGTCATTCCTGGCTCACAGATAATTCGTAGACGTGGCATCACACATGGGCGTCGGAAGGATTTTTTCCAAGGGGGGCACTAGGGGTTTTTCGAAAATTTTTCCAGGGGGGGCCAAAATGGTGAAATTTGCTTTTTTCCACTCAAAACTAAAAACGTTACCTTTTTTGGTGAAAAATTCAAATTCCATGGGGTTCTTGGCCCCCCCTCCCCCCGTCCGACGCCCATGGCATCACACGTCATTACCACCAGTGTGTGGTATGCATGTACCCTGTTGAGTCATGTGACCGTCACGCTTCACACCCCACTGACGTCACAGCATTATTTTCTTTCTTTCGCAGTTTTTCCCAGTGCGCTTCTGGCATGGGAAATCAAACGTAATTCAAGTAATCTTAACAAAGCAAGACATCCAGTATAAATATGCGGCTAAAAGGAAGGGCGCTGTCACAACAGCATATAACACTATATGGATCCACCGCCTAACCTGCAAGCTACTTTGACTGTTCTCGAATAGGCTCATGGTCCGTATGATCATGGAACTTGCTACTGTAAAAAACACAGTTTTGCACTAATTGCAGGTAGTGGTCAGAGGAGAAGATTACCGCACCTGATATTTAGCGTCCCACAGGGATCGGTACAGGTATTCTCCCTTCTCAACATTAACATCTTTGATTTTCCAATCACTGTTTCTCAGAAATATGCATACGCTGATGACCAGGCTATTTATATATGCATGCTGATGAAAACTGGAATGAAGTATAAACAAGCGAGGCGCAAACACAGCTTTGAAAAATATTCACATGTTTGGGCATTGTGAATGAAATGTTCCAAGAGTGCAAAATATATTTGTAACTAAATGGAAAAAATCCAAACCAAGTAATCAGCCGGCAGCTTGGTATATCTCCAAAGAGCAAGCAGTGGCGTAAATAGACTTTTGAACCAGGTGGGAAGCTTAGTTGAGGGAGGCCCACTAGCCAATACTTAGAATAAAGTTGAGAAATGATCGTGAATACAGGTGTGGATATCACTCCGAAAAACTCAGAAAACTCGCAAAAACCAACAACCTTACTTTAATTAAACCAAAATACTACTAAATACCGAAGTACAAGACAAGTGGGGACGGATTTTACATTTAGCTTGCCAGGGGGGTTCGCACCCCTGGCTCCCGTTAGTTACGCCGCTGGGAGCAGGTTAACAACGCGTTAGCTTTGATGTAGGAATATTTCAAATTTGCTACACTATCTTACATGCCAAAACGGCATTTTACATGAACCTGTTTCAGATCTGTACGCACAGGAACAGATATTGTCCAACAGTACCAATAAAAAGCCACACAATATGTTTCTTTATTTAGACACGTGACACTACTAATCAATTCTTACCTTTCTCCTGTGTATTTAATGTAAACGAAAAACCAGAGAGGCTGCCAACTGACTAAGCCCATGTAAAAACACACATGTTCCATTTTATGTTGTTACGTTAGTTAAGGTTGAGACGAGCAGGAAAATAGGAAGGTACACATACGAGTAGTTCTAGAACAGCTACCTCGTACCTAGCACGTCTAGAACGATCAAATGCAACAAATTGTCATACATTTCCTAACAGGTCTTCGCGAAAAATCATTACACTTGTCGTTTGTTTTCTGAAAAAACTGCTGTGGTAAAAACCAAGCTTTCAACAGTGATAAATTCAATTGTGTTAATGTTTGAGTAAACGTTGAACTACTAACGTTTAACAAGTAGTGTTTAACAAGTAGCAACAACAATTCTGTTTAACAAGTAGCAACAACAAATGTTTAACAAGTAGCAACAACAATTCTAATAGCGATCTATCACTGCCTCTCTCACAGTATGCTACACATACTGACTTTGTGAGCCATATTGATAAGTTAATGTCAAATGATCTCTCCTT
>JGI24158J21664_10014837_pt1 | contig 10200 bp, 4 predicted proteins | sample Ectturendosymbi3_FD_21664 | JGI IMG/M metagenome (IMG submission 21664) | reverse complement strand
GATAGTGCAAGTTGTCGTACGTAGCCTATAGCCTGACGCTTTTTGGTTGATTTTGAAATGGTGGTTTTCAGAATGCACCGTACGTTTTTGTATTTTTAAAACGTACAATACAGGGTGGGTCAAAAGTAGACGTGCTCTTGATTGCTTTTTTACATCTACGGCTGAAATTTTGCAAGGGTATTGACAAATACTGGATCGTTCCGGTAAGAAAATTATTCTACTTTCTCCACTGAGTACAACTAAACCTTGGATTGAAACGTGGTCTTTGATATTGCTTAAAAATATTTTAAAGCCCAAAATGAAGTGAAAGTTCAACCACAAACCTGTTGCAAAACGTAAAAAGACTGAGAATAGCCGTTTAGGCTAAGTCAGTGGTTTTCAACCTTTAGAAAGACGGTTTGCACTCTTTTATTCAACGAAAATTTCATCCGCACAACCAACACTAGTGTTGGTGTATAATAGCCGTAAAGTCGGATTAGACTCTAAAGAACGATGAAGAAATTTTGTTTAAATAACCAAAATAACGAATACCTACTGCAAAATAATAAGCACAAAAATGTACACAGAACATCACTATTTATTTATTAAGTATGCAATTATATTAATGGCTAGGTGTTGCCGATCACTTCTTGCAGTTGTAGACCTTCGCCCCGACGCTCCTCACATTAGGTCGTCTAGTGTCAAGGGCCCATCCAGTAAGTAAGTTTAGGGGGGCCGATTTCAGTAATATTTGGCAGTCAAGTCTTATGACGGGTTCACTTCTGTAAAAGAGAAGTATACTTCAAAAAATATTGCTGTGACAAAACAACAGTTGGCAAAATAGCATGATATCGCGAATGCTGTTTTTCGAATTGTACAAAATCACGGTGAGTAAAGTTACGTTCGTAGATTTTAGGGGGGCGATTGCCCCAATCCCCCCTCCTGGATCCGCCCCTGTCTAGTGTCCGACTGAGAAAACAACTCCTCTTTCCTGTTTTGATACCAATGAATTACCAGAGAACTTAACCCTTTATCGGCCAAGTAGGTGGTTGGATTTCTTGCAAGAACTTCGAGCGCTTGGATTTCTAGACAGAACCTTCGCCAGAAGGTCTTGAATAGGGGTCTTTATGTTTGTGCGGGGGGCTTGACACTCTGAAATTTGGCAATGACACTGATTTATAGTGTTTCACATTTCAATTTGGGGCGCTTGGGGCTAAGCCTACCAAAGTCCTCCGTGTCAACGGGTCTGTTTCGAGGTCTTTGCAAAGGCCATCGAGGGCTCTTACCCAGAGTTCAGCGTGTTTTATACGGCTAATAAAGGGATAATGGCATAAGTCGTCTTTTAGATTTGAACCCAAATGCTTCGGTGGGTTCTGTTCGCCGAAAATATTAAAATCCATAGCTTTGATTGCAAATTTTTAGCCTGCTGTCTGGGATAGTAAGCTTCAAAATCATCAATCAGCCTGTATATATGGGAGCTGGCTATTTCGGTGATACTCTGCTCCAAATTATATTTCTTCCCACTTACACGTGGACATGATCGAACGTCTGTAGGGTCTTCAAACTCATCAGGTTGTTATGGTACGTTTCTTCTTCGAAATTTTGAACTTCATGCTTGAACAATGTGATTTTGGAGGTCGCTTCGAATATGTAAATTCCATAACTTTAAGATTGAGTTTCAGTTGGTTAAATATGTTACCAGAATGACTAGTCCAGCAAGCCAAAACATGCAGCGAAGAAAGAGAACTTTATGTTCTTTTCGTCGATCAAATCACACAAGAAATTCCAGTCGCAAGTTCCACACTATCTCCATTACTCTTTCACAAGAGTTCCACCACACTTCAGAATGATAAAGAAGATGCCCATCGCCTCCCATTTCTATGACAAGTTCATCAAACTCGCAACTTTTTAGGACTGTTCAGCGTTGCATTCACAATTTTGATAACATCGGCTATAGTTGGCTATAGTTGGTAATTTTCTTTTTCATTTCCTAGCTTCTTGTCCTCCAATGCTTCACGACACATTGGATACTCGCAATCTCTGGTGCGACTTGCTTTATGAGCGTAACAACACCATTTCGAATGCGACCATAACCTTGCCCCACTTATGGACAAAGTTTTGCATTTCAACCACGTCACAGCGTATTCTGAAAAGTTATCGGCCAATTTTTCTGAAAAGTTGTCGGCCCCCGTGATATCGGTAATGGCAGTTTTTGCACTTAGGTTCAGTGGCGATTCTAAGGGTGGGGCCGGGGTGGGCCATGGCCCCCCCAGATTTTCGGCTGGCCCCCTCAGTTTTGTGCTTGATTTCACGATCAAGTTTGTTTGATTGACATATAGGCTACAGACAGCGGCGTACGCAGAAAATTTTATTGGGGGGGGTTTCATTCAGTGGCATACGGTGGTCATTTGTATTTGGTGTTCGCTGTTTGTGACGTCACAATTTGACGTCATATTCATGTTTTCAAGCGAAAGTTGTTAACATAATAGGCCTTTTCTTCTTCACGCACTCCCCTTATTTTTGTAAAAAAAACAAGCCCTATACACTCCCCTTATAATAAAGTTTTTGTAAAATATCAAGCTCAAAGGGGGGGTTAACCCCAACCACCACCCCCTTGTGTACGCCCTTGGCTACAATAGATAACTTTCATCAGCAAAATTTTAATTGAAACCCTCTTGCCTGCATTCAATATTTCCCAAATGCATGATAAGCTGGGTTGTTGGTTTTGACGGCCGGACGATGGGGGATGTTAATGACGACACATAGCAGTGCTTGGTCGGATCCTGCGTAAAATTTAGTCGATCGTGGTGGTGAAAGGCTCAGATCGAAGCTAATAAACGGTTGTAGAAGTAGAAAGATTGATCTATCGTGCATTTCAGTGTGAGGTAGAACTGGATTATATTTCTGTCAGCAGATTGTTGCTTGTCCCAGTAGCAAAATAAGAATTGGGGTCAGTTAATTTATCCGGATTTATCCTGACTGTAGGCGTGCGTTCTGCTGCCTTGTGCATATGACTTCGAAGCATCAAACGCAACCGGTTCGTGACCAGTTTTAGGTCAACCTACACATGCCCTGCAACCTCATAAAACTTTGTAATGACTTTTTGTAGTGGTTTAGGAGCAGGCCCGTAACTAGGGGGAGAAGTCCCTAGGAAAACTTTTTTCGCCTCCCTTGAAAAATGTGTTGGACATACTGTAGTTTAGAACCATCGAACGTAATTTAAAAAATTTGGGCCCCTTCAGAAAACCCTTCGCCCAACCTAGTTTCCCAAGCTGATTACGGGCATGTTTGGGAGCAATTCTTTCCGGGATTTCAGCTCTTTGTTTGACCCGAAAGGTCAAACATTTCTATCAGGAGAACACTTGAAAGAATTCGCAAATGCATATTGAATTTGCTAAAATGATTTAACACATGACACACTTCTGGCAAAGAATTTGCTTCGGAAAGAGTCGCGCCTGCCCACATCCCTCGAACAATTAATTTATTTCATTTATAGCTCCTTTCAAAGTTACGTTTGATTGTTTATACAAGTTGTTACCAATAGCAATAACTCTTCCCGTCACTAGCGCTTCATGCGAGAGTTTTTCAAAAATGAAATTAGCGAAAACATTTCTCAGAAATTCCATGACCAGTGAAAGATTGAGTAGCAATGCTCTATTTTCAATTGAAAGAGTACGAGCTGAAAATTAGATTTTGATGGCTTCGTTGATGAATTGGACAGTCGACGTGATAGGATTAAGTTACACGGAGTTGCTATGAAATTCTGACATTTACCGTGCAGTGATTTGTGTGAGAAACGTTTTGCTCATTGTCTATTTGCTTCTTTTGGTTTGTTTGAGGTGGTGCGTGTTTCGCTTTAAGCCTTATGCCAAGATGGTCATAAATCAGTGGTTCTCAATCCTTTTTGGCCCATAGACCATTTTTTTTAAAGTATCTGAATGGGCCACTTTGCTATTCTGACACCTCACAACTAGTCGAAACTTGCGCGTAGGTCAGTGAACGTTTTATCAAAGATTTATGAAACTGTCTGTGGATACCACCTGGACCCCGTTGGGAATCACTGTTATAAATTAACGCAGGGTTTTAAAAGTCAGCTTTTGGGGATCAGTCAGAGAAAAATTTATTGTGAATATTAAAATGAACGACTTTGTTAGGAATATCTGCTGAGCAAGTTTTATGCCTGCTGTTACATCTTGCTATCAGATAAACGCCGATACATACATTCCTATCTGCGGCGCGGCTTTGCTAGTTTAGGTGCCACTGGTTGACTGGTGCCGAAACCTCGCTGTTGTTGACTGCATAGCCATAGTGCTTTGAAAGGTCCTTACGCCACCCACGCTGCACATCATTTTACACTTGTGATAGTAGTTGCATAACATTGCTATTGTTACCTAACAAAGTGCTCGCAAGCTACCACAAAAACGGATTTGTCAGTGTCACTAACCTGTGGTCAGATGGCTGGTTTATTTTTAAAAAAAACTTGCTTTGCGGTAAGAACAGTTTGACCAAAATAATTGGCTATCACCAGCCTACTTGTCTCTGTGTCAGGATAGCGTTCGTCGTTGGAACCATTGCGCTTTCATGTGAACTGTTGTCACTTTTGTGCAGATGTTTTCGTTCATGTGGGGCCAGCACGATTTTGTACAGCAGGCCTGTACAACATACGACCCGCAAAAGCTTTTCATACGGCCCGCGAGAGCTTTCTCAATTGTAGAAAATGTTGCAAAAGCTCGAACTCGAATAAGCAATTGTCGTTCCAGGAATTCTTCCATACTGCAACCAGAACCATCACCAGAAAGTTTTCAATAGGGGAGCTTTGCAGTTCTGCGGGGGGGCTTTACGTTTGCTTGGGGAGGCTTGACATTATAAAATTAACCAAAACTCCACTTATTTATAGTGTATCACGTTTCAATTTGGGGGGGCTTAGAGCTTTGTTTGGGGGAGTTAAGCCCACCAAAACCACCCGTGGCGACGGGACAGACTACAACTGAATCTACACATCAAAATGAAATAGACATTTGCCGCCAGCGGCAAAAATTTNTGTTGATAATTTGGACCTTCGAGCTTTCTGAGTTGTGCAGGCGTGGTGTACAGGAAANGGTGTTTCGTTTTACATGTGTAGAGTGTAGTTCTGTGGAAGTTGCATGTTTAACACAGGAAATTCGACATAGCACTGCAAGTGTGCGATTGCCTCTAGTGGTGCTTAGGTGTCTCCAGTGAATAATAACGTTCGGTCATATTTAACGATATTCAGTCCCGTCGCCACGAGAGGGGCTTTGCTGGGCTTAGCACTCCCAAAAAAAGCTACAAGCCTCCCTAAATTGAACTATGAAGCACTGTAAATCAGTGCAGTTTTTGTCAATTTATAGAATGTCAAGCACCTCTGCGCAAACGTAAAGCCCGTCTATTGAAGACTTTCTGATGACGTTTCTGACGATAGTCACAAGCCTATGTTGGGTTTGATAGCTTTAATCATAGCAACTTAATCTTCATTACAGCGAAAAGTCACCATGCAGGAGAGACATTTATGTTTGCCCCCCTACTTTTTTCCCTGGACCCGCAGTGGCTCCCCACACTTTTTTATTTCTAGAATCGCCACTGCTTAGGTTACAGCCAATGGTTCCTCCATGAATTTCTCGTGCTGCTATTTCCATGCATGGTTTCATAGCGCTTTCTGCCAGAGTAAATGACTTCTTTGCGAACATATGGTCATGAGCTATTAAATGATGAAAATACGAGCCGCTGATCAGAAGGTGGCAACATGAATTGCTAACTTATCGCTAATGACCATGTTTGAAGAATGAAGCCGACTTTGTTTTGAGTTCTGGATATTTAGGAATGGTGCATTTGCTATTTACCATACTAACCCTGACTGGGATTAAGTAGGTAAAACTAAGCCGATTTAAATAATATTCGCCTAAAAATAGAAGATAATGATTGACTGATTCCTGATTATTGGATGCTCATCGTCGTGACACTACAGTGTCCTCCAGCGCTAGCAGTGGCAACTGACGGCCGTAACGGGGCCGTGGACGAGCCCTCCCGGCAAGATAAATGCAAAAACCAGGCCCCCATTAGAAGACATTTTGATATTTAGTATTATTTTGGTTCCCAGTAGGTGGTTGTTTTTTGCATTTTCTGGGTGTTTTCGTTTTTTTTTTTTTTATCTTGTATCCACATCCACGAGATCTAGATTCACTTTGAATAAGATGCAAGGGCTGACGATATGTAGTGTTATGTGTAATTGATTCCCTAGTAAAAATCTGCGACAGACTCCTTGCCTGTTTCACCTGTGGAGTAAAGCCACTTGACGCCGGATTCACTGTCATTTCTCAAACGTCTTTTTGAGTGTTCGCTAGTGGTCCCCCTAAGGTGGCCAGTAGGCCCCTTTCTGCTAAATTTTGCTCCACCCTGTCTGAAACATGTAGCTACGCTGCTGAGAAGCAGACTCGTAAACAGCTTGGGACACCAGGAGTGGCGCAGAGTTTTCTGAGAGTGGCCCAAATTTTTGAACTATGTCTAACAGTTTTAAAAGATGTCCAACACATTTTTTCAAGGATGGCAAAATCCCCCCCCTATTTATGGGCCTGCTGAGCAGTAGAAATCAGCAGCGTACTCGTGGCTCAGCAAACAGATTGAATAGATGCGCTGGTCTTGTGCAACTGGAGGAGCAACAAACATTTGATATCAATTCAGTTTTGCCTTGCAGCTGCACATCTTTTGTTTCCATCGTGAAGTAACAATAGAATAAGCAGATAAAACAGCTATGTCCAACCCAAATGGCTTGCTGAGCCAAAAGATATGTCACTATCTTAACCAGGGCCGCACATTGAATAGCTTACTTTGATCTTAGCAAACTAAATTTAACTAAAGCTAAAGTCGTGAAAGCGTTCGAATCCTAACTGCAATGGTAACAGAGTGATAAAGTGGCACTGAGGACCATCTGCAACTAAAATGTCAAATTCAACATTATCAAAATAAGGACAAGTTGTCATGCAGGATACTTTTACTACAGCGAAAACGTAAACTGGGCTGCACAAAACCTTTGACTGGGCGGCATGCGGACCGCGAGCCGCGGGTCGGACATGGCTGATACAGAAAGCTTCGTAGCAGCTTTCGGTAACTTCTAATGCATTTCTCTGTTGAGGTGTTCAACGTATCGAAATATGAGCGCAATGTCTGCCACTTTTTCGTTGTGGGGGGTACCGTATTTTGTAAAAAAGCAAGACGGCGATTAAACAAAGAGAGGATTGTTTAAACTACGTTTACAGCAACAAATCAGGGCTTTCACATCCGCACTCGTCCGCAGCGTGTTTGTCATCCGCACTGCACGTTTTTCTCAACCGCACTCGTGCGTACCGTCGCACAGGTCGAAAAGCACTGGGCTAAGCAGGGATGTGGAAGCGGAAGCTGGAAGCTGTAGCGGTCCTGTTCCTGTGGAAACGGAAGCGCAAAAATTCTACCGCTTCCACATAGGTCAGGGATTCCCAAACTTACTCTGCCAATGTACCCCTTCAGCATTTCGATAGATGAGCATGTACCCCTAAAATTTCTTATGACAAAAAGGCTGAGGAGAATAAAAAAACCTATTTGCCAACAAGCATACAATCATTTTTCAACAATAATGTTTATCATGGGCGTCCACAGGGGGGAAAAACGAGCATTTTCCCCCTTGGAAATTTGGACCAAGAATCAAAAGTTTCTAGAAAATATGAAGTCAGCTTTTTAATTCCGATTCATTGATTTAATTTTTGCATTGACGATTTTTTGCCGCTGTGACACTCACACCGCACAAGAGCCATAGGCAGGTTGCTAAACTTACGACGAATTATTCTATCGTTGTCTCTATTGTGTAACAACAACATGGCAACAAGTCTTCAAAGATTCAGTTTAAGTAATTGTAGGTGTTTACCCGCATGTGGCCGCTGAATGTAGACATCTGTGGCAGGTAATGCAGCGAGACAGTGACCGCAGATAGCAGAAAGGCACGTAGTTTTACACTGTGTCAAAAAAGCATGGGTGAATCTGTAGCAATGGTTCCACAAGTTTGAAAAATCCACTGTTAGTGGGAGGCTTTGAGTGTGAACTTGGGTTTATTTTTTAAGTCATAGACCAAATTTTTTTAAATACCCAAAAAAATGTATCCATTCAGTTATAAAGCCTGAACAGATGGGCTGGTGAACATTGCTACGACGAGTTTTAATGCGATGGAACAAATGACCGAAATGTCTCAGCGAAGAAATTACAGGTGTCGTCAATTTGCCTTGAGTGAACAGCTTAATCAAGCCACGCTTATGCAGGCTTCTGTTCACACAGTATGAAACTACGTGATTTGTTGGAATACGTCTATGCAGATTTGTGGGAATACATCTTAATCGTTAAGGGTTATTTCTGACTTCTGAGTGAGTACTGAGTGCAAAGCTACATTTGCCTGTGGCGACTTTTCATACTTCATCTGCTAATTTTTTTAAGCCTGCATGATATTCTAACTTCAATGACTTGTCCAATAGTCGTGTCAGCATACTGGTCTACTTGTCTGGTTTGTGTATGGTGACTATGAGCATTCCCCAAGAAGAAATTAAAAAAATCAAAGACAAGCAAGGTTTTATTTAAAGAATGATTGATCTCTTCGGACGAGATCTCAGACGCTTGCAGCTCTTGTTTCAAAGTGACTCTAACAAGTCTTGTTAGGTACAACAAAATCGCAGGGGAAAGTTGGGTACAGTCGAGACTCTTTTGCATTTTCGACCACTGCTACTTTATTTCAAGTCCAAACAAGCTCAAAATTTGTCACACAATAAAGCAACTCTATATCCAAAATATCATACGAAAGCATGAAAACAACGCCCTTCAGAAAAATTTTTACAATCCATTTAAGAAGGGTAGTTTTTCTGCCAAGTGTGCCCCATGCCCGGGGCACACTCGACATGAGCATGGGGTACACCTGACCGGTCAAGGAAAAGTTGGGTTGGATGGATGCATTGCATAATGTTCACGTGATATCCCACGTAAAATAGGCACTTTCTGACTTCCTCTCATCGTTTTTCACATTCTAATTACCCACTATCACTGCATGGCAAAACAAATTTGTATGGTTACCAAACATCAAATGAAACCAATACAGTCGGCAGAAATTCATGCCTTACAATACAAATATAATGTGACTCTGAGCACATAATAAACCTAAATATGCTCATAGATTAGAATCATTCTGTGCTGCATTCCAGTATAAACCCTCAAGCTTTACCTTGTTTAGACTGACCGAATGGCAATGTGTTGAGTATGCCCCATTTTTTTGTCAGATGTGCCCCATGCATATCTAAAAAATAAAATGATGAAGTACCAACTCAACATGAAAAGAATTTAAAATCTGGCATTATCAAATAATGTTGCGCTGCCCTGACTACAACGTCACAAAAACTCAAATTAGAAGATGTTGATTAACGTGGGCAAAACCCAAATCTAAATGCGATTTAATAAATTACTTTTGGGTAGCAAAAACACAACTTGCTCTGTAACAACGGCTGCCTATCAACGAAAAATTCACTTTAGTCCTACGGCTGTTATGAGACTAAATCACCATGGAAACTTTAAAGCGCAACGTTTTCAACTTTTTGAATAAATAAAAAAAGACGACTGTGCCCCTAGTCCTACTGTGCCCCACCTTCCCCATTTGTAGTTTCGTTAGTCATAATGTCAATACTTCTGTGAAAAAAGTACCCTGTTTGAAAACCTGCAGATAGCCTTTGGTGAAAATTATCATAATATACCTGGCTATGGCTGCCAACACAGCGCATTTTTTTGCGACTGTTGCCATAACATAGGACATTTTCTCTGTGGTGTAGAAGGGGTTAAGTGTTTTGTGAACATCCATTTGTATTGCATCTATAGCAACCTAAAAAGGATAAGGTAAAGGCCGACGTTGTCTCCCCTGGAAAAATTATTTAGACGCCCTTTGTGTTCACTGATAAACGTACAAATAATTGGAAACGAATAGCATACAAACATAGTTTTCCCCTCCATTGCTAACTTTCAATGTACCCCTAGGGATATATGCACCCCAGTTTGGGAAATCCTCACATAGGTTATTTGACTTGAAGAGTAATTTGGCGAAAAAGTGTTGTCCATTTCCCGATGTGGATTAAACGGTGAAGTTGCACTATAAGTCTGAATGAACGTGCGATATCAGTAGCGCGAGAGAACGAGAAAAAGCATAACTAG
>JGI24158J21664_10014836_pt1 | contig 10201 bp, 7 predicted proteins | sample Ectturendosymbi3_FD_21664 | JGI IMG/M metagenome (IMG submission 21664) | reverse complement strand
GATAGGGTTTTGGATTAGGTTTAGGGTAAGCGTTTAAGGGTTTATGGTTAGCATTTAGTGTTGAAGTTTAGGGTTAGGGTTTAGGCTTACAAAAAATTAATAGCCACTTAAATCCTTTACTCTGAGAAGCAACTGACATACAAGAAGTGATCAGATATTTTGCAGAGGTGACCAATTTTGCTTGATGTGATTTTTTGTCCAAAGTGAAAACTGGATACAGTTGTTTAGGCACTGTGAGAGTGCTTGTAATGTAATTGAAAAAACTGAAGTTGAGAAATTGTTGTTGAACTGAAGTAGTGACAGTTAATCCAACTGTGGTACTTTACTTGGAGATTATATTTTTCATAACCATAAGCATGGTACATGAATTAACAAAAATCCATGATCTTGTTCAATAATAATCTGAAATTATCAAAAGGAGAAATTACTCTTGAAATCCACCTGAAATAATGCCTGATAGTAAAAACTAAGAAAACCCAAGCTGGACAGTTCTACAAACTGTGTCAGACAATTGAGACCCCGTTCATTTGAGACCACATTAATGAGAGACTCATTTTCTCCTGTGATTGTTTTGATCCATTCAAAAAGATATTTTTTTCTTGTCTTTCATTTCTCAAAAGCTGAAACTATTGTGGCATCTTGATAAAAAAAATGGGTAGGAATGCAAAACATAATTCTTTAACTTGGTCTAACAAAATGACATTTCAGAGGTGCAATGCTCTCTTCTAAATCTGAGGTATGAAGAGTTTTCCACTGGCCTCTGTGGCGTTTGAAAGGGTGAGTGCATTTACAACCCAGCAAGAGTTACCTTGGACATGGGCATAACCTTGCATAACTTCAAATGAAAAGTCACTTGCAATAATTCAGGTCTCTCGCAAAGACGTGGAAGGTTGATCACACATGTGTTTCACAGTCAATCAAAACAGCTTTACTTTAAAATGAAGTAAAATGAATGTGATCTCAAATGAATGTAGGCTCGAGTGAACGTGGTCCCAAATTCTAAAACCTCAAATGAATGTGGTCTCAAAAGAATGTGGTCTCAAGTGAAAGGTATAAAATGAATGATGTCTCAAATGATTTGGTCTCAATAGTCATGGAACTGTTCTATAAAGTTGTGTGCAGTCCTGAGAGTACATTTTTGATGTGTCATTGTTTTGGGACAAAATTTTGCAAGGTTATTGAAAAACTTACCATTTGAAAGAATTAGATAAAGCCAAGTTTTAAACCTGACGTAAGCACACACATTATACAGACCAATTGTAAACTAGAAAATCTTGTTAAAACAGCTGGCAGCAATGTTTAGCATGTACTGTAAAATTAGTTGTTAAACTTGTTCCACACCAAAATTGTGCTAAACTGAAGCAGCAATTCACAATATGAAAATCTTGGTTCTCAGCACTGCACACTTGTAGTACCTTAAAGAAATTCTCTAGTAAAGTGAGAAAGATCTTCTGATCGCTTGAAAAGTCTGATTCAGTTGGCTGATGTGTACAATTAATTTGTGTTTGTGCTTTTAAATTATGGAATACCATGTGTTAAAATGTTTTATGTGTTTAAACTCTGCAAAATGAAGAGTTGCGTTTTGGTTTACCTTTTGTGATTAATCCACTAACCACTATGATATGCAGCACAGAAATTAGTCCTTGATGCAACCAACATTGTAGAATTCAAAAAAACATAAAAAGCATCAAACTAAGCATAAAAATCAGTTTCATAAAGATTTTTATACTTTTTGAGCATCCGTATGAACTGCATCATACTTGGTACTCATGGCACTGTGTCAGTGTGATTGGTTGGCCCGCAGAATGTAATTATCAATTTCGTAGATGACTACAACCTTGTATTGTAGTATAAAAACAAGCGTGCAGATACAGTTAAAGCTTTTACTGAGGATAAATGCATTCAGTAACTGATTCTGTAATTGTTTTGCATAGATGAAAAATGTGTTGCTAGTGATAGCCTTGATCTCAAAAGTAGTGTTCAGTGTATTATGACAAGTTAATTATAGTATTGGAAAGATGGAATCTGCTACATGGCGTTCAGATTTGTACACAACAATTCAATATCTTGGAGTTTTTTCCCTTGGACTTATTGTTGGTGCTCTTACAATGGTGATTGCTTGCTTGTGTGTGTTTAAAGAATATGTTAAACACACATATTTGCATCGCAATAGATCAGTGAATGTGTTCACTCCTCATCAAGTAGGCTATTTGCTTCACAAAAATCTCACTGAACCAAGTGCTAGTGATGCTGAATCAGGGAAATTTTTGAATGCTGTTTTGGATCTTTTATTTAAAGAATGGAGAGATACTGCTGATCTACAAAGATGGGTTCTAAAGAAGATAAATATTGAGTTGATTGAACTTATGGAAACTAAAGCAGCTCAAAAGCTCCTGCAAGCAATAAAAATAAATAATTTTGATCTAGGTCCATGTCTTCCTGTGATACATGGGGTACGCATAGTAGAACCATATAGTTTTGCTGACAACAAAATTCCAGATGCTGTTGTACTTGACATTGATTTAGAGTATGCAGGAGGCTTTTTTCTTGCCATTGATGTTGATTTGGTTTTCAACAAATCTGCATTTATCTCTTTTCGCATCAAACGTTTCAGTGGAACTGCAAGAATCTTGTTTGGAAGAATACCATGTACTCATTGGGCAGTTTCATTTTTGAAAGAACCAGTTCTGGAATTTGATGTTGACACTATTTTTGAATCACATCAACTGCCTCAACTTGGAAATTTGATCACCAATCAGCTGCACAATTTGGTTCGTAAGAAACATACTTTTCCTCACTACAAATTGCGCTACAATCCATTTTTTTCTTTCCAGCATTCCACTCAGACTCTTTTTGATCAGAATGTGGAAGAGATACAAATTAACTTCAACCACCTTGAAGTAACTCTTGTAAGTTGCACACGATTGATGCTACCCAAAAGGGTTAATGTTGATACACGGAGAGTAGTCTATGCCACCTTGTCGCTCGATGCTGTACCGTGCACAGCTCAGCCTTTATTGAAAGTTGCTCTAAATGATCAACTTGGAAAACACAACTTGCAGGTCAGCAGCAGCAATACTATCCAATCACCTGCTATTGCCGGTTTGGCCAACAGCACAAGCTTTGCTGGCAATCTGAAACCTGAAGCATCTACATCCAGAGCACGTGGGAAGTTGCGAAAGAGAACAAAACAGTTAAAATCCATGCCAGCCTTGGTTTCAGCTGCTTGCGTGGCAGTGAGCATGCCAGGTGCAGCGCAATCCCTTGCTGGTGATACTAGGTCAAAAAAAAGAAACGATAAAAATTCGCTAGAAAATGTTCGAAATCATTCGTACATCATGGTAACTCGTCATTTCAGTGCAACATTGCATGAGATGCTATCTCACAAATTTAATAGTGTGCCTTCAAAAACAGTTAATGTTTGTTCAATAACACTTAACAATTCTTCACCTGAGCACTGCGGTATTATTGAAGGCGATCGTATTCTTGAAATAAATGGACAAAAAGTCACGTCATTGAGCCAAACTATTGCAATCATTGAGGCTGTCCGAGCAAAGAAAGAAAAGTTCCAGTTTAAGGTGCAAAGAAGTAGGTCTGCTTCACTTAAAATGAACATTCACAACACTGAAAACGTTGATGAAGATGAAGACTGCAATGCACTGCACCCACCAAGCCCTGTCTCAGTGAAACAAGAGTACACTGAACCACCCTCCCTTGACGATATAGTTTTTGATGGAGTGGTTTCCGATAAGGAAAGAAATGGTTTGAAGAAAAAGTTACAGAAAAATGATTTATCCCCTGAAAAAAACAGCAGCGAGTCTGATACTGAATCAGACTACTCACAGTTGGATTCCGATGCGGTTTCAGAAATTATGGAACCTGAAGATCCATTGGCAGAGGCCGAGAGTTGTACGACTTCACTGCCTGAAGTTCATGAATCATCTGCTAATATCGCTTCCACCAGTTTGCGTGGTCATAATAGCGCCTCAAACCCTGCTTTTGCTTCAGATGTACGTTCAGAAAGTCCCTTTCACTTAAGCAGAATTCATGGCAATTTAAACTTTGCACGTGTTACGGAGGACCTGTCAAACCGTCTTTACGGAACCAGTTTATTTGATGCCAGTGCTTCAACAAGTTATGGATGGAAAAATGAAACTTTTCGTTTCAATGTAACAAGTAGCCAAAAATATTTAAACATTCGGTTTTGGCTCAGTGACCGTAAGAAGCTGTCAGATAAAAACGAAAAGCTGAAACCAGTATTAGTTGGAAACACTGCTGTGGCATTGTGTGAATTAGAATTGCTTTGCAATCTGGTTACTTCCAAAACGTTCACAAGAAGGTACAAGGTTTCGGCACCTGTAGGATACGTTAAGTTAAATATAGACGATTCGTTCAGCCGACGATCAGCATTTCGAAAAGAGTACTGTTTTGGCGATGTTACGCTGACTGCTCAAATAAACTGATATCAGTTAAACTGACTCGTTTACAACAACTTCACTTCCGAAGTGATTGCCCACCAGACGAGTTCACCCTGAAGCATCTCGGCGCAGTGTATATCAATTGGTTTATGCTCCGCTCCAGAGGAAGATGCACACCAGTAAATCGTTTCGCTTGTTCTGGTTTGTGCAAATGAGGGGTTTGATTTTAGTGGTAATTATTAGTACGTTCGTATTCACGAGACATTTTGAAGATTTGATTGTTATGCATAATATACTGATAAAGTACTTACTGATGACTAGGGCAATCAATTTTTTGACCTAAAAACTTAGTTTTGAGTTTTTTGACTTTATTTTGACCTAACAATTTTTTTGCGTTTTCAGTTGAAACACGGAATATAAAGCATATTCATATTATACAATATTAGAAAACAAACCGACAGGTTTGTCTGTTGAAATGAAACAAAAAGTACTGTAGTTCATCTGCAAAATCTGGTATAGCATCTTTCAAAAATCTCAGGCTACTTCCACTTTCATGAAACGAACTTCGTTGATGCCTTGCACTGCGGCGATGTGCTTCCACCATTAACCTTTTGTAACCTTTTTCTACCTCAGCACCCCTTTTGGTCACGCCTAAGCAGTCCAGCACCTACCAATGGCAAACGCCTTACTATAAGGATAAAGTAAAGACAAGTGCAGTACGTCTTGATCATATGCTTGGTTCATTCTCCAAAACAAAAACAGCAACTATGGCAGTACCTTTGACAAAAACAATAAGAAAATAAAGGAAAGCTCATGGACAAACCTTTGACTGCCACATGTGACCTTCCCCAGCACCCCCCGAAATTGATTTCAGCACCCCAGGTTAAGAAACCCTGCTTTAAACTTTTGAAGAATTTGTTTTTTTAACCTTAGGCATGATGTGTTGGTAAGTACATTAATAACTACAGTAGAGTCAAATCTGAGAATATCAGAAAGCTAAAACACTATGTATATATGCATAATGGATTGAGCATTTGCCAAGCCAAGTACTGTAAGACCAAGTTTCTTGCAGTGCCATGCCTTGTCTACTTAATATTAAATCGTCCAGTTGTGGGCGAAGCACCATTATTCCGTCAAAAGTCGCAACGAACCCACTACTTCTTCAAAATTGCAACTAAACTTGCAAAAACATACGAAAATCTGTTGCTGTCACTTCAGTAAAATATCGATAACGAGAAAAAACTTCGCTGCAAGGAAATTTAGACCTAATGATAAATCTTGACTTTTTTTTGACATATCTTTAGAGTGGCTCATGGTATCAGCGTGAAATTTGGTTTGTGGCCGTTTCATAAGCTTTTGAAAAGGCAGATAATTTTTTACTTTATTGACTTTTAGTTGCCCTGCTGATGACAACTTGGTGAAATTCGCATTGCTAAGAAAATTTACGAAAGTTATATGCCCTAATTTCCCTACCAATTCGTAACCGCAACCGTAAATCCGTGTTCGAAAACGATTTCATCTGATATAAAATGTATTCGTGAAGTTTAAAAAAATGCGTGGTCAGGTTTCATTGTGTCATATGTCGGTATTTGAACAGTGTTGCAACCGCAGTTCTCAAATGAGTTGAGATTCGGTATCTTCGGACACTTATACCCGCAGTGATGTAACCAATGACTGTTTTTTAGATGCGAAAACAAGCAGGTGCTTTATAGCTTCATTTACAAACCTTTATTATTAGGTGGGCTATATAGATTGTAGCTGATAATTTATGAGGGTTAGTGAGCCGTCAGAGCTTTTTGTGCAATATACGCTAAATTCATCGGCAACGCTCTGGAATGATTAACGTAACTTTAAGTGATGTTACAAACGTTTTGCGATATTTCCATTAAAATAGTGGTGTAATCTGAACTGCCGAACTTGCATTCTGGGTTTGACTTTAACCTGCTGGCGGAAGGGACTGTTTAGTAATAAGCAGAAGTTGGTGCCTTTTTTAAAAATTATAAAATTGAAGAAAAGGTTCAACCGCGTTTAATTATAAATGTTGGTGACTCGCAAACAAATCCTTTACATTCCGAACGCCCAGGAGCTTTTAAATGTTCATGCAGCAATACATTTAATTTAGTGTACAGTTCATCCCTGTTGCAATGTACGTGTTTGATTGGAAGTGATCATGCTTGAATTGTTATAACACGGCTGTTATTGGAAACGAATTCGTTTTTCCAACGAATTCGTGGCCGCCTGTTAAAATTACTGCAATACATTAATTTTAATGCATGACGTGAAAAAATGCGAATCTCGATTTTGTCAAATTCGCATCGTGTCTTGCTGCCTGTTTATATGTTTAACAATAATTGTCAGGTTTCGAATTGTAGCAGCTCATTTGCGCATCTCCTGCTTTTGTGAATACGACTGTGAACAGGTGTGAAAAATAAACAGCGTGGCTGTTACTGACGAAGAAAATGACTCGGCTTAAGGTCAGGTTGCTCATCACATATTGCCGTTTGTCTCCGGTGACGCGAACGCGGATTTTACATAATTTGACGCTTTCGCAGCACTATCTACGCGCGTCAATGTTTCTGTGCCTTGTGTTGTTAAATGTTTCTGTGCCTTGCGTTGTTAAATGTTTCTGTAACTATTCATTTTTGTGTGTAACGACTGCGTAATTTGTACAGCATCTCTTATTTATGGTAACTGTTTCGTCTAAGACAAAACGGTTCTTAACCTTGGCTTGGGGATCTCGTCTTCGGCGATGTTATTGGTCGAAGTGGTGGTCGTTGTTGTTTGTGCATCTATAGGTTAAAAGAAAACGCTTTGGCATTCCGTCTGCGGAAGCCCGTGAAGAACCACTGCTCGAAGGTACAGTATTTCCTTACACGAATGGCAAAATATTGTTATACGAATCACATAGATGGATGGCGAATTTTCTGCTAGCGTGAAGTTTTTTTCTGTTATCATCTAACAAAATGTAGTCTGTGTGTAAGGTGTCAATTTGTGTATAGTCTAAGCGGTATACTTTTTCTGATTTTTCCTGTACCTCGGCATGATATGTGCAATACTTTGTTCTTTTAGTAAGTTCTCAGGTACCGCGGTTTTTAATAAGCATTTTATTTGCACGTTAGAAGACGTGTGTTCACATGCTGCGTTCAAACATCGTGCAGTACTTATTTTCTGCTTTTGTCGCAAAGATATTTTTGTACAGCTGCTGCTTGAAGTATTGAACGGAAATTATACACACAAAATGAACGTCTCATACATAACCAGTTGGTGTTCTTTTTATTGTGAAGTTCGTTTAGCAGCTTGGGGGAATGAAGTTAGTTGATCTTGGGTGTCTTGCTTTGTGACTGTGGTGGCTTAAAGCCTTGAAGGCTATGTGTTCATCATTTTTTATTTTTTGCGTGTGTGCTGTGGACTATGTTATTTGTCTTTAGTAAACCATTAGTTGATAATTCAGAAGTATTCCAACGGTCAACACCTCCGATCTCATGCGGCAGGATGTAGTAACGCTGCACCGCAGAATTATTAACTTGTGGCGGGCAAGTTTGGATTGAATAAGTAGTTTAATTTTTGCGATAGATCCTATAATTTTCTGGGATTGTTGTGGTGGGACGCTGTTTCACATCAGCTTCCGCAGTGCCGCAAGCGGTGTCCGTTCAAAACAGACCTGTTCATAATTGACCCTTTGAAAACAGACGATTTTGTAGCAGACCTGTTCGTAACAAGGGCCGGATTGAAGGGAGGAAAAAGAGGTAATTTCCCCGGGCTCCCGCGATACAAATCAGTTGTTTATTTCATTTAATACGTTCCGTGAAAAAAAGTGACATAATTTTCGTCTCTTGCGGTTTTTCCTACCATCGTTTATTTTATATAAATATATCTTGTAACTTATGCATCATGTCATATGCACAAAGCTAAAAAATAAATAAGGTTCTGTCTAAGAACTGTAGGTCCTGCACTGATTAGTAAGTTCTTGCTTACAGGCAAAGTAATATATTCGCGAAGTTACCGTAAGCACTACATTAGGTAAATAGCAAGATCTGTTTGGTCGTAAGAAAAACCTGCAGTAGGATTGCAGCATTCACCCTGTGTTTCGCAAAATTTCAACGTCATGTCTGGACAGAAGCATTCAACACGTAAGCTGTTTAAAACAATTGTTGGTGTGTGGTCCGTAAGGTTTTGTTAAGCGCAGCGTATGTGCAGAGCTAGAGAGCAGTGTACAAGGAACTGCTTGCCTGCTATAGCAAGGGAAATGACAAGATCGATTGTAACATCAAGAACTCAAAGTGGCTGCGGAGAAAGAACAGAATAAGATCTGATGGTAGTGTATTAGCCAGAATGTCGCGATTGAATATTTTTTACAGCAAAACTTATCTTTACTTGAGAATTTTTGGTGAGTTCGGCAGTTTTGAAAGGAAATAGGCTTGCGGCAACCAGTGAGTACAAAGATAAGGGTGTGAGAAGCAAATCAACAGGAAATAAGAGATACATCAGCTTGTCGTGTAGAAAGATAAATTTTGATCTGACAGATAAGCACCGGTGGCGTAACTGACAGGGGTAAGGAGGCAAGCCGCCCCCATTGGCAAGCTAAATGTAAAAACTGGGCCCCCTGTAGCTGACAATTTGATATTTAACACTCATTAGGTTGTTTTTGTTTTTTTTCAGCTAGTACAGACATCCAGATTCACTATCATTTCTTAAATTTTTTCTGAGTGTTGGCTAGTGGCCCCCCTTCAACTAAGCTTTGCCCCCCTGGCTCCAGAGACGCAGCCAGAGCGAGGCCGAAAAGGCTATGGCCCCCCCGAAAAAACTTGTTAAGATATTTCGCTGGTGCTTTATATCAATCTCAACTGTTCGGAAACAAACGGAAGGATCAGTCGGACTCGTGTAGCGTCGTGTTTTCTCACTGGCCAAGGTTTAACGTGACTTTTTGCGATTGGATGCGAAACTATACGACTAAAGTATGCAACTTTGTTAGAAAAGTTGCCAATTAATGCGAGCAACACGGGCTGAGGTGTAGCCTGAATGAAATGCAAGGGCGCAGCTTTCTTGCAAAGGAGTACAAATTCAGATAAGACATTTTTGAGAGGATTAATTACGTGAAGTATTGCCGAACCAAATAGAAACATACTTGGTCAAGACATGATCAACCCCAAGCGCACCACGCAATGGAGTGTTATGCAACAACGCAATGTTTCTCACAGCACGGTTGACATTGTGGCTAGTGGGTATACGATGCCAGGTAGTGATATAGCAGAGTTTTTTAAGGCGTTTTAGGGACCCGATTCGGGTCCCTAGAATTTCAAATAGGGTCCCTAGAATCAGAGAAAATTATCATCGGGTCCCTAAAATCAGAGAAAATCGGGTCCCTAGAATTAGAGAAATCGGGTCCCTACAAATCCAAACCGGGTTCCTAACATTTTCCTTAAAGAAAAACCTGGATATAGGGTCTTAATTTTAAAATGTACAGCAAGTCACTGTCAGCGCAGCACACAAACTTTGTTTATATCACATTTCTTACAATTTCAGAGAGCAAATATAAAAATCATTAGCAGGCCAAATGATTACTAGTCGCCAATCAGCCATGGTGATTTTGTGTGAAAGCTGGTGTTGACTCTTCTTCATTAATCTTGAGAGTAGAATATGACAGATGGATATTTACGTGGTGCAGTGAACCAGTGTAGGGCCTCCAAGATAAATTTTTTTAGGCGGAACAAAACCCATTTGGGGCCCCTAAGACTTGCAAAATTATTTTGAAATAAATAAAAATTGAGGCTAATTAATGTGCA
>JGI24158J21664_10014835_pt1 | contig 10202 bp, 7 predicted proteins | sample Ectturendosymbi3_FD_21664 | JGI IMG/M metagenome (IMG submission 21664) | reverse complement strand
CCATATTTTGATATATTGTAGGTAACCAAATAGGGCTGTGATATCGAATGGTCATTAGCATTTTTTAATTTGATCCACGGAGTCAATTTCAAGGTCAAAAGGTCATCACTGAAAATTTACCCAAATCACACAAATGATGTCAGGTTTGAATTCCTGTTTTTTTCCCTTTTCAAAGATACCTTACTTTTCCAGATTGGACCACTACTTCAAAAAATACGGGGTTTTGAAGTTGAGCGCCCCCCTTTATTTTCTCTAAATTTTCAAAAAAATAAACCCCATATCTTGAAAACTGATCATCCGATCAACAAAAATTTTTAGATTTGAGGTTTGGGGCTGAAACTAAGATGTATGCCAGATTTCATTAAATTCTGAAAGGGTAGGGTTTAGAATTGTCTTTTTTTGGGTGATTTGACATGGAATGACCCAACTAGCAATTGAATGATTATCATCGTTTACCACATAAAACTGGTCCTAGGTGAAAAAGCACAACCAGATTCATATATTAGGCGCACCGCATTATAAGGCGTACTTTCGACTTGAGAAAATTAAAGGATTTTAAGTGTGCCTTATGGTCTGAAAACTACGGTAGTATACTTGTAAATCGCATGATGAGCCCAAGTGATGCGGTTGACCTGGAGTCGCCTCTGCTTTATTCTATATATGTATACTTTGTGGAAGTGTCTTTGTGTATTTATCTTTTTTTTGTATTTTTTGGTACTTTCTGGCTTTTATGGTTATTGTAGCTCTGTTTTTCATGACAACCTGGCAACCCTGCTTGTGAGTTTGAATGATGACCTGTGCCCAGTGGCAGTGTTTTTTCAGCCGTTTTTGGGTGTCAAAACTACACCATAAAATTTTGTAATGACATCCTAAATTCTGAAAACGTAGGTATGGTTTTGCCTTGTATTGAAGCAAAACGATTTGAGATAAACATGTTTTCCTGAACTTGGCTATTGCAACAGACAGCTGCAATGTTACAGGCCGACAATTTTCTGGCACAAAAGTTGGAAGCGAAAATTGTAAGTTTGGTATCTGTGCATTGTCATGCGCATCGCCTTGTTTCGGCCTGTTACTATCCTGCAGCAGATTTGTACAGTATGGTGTATGAAACCGCGAAAGCACGTTAATGCAATTATGGAAGTGTTTTAATGTTTCACCGTTGCGATCAGCTTGCCTGGCTATGCAACAGACAACGATGAAGACAAAAGGTCAGCGGTTGCAGCGCACATGCAAAACAAGGTGGTTGTCGAGTGAGGCAACAGTGAGAGCTTGGAGTGAGATTTTGCAGAAAAATGATGCGATGTGCGTTGTTTTACTGCGACTTATAAAAACAAAAAATTTCAATATGCTGCTTTCCCTTTGTCAACATTGCCACCTCACCTGGCAGAACTAAGCAAGATTTTTCATGCAGGATGTTTCAACTTAGCACAGATAAAACCTTCTGTAGAACTGTGCATCAATAAGCTCTCTGATGCCGCTGCTAAATCCAAGCTTAAAACTAATTGCAAAAAGTTTGATAGTGAATTAGGGGAACGTGGAACGCCAAATGGTTAGGCTGACTCGTGTATGTCAAGTGCCATGGCGTTTTGGAAGGTCACCGAAGGATTGGCAAATTGATTGTCCCCATACACAAAATGAGAGGAGTGAATGAACCAACTACCACAGCATCTCTTTGCTTAGCCTCCAGGAAGAGTGCATGCCAAGATGTCACCAAAAAAATTGAACCAAAGCTGATGATACCCATCCCAACACAGTTTTCGTCCCAGCCATAGCAATACAGAACAAATTTCCACTCTCCAGAAAAGTTTCGATAAATCCTGGTAGTATGCCAAAGACTTGCTGTTGCGATCGGAAAGCCTGAGCGACATGTGCACAAAGCTTCACACTGTGGCAGCAAGCAACAATAGAGTTCACCTGACGAGATCACTCTCATGTTGCTTGTTTGTGCTACATATATCTGGTTGTTCTTGGCGCACATTCCGTTTGTGGTGAACCGTGTATTCAGCGCATCGCCCACCGAGAGGTTGCAACAATACACATGTTTTGTCAACCTCAAGAAAGTATACGACCGGGTCTTTGTGAAAAGCTTTGGAGAGTGCTGCGGGAGTACGGTGCTGCTGGCTGCCTGTTACTGGACATCAAGTCATTATATTCCTGCTCAGAAGTTTGTGTCCGTGTTGGGAGTTAAATCACAATCGTTTAGCGTTGGTGTTGGACTCCGGCAATGGTGTGTGCTGTCACCACTCCTCCTCTTCATAGTCTGTATCAGGGTTCTCCAAACTACAGTCCGCAGGACAAATCCGACCTGCAAAGCCATTTCACCCGGCTGCAAAACACATTTTGCCAATAATGAAAAAATATATTCATGAAAAATGTGTTGTTTTGTTAAAATGTAACATCTCCCGAAAAAATCACATTGCGCAAGATGTCTGGCCTTCAAATTGTTGTGCAATAGACTATGTGGTCCTCTCCCAAAAAATTTAGGGAGCTCTGGTCTATACGAATTGGATTGACAGTCACAGACGCGTCGACAAAGGCGTCACTGTTGGGAAGTGCAGGATAAACCATTTGATTTTTGCTTGAGGAATTGGTACTGCATTTGCTGATCTTCTCAACAGGGTCTTCAGCACGCATTTCATCGGTTTTATGCTGCGTGCGACCAAGCAGGAACGCAAATCAGCTCTGAAAATATTGAGGTATTATGTCTCTTACGATGCCCAAGGCAGTGTATTCTGCAAGTGAGCGGATATACACTGCAGCAGGTGCAGACGTTCAAGTACTTTGGGGTGGTATTCACGAATGACGAAAGTCGGAACAAAGGGATTGAGAAAGCAAGCGCAGTTCTTCGTGAGCTTTACTGCTCCGTGGTGACGAAATGGGAGCTTTCAAAGAATGCAAGCTTTCAGTTTTTAGATCGGTTTTTGTTCTGATCCTCACCTGTGGTCATGAATCTTAGTGATGACTGAAAGAATAATGTCAAAAAGAACAAACAGCAGAGATGGGATTTAGGAGTGACACTTCGTAACAAAAAGCACAGGTCTGAAATCTGTAAAGCCCAGGACGTCAAGCCACTTCTCTGAATCGAGGGATCCCAACTATGTTAGTTTGGCCATGTATCCAGAATGTCCCAGGAAAGAATGGCGAACTAAGTCATTCAGGCTACAGTCTACACCCACGGGAAAGTGGACCAAACCTTGTCCAAGGACCAGGTGACGTGACTACATCTCCAACCTTGCTTGGTCCCATCTTGGTGTGCCAGAAGAACTATCTGAAATTTTTGTTGATCGTGAGGCATTTCATGTCCTCCTAGGGCTGCTGCCTCCGCGATCCTCCTCAAAGGAAAAACGGGCATGAAAATGAGCAAATGAATGAGTATGTAGGTCTACATTGAACCATTCTATTTATGAAACACTGTAGTTTGTTTAACTAAGGTGAATGTCGTATTCAAATAATTGAGCATATCTGAACGGAATATTGCGTTTTTGGGAAAGTGAGTTAAAAGCATCAGACATACTGTAAAAGGGAAAATGGTGTTGACACCCTAAAGCTCCACCACGACACCCTTTTAAAATACAGAAAGAACACTGCCCAGTGGCATAACTAAAGGTCTGAACCAGGGAAAAAACTTAGCTGAAAGGGGCCCACTGGCTACCATAAGGGACCCAATGGCCAACACGCACAAAAAAGTTGAGAAATGATGGTGAATCCAGATGTGGATGGCTATCTAAACCCAAAATCACAAGAAAACGCTCCAAAATACTTGCAAAAAACAACCTACCAAAAACCAGAATATACCAAAATAATATAAGATATGTAGGGGCCCAGTTTTTACATTTAGCTTAGCTTGTCAAGGGGCAGTTTATACAGTAGTGCAGCCAGCTTACGATTTTGGGGGAGGCCAAATCTTTTGATTTTAAGCGAGCAACAGGATTTTGGTTGGGACACCACCTTTCAAAACACAAAATGACAAGATAATGCTAGAAATTTTGGCTTGGCTACGCCTGTGAGTTCGCACCTCTTCCCACAGTCAATTACACCACTGCCCGTGCCACTGTTTAAACATATAGTTCAGCTTTGCCGAAACGAAATTCCTTATTGAGTCAAAAATAATGTCACTATCTCAATGAGGGCTGCACACATAATGACTTAATTTGACCTTAACAAAATTTAGTTAGGCGCTCGAATCTCAACTGCAATGGTAACGAATGTGTGGCATCTTTAACCACTTCGTAAGGGTTATGCCATAAGTGTGATGTCATAGGCAAGTTTAGTGCCAGTGGGACAAGTAGAGAACTCAGAAAACTAGAAATAAGTTTTGCACCAAGGTGTCAATGGACGTGTGGAAATCTCCCAGTACGAAGCACAGATGTGATGAAGTGGCACTGCGGACCACTGTATCATCAAAGCTGTCACATTTAAGATTATCAAAATAAAGGAAAGGTTGTCATTTTGTACTTCTAGTACAGTGAAAACCTAAACTGTGCCACACAAAACCTTTGACTGTGCTGCATCCATGGGCCACAGGTTGTACATCCATGGGCCACAGGTTGTACATAGCTGATCTAGGTAGTGCTACGCCACTCTAACAGCTAAGTTTGATTGGGTCTTAGAAAGCATAACCTATAGAAAGCCTGGTTTTATTCTGAAAAGTATTATCAAAAGTTGGTCTTGTATGACTGACCCAAGCTTGCCAGGTTAGATGCACCACTACTGCACAACATTCATGTAAGAGAATTCCGTGCCGAAGCATCAACTGCAGTGCTGATCGGAATGGCACAGTAAGTTCAAACAGAAAAGTTGAGCAGAGTCAAAGGATGCAGGCAACCACCAACATTGGATAACAAGACATGTAAGGAAGTTTGAGAAGCACTTGTGTAACTCTTTAAAATATTTCTTATAAAATCTTAAAAACTTTTGTTTATAAAATCATTTATGAATAAATCATTTTCTCCTATACTTTACGCCTGTTTAATTTCATAAACCCAGATACTGTAGTTACTCAGATTCACACATCTCAAATGATGACAATTTTTTGAAACACTTGATATGTTAAGTGAAGTCTAATGGTGAGGTGAACTGTAGAGCTGCATAAATTAAATTGCATTCCACCAATCTACTAAACTCATGTGTAGTGCATAGTACAGAAGGATAAGGCTGGTTTAAGCACAACCACAGGTTGAATTTAGTAAGATTACAATCTGATTTAGTTTCAGAATCAGTATTTATCCTTCATCACTTGGAGAGATAAAAAAGTGAAGTTTTAACTCACAACATAATATGCTGCAAATAGCATCACAAATGCCTACATTTACCTAAAATAATTACAAGTTTCTATATTTCACAGGAAGTATGATTTATACAAGAAGTTAGGTTTTTGCTATCTGTAGGAAAAACTGTTGAAATTAAAAAACGAAAACACAGATTTTTGCACCATATTTTGTAAGAAAATAAAATATGTAAGAAATAAAATATAACAATGTGTTTGCGCAAAAAAATTTCCAAGAGAGGATTCAAATAAACCAACAGATTTAATAAAAACGAACTAGCCAACTTTCAACACCTCACCATCAGTCATCTGAGAAATGTACATCAGCCAAAAATCTAATCCTGGAATGGCTGATGTGCCAGGTCAGCCAAGAAATGTAAGCCTTGTAGCTTCTGCTACAAAATACTCTCCATCCGCTTTATCATATCATGAATAAGATTGATATATAGCTCTGGAACTCAAACCTCCAGGACTACTCAAGAAATTAAACCATGCGATTCACATTATAAACAAGTGCTGATGCATGAACTGTGATGCTGTTGACAGGAAGCTTATTCACTGTAATGCAAAGCTGCTACTTGACAAAAGCTATTAGCATCTTGAAAGTTGAGAACAGACCTGTCCACCAGTAATGATCAAATGTTCTTCCAGCAATTTGAAGGTGTTTGGTGTGATAACATAACCATCAGTTTTATAATTTTCACCAGGTTTATGAAATTTCAGGGCAGCTCCTTTCAGTTGATCCAATGAACTTGGCTCCTCGATTTCTTGGTCAACGGGACTTTGTTTTTTGGATGGAAACGAAGCAGCTTCATTTTTTTTCTTAGGTTCTTTCTTGAAATATACAAAGCAAAATTAAATGTTGCATGGCTTGACACTAATACAATAAGGTTAGTGGTGGGTTGCCTTGGCAGTGAGTAGATTACCTACAAAGGCAAGGTTTTTCACCACTAAATACAGTATAAGATACACTTAAGTCAACACTCCTGTTCAATTTTGAGTAAATGATAAAAGTTCACAAGAACACTTTGCAAATACTGGTATACGGTTTATTATCAAACACACACATTTTTGTTGAGTTTTGAGAAAGCTTTTAATTGTCAAACTTACTTGGTTTATACTCAAAACTGCATATCAAGGTAAATTACATTTGCAACCACACATTATGAAAACATGTTAATGTTCATACAATGAATACTCAGACTAAACATACAGTCCCCGTGAGAGTAATTACAGCCATTGTGGAGGTAATGTTAAAAATAATAAAGGGACACTTAGATAATTTACAGCAACTGTTAGTGCAGATGGGCAACTTGAAAATCCATTTTACAACAAAGCCACTGATGAATTTGATAGATTCATAAAACTAACATATGCAAGATATAGTTCAACCATAGTGCTATCATTAAATAATATTTGCAAATAACAAAGCGATGAAATTCCTAAATGCACCCTGTTGACACCCTTTGTACAGAACTAACTAGTATATGTTGTGTGGTATCCTTATGAAACAATGGTAATACAACCTAGAAACAAAAAATTACCTTTGATTTGTGCATGGGGGCCAGGTCTGCTTCTGTTTTTGGCCCAAGAAGATCCAAAATTTGCATATCTAGTTCATTCTTAATGATTTTGCCATCAGCAAATTTTATTTTTGCACGAATTTCACCAAGGAGTCTGCCAGCATTAAATCTGTATCGCTCTTTAAGGAGTTTTTCCTTGTGCTTTTGTATAATACATTCAACCTGAAAAAAGTATAAGCCTTGCAATTTTTGCAGAAATACTACACACAGGGTAATTATCACCAAAAAGGTAACTCTGCTTATAAATATATGAAACATGAGATTTTCTCTTCCTATGCATGATAAATATCCCACATTTACGCATTCAGCAATGGTGTGCCAGAAGACAAATTGAGGATCTTTAACATCTTCGCCGCCAGGACAGTTTGGACGAACCTTGGTTTCTAGCATCACTTAGCAACTCCATAACTCACCAGGTGATTGTGCTAGAGAGCTGTTCAAACTTAAAACACTCGAAAGAAGCAGCGAGCCTTCTAGTTTGTAGGTAAAAAAAATTAGGTTTTGTTTTTTTGTGGGTGACGTCATAATTGGGGCAGGTTTTAGGTCATTTTGGCTGAGGTTACCTGGTCCTGGGCCCCAACAGCTAGATGGAATTTTTCTACATGGGTTTTTATTGGAAACTAGGCTAGAATGCAAGTCTTTCGAGCCTTTGAATGGCTTTCTAGCATTTCTGGTTCAAAAAAGTGTGTCCTAAAATCAACTAAATAATTAATCCTCTAATTAAAAAACATTAGATGCAAATACTTCTGAAATCTTTCTCACAGTTTGGCATTTGTATTATCCAAGGACATTTCAGCCTGTTTTTTTGTTTTGAGCAGCAAAGAATGTTAGTCTAGACCAGGGTTCAGCAACCTGTAGCTCCAGAAAATTTGGAATTTAAATTGGCATTTCATTATGATGACGATTAGAAATGAGTACAATTTAGCTTATGGTTCCTCACCTACCATATCAGCTAGAAAATGAAGCAGAATGGTACTTTTGTCAAGAAAGTTACGGACACCTGTTCTAGACAATCATCAATTGTCTGTAGCAAGTTAAAGGATCTCAAAACAATGTCAAAATGTTAAACATCTGAACTAAATTCAACAAGAGAACACTTAACACTTTTGCATCCAGGTTAATTCAAGCGGTTCGCGTGAAAACAGCCAGATCGCATGTGGCTTTGCATGGGAATATTTCTGTTATGGTAAGCGCTAGAGAACTGTTCAGAGGCTCAAAAGACTCAGCAAGTTTTGTAGTTTTCAATGAACAAAAATTTTTTTGGTATTAGGTAGCAGATTTTTTGTGAGTGATGTCACAAGTGGAGGACTTTTAGGCCACATTGGCCCACTTAACCTGGCCCTGGGCCCAAAGCGTTAGATCAGTGGTTCTCAACCAGGGGTTCACGGGAAGATTTCCAGGGGTGCTTGGATGGCAATTGAGTTTTCATGTATTGCTATCTTTTAACATCCTATACTAGAGGAAAATGCGTGCTGATTGAGAACTCGTGTAGATTTTGCCTGATCTTGCATTGTTGTGATGCAACAATGTGAAATCCACAGCTTTGCCAGCAAACCTGGAGGTTTGGTTTGATTGTTTTATGATTTGGGGATACTTAACAGGAGAAAGGTTAAGAACCCCTGCGCCAGATGGGAGTACTTTGCGCAAGTTTTTTTGGAAACTAAACTACAATCTGAGTCTTTTGATACTTTGGATGACCTGCTGGGGTTCCAGGTTCAAAAGTTATGATCTGAAGCAGTGTTCTTCAACCGGGGTTACACAAAACATCTAGTGAGGTTTTGTGAGGGCTCCTTGTTTTTTAGGGGAAATGATTTTTGCTTCAGTATGTTGATGCATCATAACGTAATTTTTAGATCACCGTGCCACATTCAAGTAGGCCAGTTAGTTGTACAGGAGATTGAGTGCACATAGCGGAACAAGAAATATTGAGAGTTGTTGCGTCATGTGTTGTTTATTGTGGTGCAATTAAGAAGAACGTTATTGCTGCATCATAGTTATACGATATTGCCGATGTACAGTTCACATTCACAGTGCTGTACATCGGAGTAGTAGAGTGTAGACAACAGACTAGAGCTGCTGTTCCAGACTTGGAAAACTAAATAATTCTAGTTTTTTGATTTGATAAATTAGAGCAAAATGACTGCAATTCTAATCTAATTTGCTAAACGCTTCAGTGTTGTAACTTTGGTTCTAATCTAATTTCTGGTTTTGCCAAAAATTCTAATTTGTCCAACAATATTTAACATGAAATGAGAAAATACCCTCGTGCAATGAAAGTGCAGCAAAATGGCCACAAGTTCTATGGTGCCATCCCATCACAGAAAAGCGGCAACAGTAAAAACTAAAAACGTGGTCAATTTCTTTTCTCATTCACAGCTGCAGAANAAACTCTGTGGTCTTTTCAGTGATTTCATCACATTGCTTATCCACTCACATGCAGAAGTCACAATAGTCATCTTCATTATGGCAGTCAGTCAGCTGCGATGTTTTAGGGAAGGGGTGTGCAACCATGCAGCACTGCTGAGCCAAATGGAAATAACCAGATTGGTCCATGGTCCACATCTGCATGTGTCAAGCTGTGCGTGTTAGACACACGATGACCATCCACAGAAGATAAACCCAATGGCAGACTAACCATTAGGCTACTAAGGTTATATAGGCTAGTCTTAGGCCATGGAAAAATTCGGCCCTCAATTTTCTTTTTGATTATTGTTTTTTATTACAAGTAACTACCGAATCATCTCTTACAATTTATCAAATTTGACGAAATATCTGTTCAGCCTCAGGCCTGCTGTACGGTACCCTGAATCCAGCCCTGGCAATACCTTTCAAAAACAGAAATGCTTGAAAATCTGGCCTTTTTCGTTGGCTACAAAACTTCAGCTCCCACGCCATTTTGGGGCTCGCGGGTCATGAGTTGCAAACCCCTATTGTATGGTTTTGGAAAAACAAACATCATCTCCCTGATCTGAAGGCTGCTGCTCAAGAACTCCTGGGTGTGATAGCAACGTCGGCTCTGTCGGAACAAGTCTTTGGTGTTGCAGTCACAATGCTTGAGCCAACCAAAGAGACAGTCGAACCAACGACCCTCGGCATAACAGCAATACAGATTGAACTTGACCAGATTCACTCCGCTATTTGTGCCACAACTTCAACGTTTCCTGTGGTGTAATCAGTCCCGTTGCCACCTGGGGCTTTGGTGGACTTATCCCCCCAAATGAAACTCCAAGCCCCCCAAATTGAAAGATGAAACACTAGAAATAAGAGTTTTTGCAAAATTTACAATGTGAAGGCTCCCTGCACAAACGCAAAGGCCCCTATTGAAAACTTTCTGGTTACGGTTCTGGGCCTAA
>JGI24158J21664_10014833_pt1 | contig 10202 bp, 4 predicted proteins | sample Ectturendosymbi3_FD_21664 | JGI IMG/M metagenome (IMG submission 21664) | reverse complement strand
ACCAGGACCAGCGCTGAAGTTCGCATAACAGAGGCGTGGGCACCCCATGTTGAGCCATCCATGAGGCGTAAGAGGCAATTACGGGCTCTGACTTTGCCACAAAGGCCTTCAAAGTTTATCTGAAGGTGAGTTGGCGGTCAAGCATGACTCCAAGGTAAGTTGGAGTTTTGGTGTAGGGGATGGTAGTACCGTTGACGGTGACTCAAGCTTACGGCTGGATTCCCTATTGTTCAGGTGGAACGTAGTGCATGTAGTTTCGGCCGTGCTCAGCCTGAGCCTCCACGCAGATAGGTATTCAGCAATTCTTTGCATATCCAAAGAAAGGACCTCTTCCGTCTCACTCCAACACTTGTGGGAAAACAGGAGGACCAGGTCATCAGCATAACCATATTGGGTGGACACGGTGTCGGGATGGCACTGATATAGATGTTAAACAGCATAGGTGCAAGCGTTGACCCTTGAAGCACTCCGTTCTTCAGACGTCGGAGGCGACTGCATTGCCCATCGCTAGTTTTAAGGATGAAGCTGTCGTTTGAGATAATGTCGACAATGTAGCGGACCAGATGTCGATCAGGGATGGTCTGGAGTAGCTTCAGTGCCAAGCCATGATGCCAGACAGTTTCATAGGCCGCAATATGATCCACGAGAACAAGTCCCGCTTTTCGTCTCTAGTGCAAGATGTGACTCTCCGAAATGTGGCTCTTGGTCTCTGACTGGTTGGCATCCACTGATATATGTTACGGTGGCTGTGCAATAATGCGAACTCTTTGTCTGTATAAGGATGCTTAGTAGAAAGGCGACCAAACAAACGTTTGGAAGCAGGATGGGCTCAGCGTGTGGAAGTAGAACAGAATCAGAGCAAAAAGTACAACTATCTTGAATTCACTGGCGGCCGTAATTCATAAAAATAAATTACATACAGCCGCGAATAGCGACAAGGTTATGCACCTACGCTGTTGCGTGGGTGCATATCGGTGTGCAAGTTATGGCCGAGTTTCGGACATTCCAAGGACAACATTGCAAATGATTGTAGTAGCCTCAGGGCCAAATATTGACCTTAGCTATGCATTCATAAAACTGCTATAAATATTTTAAAAATATTATGAAATAACCTTATGTCATTGGTATCTCGTTAACATAAGCCATATAAATTTTACTAAATCATTTTGCAGACATTAAATCATGTGGCATTGCCACCACTGGGACATATTTTTATTTAAAATTTCAAAAAGTGCATTCCAAATTTAGAAAAATTAGATTTTTTTGAACCAAGAATTGACTAAATAACTTTAGGTTTATGATGTTGCTTTTACCAGAAATACTGAATCGACATGAACAGAAATTCTTAACGGAACATAATACGTTTCTCTCAGTACAAGCAGCCGTTTTCCACAATCAATAGTAGCATTTACTACGTGAGAGACGAAAAATGTAAAAGCCGTGTAAAGCTTGACATTTTCGACCTTGAAGCTTCTTTTCTAAGAATTTTCTCAATGTGGGAAAACATTTTTCTATAGAGGGGTTGTTAGGCGATCCTAACCAGAGTTGTTTATTTGCAACGTTACCACTGACTTTCTGTGTCTGTTTGAGTAGGCACTTGAGAAAAGAGTAGATTGCTGCAATGAAATGGAAATTGCAACTTACTGCCAAAAATCTTCCACACAATCATTATTTTTTTCATACGGTGTTTGAAGCTTGGGTCGCGAGATGTTCACCAAACTCAGATTTGGGTCGCCCTCAAAAATGTTCGGGAACCGCTGTGCTAAAAGTTACAATCCTACACATTACTGACATGACGTGTTTTTAGGCTTTCAACTAGAATGTTCAAATGTTACTTGCCAGACAAATTGCTTCATCATAAACCTGTAAAGTCTCTTTGTCATCAACAACATTTCGCATGAGCTGTTGCTTCTCAGTGCATAGTTTCAGTACAGTTTTTGCAGAAATATTTTTAGGTGGTAAACTGTCGTGAAATAGCTTTTTGACATGTTGTAGTGCTGCCGAAGCTCAGGTCAGCCATCTCTACCAGTGAATGATGAGTCGTTGCCTACAAACATGACCGAAAATGCCCAGCAGAGCTTCGGCACCTATAAAATTGCCACTTTTCATGCCTAGAAGAGCTTCGGCATCTATACTGTAAAATTTCTACTTTTCATGCCTAAAAGAGTTCCGGCACCTATAAAATTGCCCCTTTTCCTAACAATCTAGATAACTGCAGCTCAAAAACGTTTGCGAAGTGTTTGGGATTGATATTTCAGACCTGCCGTTTAAGCCTTTTTTGTGTTTGTTTTTTATGGCTTTCAACACGAAAGCGTTTATTGCAATAAACCGTACCTACAACTACATAAACTGCAGTGTAATTCATGGTTGGAAGTTTGAGTCAGCTTATCGGAAAAACTTTGAAGTGCAGATAAAACTTCAAATGCATTGGAAGCTTTGACTTTTGATATCATGAATGACCTCTGCATTACTGTAAAACATCATACTTCTCTTACAAATTAAAGAAAAATCTAAATAAATGTGCCACGTTACTCTTTTGACAGTTTACTGCACAAGAGTTGAGCACCATATGTTAATAAGGAGTTTGCCAACCACACCTGAATAAATAACTTCACTTTTTATTGATTCACCACAGGTAGAAAAGCGATAGTCTCAACTGTTGACCGAAATGTTTCTGCGGTTTACTTCAAACCAGGGAGGATCCAGGATTTTCTTTTAGGGGGAAAGGGGCGAAAATCCAAATTCTCCATCTTTTCACGCAATACAACATAAATGTATAGTGTTACACGCAGGGTCAATTCGGAGTAAAAGGGGCATTTGCCCATAAATTCGAGTTGTGCCCCCTTTTGTGGTCTTTGCTCCTGACACTACATTGGAAATCCTTGGTGTATGATATTGTACAAACGTGGATAACCACACACAGCATTGGAATTGAGAGCTCCTACTCTGTGATGCAACAACTGTGATACTTTAAGGAATGAATAGCATGTATACTAGTCTACTTTTCGCTGCAGGATTGCTATCATTGTTCTGCTAGAGAAACGTTGATCACGTTTTTGCTGGCAAAATGTTGACAAATCTTAGGCATAGACAAATCACCGTTTATTTCTTTTTCGGTGTTAATTGATATCTTTACACGGCGAATAGTCAGATGCAAACACCATCACCTACTGACATTTGCTAACCTTGTTCACAGTTTTGGTTAACCTGGCTAACTAATATCAACGGAGCCAACTGTTTTGCTGCACTACGATTCCATAATGTCATCAGGCACATAACATTACACTTCTCTTTCTGGTCAGCGGGTTGGATATAGCTCCTTCAAACTTTTGAGCAGAGCGTTTCCACACACGCGATCGGTTCACATAAACAATGTAAGGGTTAGTGCATCGTCATTTGTAAACTTCAAATCGCTCAATGGAAATGGGTTAAAAGTTTATCTGAGAGCACAATAGAATTGAGAGTGAAGTGTTAAGCTTTCTTGTCGCAGTTAGTCGGTTACAACGCGGCCGCACACAATTTTGCGGTTTGATTATTGCACTACAATATTTTAATGGTGACACGACGCGTGATTTGCATTAAAAATGTCGGAAAATGTTGCAATTTCAAACTAAGTGTTCCTATGTATCGTTTTTTGTCATCAAATACAAAAGAAATATTTTCACTAACAGTGCCATTTTTGAAAAATTGCCTTTACAGTATTATTCTAAAAATAGGTAATCAACTTATTGACAAAATATTGATATTTTATTAACTTATTAAATTAAGAATCTGAAACCATTTGCTTCTATCCGGAACTCTTAACAAAAATTACGAAGCGCAAGATTACTAACAAAACTGAACTTTATTGATAGTACTTGCCCTGGTTATCATGAACCTCGTGGGAGATAAACAGCTTTATTATTTCTTTGCTGCTTGCAGCTCAAACGTATCACATAACCAGTTTCAAATATGAATACAACCTAAATGCCGATTGGCTATCATTTTTCGTATACGTTTGTCAAAATTTTGATTGCTTATCTCTGCACACAATTAATGTATTGCATTCCTTTCTGTCAATTTTCGAATCCTGGAAGAAATGATCTGGAATATAAAATCCCTAAAAGTCTTTCTAATACAATTTTTAGAGTTCTCTTTTATATTTTGAGCAGAATAATCTCTCTGTGCAATCGACTATAGTGAACTTTTTAATGAAGGATTGGCTTTCCTTTTGTGGCTTCATCAAAATTAAGCCAATTGATTCCAATAGTACCTCAGCTGGCCCTGTCAGCAAATATACTTATAAAAAAAATAAATTTCTGAAACTATTCCTTTGCATTCAAGAAAAACCCAAGGTTGATTGTAATTGCAATGAACGATCGCAAAAGTAGAAAAGAAGCAGCAGATTGCAAGACAGCTGTGACTGTACCTTCCAATATTACAGCTGGCAAAGCCGTTCTTAATCAATTTCGGACTGTCACCCCAAAGTGTCAACAATCAACTACGCCTCCAACAAAGTATCAACAAAAATAAAGTCCCTGGACTCCAGTACAAATTAATTCACATTCCAGAAACAATAAATGAGTCTATAATTGAGAAAACATTGCACGAGCATAAACTATTGCGAAGGTTGATATTATTTGTTGACATATGTGATATGCAGCGCGATAAGACACAACGCCACCAACATTTCACTACTGTAACAAGCATGGTGTTTGATGGAAATAGCAAAAGATGTATCAAAAGCTTGCAATTTTGATTTGCGACTTTATTCAGGCATTTTCAATTGCTTGTCGCAATGTTCTAGGAATCGTGTGTTCTTCTAAAAAATGTTGATGATGGAATTTCCTGTGAAACAACTGAATGCTCTTTATAACGCACGTTCATGCCGCCAATTTAAGATGAACACATCGTGGCTAGGCTTCTTTCCAGAAATCTCTGTTAGCATCTATCGATATTCTTTCATAAAATGGATGTTGAGTAGTCGGATTGCCAGCAACTCAGCTGCGCTAGCAATGCCTTTCAAAGGTGAAAATAAGAGATGTTGTCACGTTAAATTTAGCAGTTGTCAAGGCTTTAACTCTTATCCAACGGGTATATTGGCTTCATGAAAATTGATTAAAACCCTGGAACGCTAACGTTGTGTTTTTGTCACACGAACCCAAACCCCGGTGAATTTCATCCAATTTTGAAAAATGAAAAAATAATACTTTCTTTTAATTAAGATTGATTACAAAAAATGCTCTGGAAATGTAACTACAATTCCGTGGTTTGTGCACTAATAGAGTTATTTTGTACTTCAATTTGATGCTGTTATTTTAATGCAAAACATACAAAAAAAAACATTTGTATATGAGTAAACGTGATTGCTCATAAAATAATTTACTGGACTTAACGAACTTCTGCTCCATGCTGGTAACCAGGTCGTAGAAGCATGCNCTGAGTGAATTACACCCCCTTATTGTCACAAATAAGCAGGGATGTAGTGCCAACACTATAGCATCGAACATTTGCGTTGATTAGATCACACCTGGATGTGCTACACTATGATCACTAGTTAAACATAGCTGTGGTTTCATGCACGTGGTTGTACTCACACTGGTTACCAACGACGATACAGCTTCAAGTCACAATTCAATGAAAAAAGAATTAGTGCACATAATGTAGCTTAAAACATTGCGTTCAGTTCTTGGATCAAAGATTCGACTTAAGTAACTTTTTCTAACGAAGATAACTTTTTACGTTTGCCAATGTGCCTTGCCTAAACCTGAATGGTGAATAAATAGAGATATTAAATTTTGTCTCTATTCAATTCAACAAAATGAGAGAAAAACTGGACATTGACAACTATGGTTATATGGAACCAAAAGCGACTTGGTTGAAAAAAAGGCCGAGTGCTTTATGGGAGGTCTGCAGCCTAGATGACCCCTAGTCCTTCGCAGCCTCCCACTCCCTCATGCGTTATATAAATCGATGTACTTGGAAGTCATCGCAGTACTACATTATAATAATCATGAGGGCGTCATTCATGCGTGTGCATAGGCGTCGGAAAAGAGGTGCTGGGGGTGCCTTGGCCCCCCCTGGATTTTGAAATATATTAGCAAGAAAAGGTTGTTTATTTAATTTCGAGGGGTAAAATTTAAATTTCGGCACTTTTGGCCCCTCCTGGAAAAAATTTTGGGAAAATTCCCTACTGGCCCCCCTGGAAGAAATCTATCCGACGCCCATGTGCGTGTGTCTTATCAGCTTGTGTTTCATCAAAGTGAATGTATTAGCGCTATTAAGCGTATACACTCTACTACCACCGCGTATATATCCTCGTCTTCTTTCATGTATTTGTGTATTCCTTGTTACTGCGATGCATATTTAAAGTCTAGCGACTTGCGTGTGGGAATGAAGACGCTACACAATACAATAAACCGAAACTATATGTCAACGAACAAAACTATATGTCAACGATTAGCTCTGAACCCTTTAGACCGGAAGAGCTTGCTGCTGCCCTCAGTCGCCTGAAGCCAGGAAAGTCTCGGGGATTAGATTCCATCATCCCGGAGTTTATACTCCACCCCGAGTCGGCTCTCAAATCTTGTTTTTTCGACTTCCTCAGTTACTGCATGTGCCAACTAAAAAGTCCAAAGATCTGGAGAAGAGCATTAATAGTTGCGATCTCTAAGCCAGAAAAGTCACCGGGGGACCCAAAGAGTTACCGTCCCATATCTGTGCTGTGTATCCCCTTTAAAATCCTCGAGATTCATCTACGCCAGTGTCGAATCAATCATCAACCCATTGCTCCCACAGGAGCAGGCGGGCTTCCGACACGGGAGGTCGGCCGTAGACCAGATCACCCTGCTGACATAGGACATCGAGGATAGCTTTTCGGCTAAGAAGAAGGCCGGTGCTGTGTTTGTCGACCTCACAGCAGCCCACGATACTGTATGGCACCGCGCTGCAAGCTGCTGCGATTGCTGCCGGATAGACACATGGTCCACATGATCATGGAGATAGTTGGCAATCGCAGCTTTACCCTTATCACCGGAAACGGTAAAAGAATCAGGTTACGACGCCTCAAGAACGCCGCCCCACAGGGATCTGTCCTGACGCCCCTTCTCTTCAACATCTACATCTCTGACCTGCCAACCGCCGTCTCCAGAAAGTATGCATATGCTGACGACCTAGGAATCATGCATGCTGATGGAGATTGGCAGGCAGTAGAAGGGGTGCTGAGCACGGACATGGCAACCGTAGGTGAATACCTCTAGACTTGGAAACTAAAGCTCATCACTACAAAAACGATGTCGGCAGCCTTTCACCTTAACAACAAGGTAGCTAAACGTGAGTTGGAAGTCAACCTCAATAACAAGACCCTGCCTTTCTGCTCCGAGCGCAAATACCTCTGAGTAACGTTGGACAGGTCGCTCACGTATCGCCGACACCTTCGCAAGAAAGCACTTCGCAAGAAGCTGACATTCGCAAGAAAGCTGACATCACTTCGCAAGAAGCTGACATCACGCGTTGCGTTTCTGAGGCGTCTTGCTGGTTCCGGTTGGGGTGCTTCAGCGACAACTCTGCGAACAACCACCCTAGCCCTGGTGCATTCAACCGCAGAATACTGCGCTCCTGTCTGGTGCCTCAATGCTGATACCCGACTTATCGACCCCGCCATCAACGACGCCTTGCGAATTGTGACTGGATGCCTGCGTCCTACACCAGCGTGCAATCTTCCCATTCTCGCAGGCATCCAACCTGCTGAGCTTCGTCGCATTAGAGTCACACTGTCTCCAGCACGCGATGCCATGGAGCCTGAACACTTGCTCCACTCAGCCCTCACCTGTCCAACGAGTGCAAATGCACGGCGCATCAAATCGACACACCCATTTCTACCCGCCACACAACAGCTCATCAGTTCCTCTCACAATAACAACATGCGTGCGGCGCATTGGGCGGATCACCAATGGAATGGGGACTTGGCGGACAACCCTGCAAGTCTCCGCATTTTCATCCCCGACACCAGCACCCACCCCCCGGGGCGACCTTCCCAAGAAGTGCCTGGGTCCGACTTAACTGCCTCCGCACCGGCGCCGGGAGTTTCCGCTCATGTTTGTGCAAATGGGTGTGGCCTCCTCTGCGGCCTGTGAGTGTGGCGCAGAAGGACAAACCGTAGACCATGTCATCCTTCAATGTCCAATCCAACAACCTCCTCATGGACTGCATGGCCTAAGGGTTCTGGACGATGACACAGTCGAATGGCTGCTCAACACCTGCCCCGAGATCTAATGAATGCGGCCAAGCAGTGGTTAGAACAACTGGCTCAAAAGAAGAAAAAGAAGAGCGATGCAATTTATCGCCATCGGCAGATGCGATGAAATCTGAGTGAGACGTTAAGTGCTAAGAAGTATAATGGTCTGCCTCTTTTGTATTTCTGGTTTGAGTCGTTTATTGAAAGACAGTCAGCGTCATTAACAGCAATAAATTTAACAGGATAACGTTGCATGTGCTTTTTATTGACAAAATAGTATTTTATACAACAAAACAAATTAAATTAAGGCACAATGTTTCAGCAAACGCAGAATTATTTTAGCTGTAATGAACTGCATGGTGTAAAAAACTAGATCAACAAAACTTGAGATTTGTACTAACCTGGCAAATCGAGCTGCTGTTCCATGTTGCAGATTTGAGAGGCAACTAAGTTTTCGAATACGATGCGATCAAATCAAACACAAACTTTAATAATTCCTATAACTTGAAACATTTGTCTTAGCAATGATATAACCTAAAAGTACAAAGGTTGTTCAACAAGAAAGAGTTTTTATGTGTGAACCTCGTCAAAAGTCCAGTAAACGCGAAATTTGAAATTAATGTAAAGGCAGCGTTGGTACAAAGGCAGCTTATCTCAAGTACTTTGATAGCGTTTTCGCATACCTACTTTCACTCTGGGTTTATCTCTCAGTCACAGTGCACATGGAGCACTTAGTTAAGATATTCCGTTTAACAGGAAATTAGCATACCTGGATAAACAGCCAGTATGTGGAAAACTTCTGCAACTTAGTTAAGGTTGCCAGATGTTTTCAGAAATACCAGTTGTCTGCTTTCACTGAGGCGTTCTGGCCGTAACACAGGTTTTCAGATGAGGCGAATTCTGCCATGCAAACCAGAATCTGTTCTTGTCAACGCACTCCATGAAGCTCCCCCCCAACCTTTCCTGGTTGGCTAAGTATAGATTGATAGTTGTCTCACATGTCCCTCATGTTTTATCCTTCCGTGTTGTACTTCTTAGATGTGTGATGTTGGAATCAAAATGAAGAATACATTGCTGGCATCACAATCAGCTTCGTTTCTTGTTTGAAGGTTTTTAAAATTTGGGTCTGGCATCTGAAACGAGTTGGCACGGGCAATGTTGTGTGTCTTGGTGTAGCAGAGCAATTACATTGTCTACTACATCTAAAAGAACTTAAAATTACAAAAACAGAACTTAAACGACAACTTAAAGACTGCTGAAAGGTTACTGGACAGTTGCTGGAAGTCTGCTGGACAGTTGCTGGAAAGCTGCTGGAAGGCTGGAAATACAGCAGCCTCAGAAAGATCTGAAGTCAACGAAGCGTGAAAACGTCATAAATACGTCAAACCAGTAGAAGCAACCGGATTGGAAAGCTTACAGACAAACATGGTGGTGTTTCTTAGCAACAAAAGGAAATGTAAACCACACCCCTTCAATTTGATTGGTTGAAAAGGGGTATAAAGAAGCCGGAATTTGCAGGCTCAAGCTCAGAGTTTACTAGTATCACTCTCTGACGGTTCTCTCTCCCTCGGTTGTACTGCCCACTTTGGTCAGACAGCAGAGGTAAAACGAAGGCTCTGCCTTGCAGCCAATTATACTCGACGGTTGGTTGTGAGTGCTGAAATCTATCACGGGGGAGGCCCTATCATTCTTTTCGGCTTGAGTTTTCAACCTAAAAATGAAGGTAGATTCATTTTTAGTTAAGAGAAGTGGCTTGTCCCCATGAGATTCTGTCACTCTGTTTCACAAAACGGCTTGTCCGGAGTGCCCGCTGACAGACTGTTTCATAAAAATGCCTTGTCAAATATCTGTCACTATGAACCATAAGTTCTAGATGACACATTTGGACAAAACTTAAAATGTTTGTCTTAACGAAACTCTATCACTCTGTACAATAAATTAACTTTGTCAGAATGAAGTCCTGTCACAATTAACGAAAACATTAGAA
>JGI24158J21664_10014832_pt1 | contig 10203 bp, 5 predicted proteins | sample Ectturendosymbi3_FD_21664 | JGI IMG/M metagenome (IMG submission 21664) | reverse complement strand
ATTAAAATTAGACTTTACGGCGGCGTTCAAAGAGTGAATCACGCTCGTATTAAAATATTGGTCACCGGATGCGCAGCTTGAAGCGGTTAAGCAAAGGGGAAGGAAGGGCCGTCGCTGCGCGCCGTAACAATACTTTCCGTAAGGATTTTAATAATTTCTGGTCTGGACTAAGCAAACTTTCGTACAGTGTTTTGTGGAGCTACAAACCATGTGTTCTCCTTGAACTGTGTCCATGATTCTCTGATGTGCTTTTCAGAAAAATTAAGTTAAAGATCATTTTCACAACATGTTAGTTGCTTACTGTCGAAAAATGCTGGTTTAAGATCTACTCAGCACATTTTTTGAAAATGTCTAAAACAAAGGTTCCGCCTTTCACGTTTGTCATTATGATGACGTAGCGAAAATCAAAAATCGTCTCCAGCATATAATAAAACTATAAGGTTTGAGGCGTAACAGATTTTGTGATTTGTACCTTAAAGGATTAACGGAAATAAATAAATTGTTAGAATCAATGTAATTAAGGAAACTTTCAGATTTATTTATTGCAGCAGTCTAAGCAACATGCAGAAAAGATTTTTTTGTTGAAATTTGTCATCTTCGGTATCTTTTCCACGAAATTGTAAAAAGTTTTGCCAGTAGCGTCTTTTTTACATGTGCGCACCTGCTAATTTTTCTCAATTCCCAGTTGATTTTCTAATCTTTTCAAAATTCCAACTATCATTTGTCGTCTCAAAAGACAATAACTTTAACATTAAAGGAGGAGCAGGTTGACTTGTTTACAGGGTTTTGTATTATATTCACCACAAAGATCGGTGCGGTTTGGTACAACTACTTGTAAGTTTCTACACTGCGAAACCCAAATGTTTCCATTACTTCATTGCTAAAACTTAAGTTAGTGCTCTTAAACCTTTTTGTCATCGTGACCCCGTGATATACTTTCGCGTTTGTCATGGAACCCCCACTAACAAATATTTAAGAAACACGAATTACTTGTAAGAAAATCAAATATTTCGTTATTAGACACGTCAACAAATGAACAGTTATGATAGAAGTTAAAAAGCAAGAAATTTAATGACTCGGTTTGCTTGCATTTTTGGAATGCAGGTGCTATATTCAGAATTTGGTCGTCCGGCAAAAACATCCCGTATCTCAAATTTGTGTCGTCCCATTTTCAAACTTTGGCAATTGAATTACATGTGGTCCACTTCGGATTAGGTGCCTCTTTATATTTAACCTACATTGCTCATTACGGTCCACATTTTCGCTGTTGTTATGATTTGCCTCTAGGGTTGCCAGATGGCGTGTATTTCACTGGCCTGACCGGCAATTCACTGCCAATTTAGCTGAGGCCGGTAAGAAGACGGTATTTTGAAAATTGGTGCCTGAAGCCGGTATTTTGAAAATAAATGCCTTGGGCAACTCCAAAAAGAACTAAAGCAGAACTTCTCAATTTTAATGACTCTAGTAGTGAATCAGGTCAGGACTGTTCCTGCACCAAAGTTCGTTTATGTTTAAAATAATGGCAAATTATTACTTGTAACTTAACAATATTCGTAACCACTTTGTTTTCTCTATTCCTTTGTTTAGCCATACTTACCATACTCCTTCGTCTTAAACTTGATCTGTATGAACATTTTTTGGCAATTAACCGTGAAACCTGCGCAGGTGGGGTTGTTGTTCGAACTACTACAGGCTATAGGAAGAATGTAGGAAAAGCATTGAAATAGACAATAAGGGAGTGACATTGTAGGGACCAGTGAACTTTATACTCAACTGCGTAAAAATAGAGATTGAGAAACAGTATTCTTGATACGTTTACCCAATTTTCGTTGATTCAGTGTTTTATTAAATTTCTTTTCGTACAAAGCAGTCTTCATCTTGAATGTGATCAATATAGAAAGATTAATCTCTCGGAGAAAGTTTTTAGCTTAATCATTATTACTATCGCCAATGGCAAAGCTATGGGTAGGCTGTGTTTGAATGCGTAGCGCTCACTAATAACTGCATCAACTTGGCTCTCGCCTTATTTCTCTTATTTTTTCAATGATAAGAGTTTTGTCGTTTGCAGTGGTAATAAAGAATATTAATCCTTCAAAAAATAATAGCACGTTAGCGACTTCATTTTCGCAGTCATGTTAGCTGCATTGAACCGGCACACTATTTGGTCAGCTGACTATAACTGGCTCAAGAGCCAGGAAGTCAACCAGGAAGTCCTCTCTCAGCCAGCCTTAGGGTTCCAGAGTGTATTGAGAAAATTTTTGAAGAGTTTCAGATGAGCTAGAAAACGTTTTTTTGCAGACTGAAGTGAATATTGCACGCAAGAACTTGTCAATTGTATTAGGCCAGGGGTTCCAACCGTTTTACGATCTCGTTCCACTTGGGTACCCCGTAATGTCAACACAGTACCACTTCTTCCAGAACAACTAATATGATGGAATCCTAGTTTGTTAAGAATACATTAAAATAACAATTAAAGACTACAATCAAATTTAGTGAAACGTTTGTTTACCTTTCACCAATTGGTCGATGCGTGGCGTAAATGTGCTAACAGCGCGACAAGTCCCAATGTTACGAAACAATAGGAATATCAGGCTACAGGAAAATTTATTTATTTACAAACAAAGCCCGATACGTAAACTAGAAAGCTGTGAATCCAGGTTTTTGTGAAAAATGGAAGTTACCGGGTACCACCTGGAAGGCCCTCGCGTACCACTAGCGGTACGCGTGCCACAGGTTGGGAACCCCTGCATTAGGCTGTTCATACAGGCAAAACTACCTTAGAAAAATGAATATGAAATTGTTCGGAAGGATGTTCATTTCAGAATACGATATGCGACATGTAAAATTCAATTTTTACAAAGTACTTTCTTTTCTGAGCGTTTAAGAAAGCGCCTCTGTTCACAACAAACCCTGCATATATTGTTATTATTTACAGTAGGTTAGTTTGCTAATTCTTAGCATGACTATGCTCACGAAGCATACGATTATGCACTGTTTAAAAGTTTTCAAACCAAGCATTTTGAGAGCTTCATGAAATCAAAAAGAAAATAACACAAAAAATAAATGCATTATCAAAAAAGCGTTCTTTTCAAAAAATGCTATTCGAAAATCCGGTGCTATTACATACGTGCTTAGGACACAGCCTGGATCCGTCACTGTTGTCGAAATGGCCGGTATTTTTACAAAACACATCTGGCAACCCTATTCGCTTCACATAAGGAAATGTGCTATTTTGCTTCATCTGGCTTGACTAAATAGTAAAATGTTGGGTTTCACACTTTTTTCCTTGATTTCCACGATGGATGAACAGCAGCTCTAGTCTGTGGTTCAGTCTACTATCTGCTGGACTGAGATTGAGTCTACTTTCGACTCAATCTACTCTACTGTGAACTTTACATCGGCAACATCGTGTAACTGTGATGCAATAATTACGTTCTACTTAATTGCACAACAATGAACAACACGTGACGCAACAACTATCAATATTTCTTGTTCCGCTATCTGCACTCAACCTCATGTACAACTAACTGGCCTACTTGGAGTCTGAATGCGGCACGGTGATCTAAAAAAATTCATAATGACGCATCAACATACTTCAGCAAAAACTGATTTCCCCTAAAAAACGGGAAACCCTCACGGAAACCTTCAAACCCACGGAGCCCCACTACATGTTTTGCGGAACCCGTGTTGAAGAGCACTGACTTAAATCGTTCGTCAATGACATGATAGCTAAATCTTACGTCAAGCAGTATGTTAGAGAATGAATTTATCATACAAAAATTTAAGGCTTGCTCACAGCCTGACCACAGTATTACTGATCAATGGAGCGTGTCAGTTGGTATGATGTAAGTTTGTACAGAAACCGTTTCGTTTTGAATGTATTCATGTGGAACAATTAAGCGGAAAGTAATACATCTCTCCAAACATAAAATCACTTGTTCGCAACGTGTCTGGAACACACAATTCCCTGCTTTTTTTTCATGACGTTTCTCAGAGCGAAGCCCGAGCAACCAAGTCAGTGTGAACGAATCAATCCATTTAAGCCAAATGCCACCAGTAGTGGCAAACGAATCTGTATCTTCTGATCCATTTAAGGTAGCTTGGTACAATACATTGGATGCTTCTCCTTCAAACTAAACCTGTGATTAACCGCACATATTCGCCCATTTCATCCTAGTTTTCAGAAATATCTCTTTCCAACATAATTACGTCATGTAAGTTCAATTTTCACTCAAGGTATGTTTCTGATTTCATTGTAGTTCACTACGAGAGGAATATTTTTCGTTACCGTTTCTACTGATTCAATTAACAGTTCGGTACATTTTGCAAATAATATATTTTTCTAAATACGAAAAAATTAGAAACAGAAATTCTATAACTGGCGGTAACTTTCCTCCTTAAGAATGTAAAGTTTTTGGAGAAATATTTTGATGCATGGCTGAACCATTTGTAATGAAACCTGCGCTTACATTTTAGTTGCACTACTGGTTGGGAAATATCCTACGGTGCAATTTGACGCAAATGCGTTTCTGAGCAGTTAAAAAGGAAAAAAGTATGTTTTCTGCGTAAAATTATTTTAATTCTACATGAAGCTGATGCACTTGAAGTTTTTTTGTGAAACATTCTAGTATTCTACAACAAAAAATTCAACATTGTACATTCTACATAAAAAAACATATGCACAAAATGAAACAGAAAAAAAACATTTGAAAAAATGGAAAATACTGTTTTCTTATACTCGCTTTTCTACTCCTTTCGGAGTGTCACGAGTGGCCAGCGTTGACGACTGGCGAGTGAATAGCAGCACCGCGCGCGAAGCTTACCTTACACCCACCCATCACCGCCGAACACAAAACTAGACAGACTGCAAAAAAACTCTTTTCAAGTCTTCGATGTGACCCCACCTGGATTCGAACCCAGCATACCAAGTAAATTGTCGCATGCTCAAACGAACTGCACCACTTTGCCGGTTATATGGATCAATTTTCAAGTAAATCATTGCTTCGGTAATTGAGATCAAATGTAGAAATTAGAACTTATGTTCTGGTATGGGGTATTCACTGCTGATTGTGGGGATGCGGATGATTTTTGGGTGTGCAGCAGGTGCAGGCAGGAATCCCCCCCGACCCATATTTGTGGGTTACGGTAATATTTTGAATTTTGTCGTGTTTTTCAACATTTTTTCGTGATTTGAATAATTTCAATACTTTTTGCCTCATCATATGTTCAGTGTATTTGTTACTTTCGTATTTTTCAACATTTTTTCATATTTTTCATTATTTTCACATTTTTAAGTTTTCAATATATTTCAGTTTCTGCAGGAAATGCAGGCGTGTATTGGTATGACAGTATTAATCCGATTAAGGTTCATGTCACTGGCGCCAGCTGAGTGGCAACAGGTTACAACTTCGTCATTGGCGCATGCGATCACGTGGCAGATGATAGTCCCACAGAAACATGGTCAAACCAATCTAATCCAAAAAAAATACAAAAGTTTACATTCCAAAATATGCGGCAATTCATTGCATGGCCAAAAGCACGTCCGGGCGTGCCCCAGGTTTTAATCCAATCAAACTATTTTACGTCGTTGTTTGAGCTTTCGTCATATGTCGATAATGCTGCAATATTTTGAAACAAGGTCAAACCACATATGCAATCGCAGAAAAAGTGTGGGGAGAAGGCAAATGCAGAACAAACTTCACTATTTTCCGACAGTGTCTTGGAACTAACCTTTCGCCAAGCTTGCGCAGCAGAATAAACGGGCAAAGTGGAATGGCTAGACGTCACTCGTTGTAACACTGTTGAAGATGATTTTGGTTTTGTCACTAAAGACTTCATAAAATAGACAACGGTGGAAAGCAGTTCATTAACGGTAATTCACACCACTCAAAGGCGACATCAAGTCAATTTTTGGAGAATTACTAAGACTGAGGCGTCTCACCCAAATGAAAGAAGATTACCTCAGCAACTTAAACAGATTCAAAGAAAGAGCGATCCGTTCAAATTTCCCCTTGGACATGACAATGATATAATAGCAATGCCATCAAATTGGGGCGAAAGACTTCGCCTTCCGAAATGCGACAAGAAAGATCATTCACAGGTTTGGGCTACACCTTTCCCCACCATCTAACTCTAAAACAAAAAGAAAAAAATAAATCCGAAAGAAACGATTACCTACAGAAGACCTACCACATTTTGGCAAAAACTAATGAACTACAAGCACTTTAAGTAAAACACAAATCAAATCAAAGAGGTTTCAGGGCCTTGTAAGCATGGCCGGCCCTAACAGGTGCGGAGCTGAATGCAAGACCTAAGCGCGGGTCCACTCTGAGCAGGATCTTATGACGTCATCATGCTCACTCAAGTGTGCTACATCTTTTTGATGTAAATATTTTAGCAAAATGTCCTACACAAACATAAAAAGACGGTAATTTATTGGATTTGATCTGTGTACATCGTTACAAAACAATTACTTTTATTTGGGGGAGCGTGTGCATGTGTGGCCAACAATTAAGTTTCCCAGACCTAGCCAAAAACGATTTTCTAGTGGGGAAGTGGTGAAAGTTCATTTTTTCCTCTCGAAACCAAGAAAAAACAACATTTTTGCTAAAATATAACGGGAAAATGTTAAATTTCAAAATCCAGGGGTGGTCTTCGATTCCCCTCCCGACCTTCCGACGACCATGTATGCAATTACTTCACTCTTTTTGAGTGGCACTTTCGTTTGTAGAACGATTGACTTGGAGAAAACTGCTAACATGAACTGAATACCTTTCTTACCTTTCTCAAAATATTAAAATATATAGGCTAATCAGTCTTAAATTTGGCCATGTAGCAAAACTGCAGTCCTTGCCAAAATGCAGATGACCGGAAACCAACCAAAAACACTTGCCAAAACAGAAGGATCTTTCGAATACTGAACAACGTTTGGTTAGCAGAACTGCTATCAAAGTTAATACGACAGACACTCGTCTCGACCTGTTCATTACGAGTGGAACCACTACACACATTGGCTGCAGGCCTGCTGCAGCCTTAACTGGCACTGCTAACAACCAAGTGCCATCCATAAAGAGTGGGACACAGATAGTGGAGCGCAACAGGGGTGTAACAAGGGGGGTAAGGGGTACACAGTACTCCAGGCTCCGAAGCAACATTGGGGCGCCGAATCACTGTGGGTGGTGACACAATGTCACAAGTAAGTACTTTCTTCAATAATGTACATTTTCTGCCAAAAGACCTCAAATTCGAACAAGGGGGAAAAAACTTGCCCCTTGGCCCTGGCGCCATTTAACCTTGTTACGCCCTTGACTGGCATTACTAACAAGCAAGTTCCATCCATAAAGAGGGAGACATGGATAGTAGAGCGCAGACATAAAGCCCAGCACGAGAATATTTAGCACGTTTGATAACATTAGACAATAGATGAAATAAATCATTCGTGCTAACGGGAGCATTGTTTGTTAACAATGATATTTGTAAGCCGATTCTGCTGAATTTTCGAGCGCATGGAGTATCTGACAAAATGAACAACCTGCACAAACGCCATGGCGTGGGGCCCCTACAGGCACGGGGCCCATTGTAGCTGTATCGATTACGTCGGCTTAAGGCCTGTCCTGCTGTAACCACTGTGCACTTTGTGGTTGCCCTGGAAAACATAAAAAATCCATGGTACCATATGTTTCAGAAATAATAACTAAAATTTAAATTTTCCCACTGAACCAAAACTTGACATACGCAAACTATGTTATTCATGTAGCGACTTGTGTGTTACGCCATGAACAGTATATTAGCCAAGCCAGCAATAAATTTTCGGTGAGGTTGTCATCCCACTTCAATAAATCCCGATACAACTTTGGTGAAGCAAAATGCTGAGTAACACATTGTTAATGAATATGTTTACTACAGTAAAAGAATAAGACGCCGTATCACCGTGTGAAGCAAAGACACGAAGGATTTGTTCACTTTGGTTTCAGCAAGCGTGCAAAAAGTTACGTTAGGACTCTGCCAGCCTAACAGCTCCTTTTGCGAAACAACAAGGCAGCCTGTTCAGGATATAGATTTTCTACGTGTGCTGCAACATGCTAAAATAACATTTTCAGGGAAATTTGTCACTCAAAGATTATTTTGGTTGAGCATAAACGTTTGTAAAGGCCGTAACATTTTTTCTGTGAATGAAAACACGCTTCACTTTTTTTCCAGGATCTTCTTCAAGCACATCGGAAAAAACTCCGTGTTTGAATTGTAACATGTAACAAATGCTTTATTGCTGTACGCCACAGTCTCTAAAATGTCGAGCTTATCGGAAAATGAGTAACTGTTTTGAGGTGAAGGCAAACTCACTTGAATACTGTAGTTGAAAGTTCCAATTTCAAATGCATTACAAAATTTCTGTGATGATGTTGTTGAATTCACATGAAGACGTTATTGCACTTGAGTGATGATGATAATGTATTATGCAGCAATAACTATTTTGAAATATTCTCTCGTAGGTCGTTGGCACAAACGTGGATTACCAATAGAGTCTCATTCTAGAGAAAGGTTGGCTTTCCCATAATCTTTGTGTACTTTTACACACTAAAGTTCTACGTACCTACAATTACAAAGGCCTCCAAACTCAGAAAAACAGAACATTGTCAACACCAATAATTTACGTTCATAACCGTTCCCACTTTTTATCAGTATTTTCAGCTCTTGGGACGTCAACTGCCAAAATGACACAAAGTCTTTTTTAGTCTTCCCACTCATTCAACAGTCCAACTAAATATTTTATTTTTAATTTTAGAAAACATAACCTCGAGTAAACAACATCAGTTCGGTTACGTCCATAAACTAACTTAGATATTGGATAAAAGCGTAAAATTACTCCTAAATGAACCAGAAGATTTTGTGAAAGTCTCGCCAGAAACAAACTTAGATTTTCCTGTCTTAACTAAATTCTGCACTGGAACCTTTCTTAGCATGCGGTTGAAAACCACATTTTTCTTTACTAAAGGAAACGTCGTGATTGCACGCCTGGTTTTGAATTGCTATTACAGTTGCAAGAGCAAATTTATTCAATCTCAAGTTGAGGAAACAATGCGCAGAATGAAGCTGTGCTTGAGAGTACTTGAACAAGCTTGCTGGTTGGACGAAAGCTTGTGGCTCGCCAAACGTTCAAAACCCATGAATTGATTATTTCCGGAGTTTCAAACCCATTTGTCGCAGAACGAATTGTACTTGTACTTTGCCTATTGGCTTGATGGAAGCATGCGGAAAAACATGTGAAATCAACAACATAAGCATGGCAATATGTTTGTTTGCCCGGATGGATTTGAGCTAAGGCAACTAAGCTGAAACAAATCGCTGTGTCCTGCCATGCAATAGCAAAAGATAATTACTTCTATAGCTGTTTTCCTCAGCTAGAGGGCACCCGCGTGAAACAGGTGATTCTAGTAGGTTTGCAAATACAAAAACGCTGGGGAGGAAACAAAATCAAAAAAATGTGCAATGGAAAATGTTATACAGTAGCGAATACGAGGACTGCACGTGGTTCANCTAAAACACAAAAATATTACTTTCTATTAAATATTTNTTCGAAAACCTTTAATAATATTAAAGACTGCGGCCTAAGCAAACGAAGTAAAAGTCATAGCGGAGACGTTTCAGTAAACAATGTTTTACTACAGAACGAGCGTGTTAATATGTGAGAGGCATTAAATTGCATGCAGCTGGTTATTATTGCTGGATATTTGTTGTTTTAGTTAGATGCCATTTGTTTTTACCATGGCTCGAACTTTCTCATATTACTGTTGGACAATTTTATCATGATGCTCGAACGTTCCCATCTTATAGCCTTAGATTTCTTCCCTGAAACTGCAGCATTAAAGAGGTAACCTAATATTTACAGTGATCACAGCACTGTCTATGTAACGGTAAATGTTTTGTCGCATGTTTTGGGTGCTGTTCGGCGAAGTCAGCCAACACGCAAGACGGATGCAGACGGTCAATGCTCGCTGTGTAAGTCTTGCCTTTCCAATTGAAAAAGTTTTGGGACTCCGACGCAAAACTTTGCAGGGACCCGTCCATGGTGTATTGAGAGAGTGCTTCAAACCAGTCACATTTTGTGTTGTCCAAGAATGAGATCCACCAACTACTGCCATACATCTTCAATCAGTATTAGTATCAGTTTCTTTGGGAACAGCTATAAACAAACAACAAATCATG
>JGI24158J21664_10014831_pt1 | contig 10203 bp, 9 predicted proteins | sample Ectturendosymbi3_FD_21664 | JGI IMG/M metagenome (IMG submission 21664) | reverse complement strand
AAAATGCTTTGTCCTATAACACAAATGCAGCTATGACACATGGTTTTTTGTTGTTAGTAGGGCAACCAATTTTTTGGCCTAAAAACTTAAAATTTTGACTTTATTTGATCTGTAAATTTTCTGCATTTGCAACAAACAACTGTAGTTCATACATTGTGTGGCTGTCCCTAAAGATGTAGTTGGACGTTACAAGCATCACACTCTTTTCCATGTGGAATATTTTTATTTCATTTTTTATTTGTGTGTTTGATTCAGACTCATGATCCAGGTAACAAGGGTAATCGAATAACACATGAACACAAAATGGTTTAGTCAATACATTGAAGAGTAGGTGTTAGTTAAAAAACACAGTCAACACAAGAGAGGAGCAAAACACTGAAAGTGAAACAGCACACCAGCAATTTTTATGCTTTAGTATAATAATATTTATTTGTGGAGTATAAATGCATGCATCCTTTCTCTAATGTTTTGTATTGAACTCTTGCAGAAAGGCATTGTTACAAATGTGTTTTTAATAAGTGAAGATTAATCAAAAGCATTACCACTCTGGGTTAATTACATATATGTATTTGTTAGAATTTGATTTTTGAAAACTTTTAGGATTGTCATAAACCAACATTTTTGCTTATTATGTGGTAAGATCAGGCTTAGGCTATGATGCACGAGGAACATTTTAAAATAGAATCTGGAGCAAGAGGTAACAATTATATTGTTAATTTTATCCAAACCAAGGTTGCGGAGTCAGAGATAAAGTTTCCAACGTCAACTTTTTGAAATTTTTGACTCCGATCTTTCCGAAATTTCCGACTCCTTAACATATAGGGAATAAAATTTGGCTGTTGAAATCATTGGAAATCGTGGTGCGCAGCAAGAAATCTCTGTTTCAACAAAATTTTAAAAAGAAATGTACAATTTCAACAGCAATTCCCAATTTAAGACTGTGATGAAAAAAATGATCCAATTGAACATCTGGAGTCGGACAAAAAAATCGGACTCCAACCCCCAGTGTTGTTAGGAATCCAACTCCACCCAAAAACCCCCGACTCTGCAACCCTGCTCCAAACACTGCTTTTTTCACTTATTGAATTGCAATTATTTATTTTTAGGTTGTTTGAATGTTGTCCTTAAAACTATTAGCTAATGTAATTTGTAAATGAGCTAATATCAGTCGGCTAATACCAAATAATTAAGTTAATGAAAGTTGGAATTTCATATTAAGTTAATATTAGTGTTGTTAAAATGTCTCATTCTGCAAACGCGTTGGCTTTTATTTANTGAATCTCTTTAACTCTNACCTGCAATGTAGTTTAANGACTTCTGCAGGTTTTTGGCTACTTAAGACACAAACCAGGCTGGGGTGGTTCTGTACAATTTATTGNCTTTGATTCAATAAATTTGATTCAGCATTACTTTTGAGAGTGCATAATGNAGCTTTAACCAACCACTGGCACACAAAGATATGTGATACTCTGAAGCAGGGTGATAAGAAAACTGAACCAAATGGTACCATGCTGAAGCATGTGAGGCCATAACACATGTAAAATAATCAAACAGTTTGCCCAATCTTTGTACTTCTTTGCCCGTTTTCATCGTTTTTATTCATTGCTTTGGGTAAAAGCAATTTTTTCACTGTCTTCTGTCTTTTCGACCAACTGCGACGAGACGTCTGCGAACTGCAGAGGAACTGATTTGGATACCATTCTTCTTCAAATCCTTATGCAATGCGTCGCTCGTTTTGCGGGAATCTTTTTTACTTTATCTAAGTAAGTCGCCATCGTCTTGTGGAATGGTTTTCTTCTTACGACCACAAGAAACTGATCCAGCCTCCTGTTTCAACTTCTTGACTCGCATGACAGTTGCAAGATTCACACCAACCAATGCAACAATGTCTCTATACGTCATTAGCTTTGTGTTCGTGCAAAGTTACGATCTTCATACGTTTTCTGCGTGTCACGTCAATCTTGCACGGTGGTTGACTTACGACTATTGTACAGCTGTTTCAAGAGATAGAGTTTCTTAAGTCTGATGCAATTGAGGTGGACACAATGATTGCATCAGCAAACTGATAAAACTGACTACAGGTATTCATTAAATGGAAATTATAATGCCTGTGACGCGAGTACAGGGAATACGATTTTCCACTGAAAAAACGCTTTGTTTCAATTAATTTGCGCAAGGGTGTATGTGAGGAACTTGTGTGAGCATTTCTTATATGTGCACTAGATGACATTTTGTAAGATTAAAAATGTAGTATCCTGTATAATAAATTACTAAAGAATTAACAATGTAAGGCTGGCATCAAATCGTATTTGTTGCAAGGGCCATACATGCTTTTTCCATTTTTGGCTCAGACTTCGATTTACACCTATTGACATAGATTGTTTTAAATCATTTTGTGAATGGTAGTCATGGACAGGTGGGCAAATAAAGTTGCTCTGGTCACTGGAGCTTCTTCGGGAATTGGAAAATCCATTGCTGAGAAGTTGGCTAAGCATGGGATGAAAGTTGTTGCGTGTGCTCGAAACATGGAACGATTGCAAGAGTTTGCTGCTGCTGTGAACAAAGAATGTCTTGGAGAAATATTTCCTTACGCTTGTGACATCAGTGATGAAGAGCAAATACAATCGATGTTTAAATTCATCAAAGACAAGTTTGGTAAATTACATGTTTGTGTCAACAATGCTGGTTTGGCAATGTCTTCTTCAATTCTTTCTGGTTCATCAGAGGTAAGTTGCAAACTTGACGATTCCTGTTCATTATTGCTTTTTAAATGCAGCAAAGCAATGCTACTGCTAATTATGTGCAAAAACCTTGGTATGGACTCTCTGTTGACACAGTAGATTGGCTGAAGTTGCATTTCACAACACCACTTACTACCATAAACTTCAGAATTCAGGTGTGTTCAAAGGTGCGTGTGAGACGTTATGAGAGAGTAATAGTTTCCTGAAGAAAGGCGTGGGCAATACATTGGGTCCAGATACAGCTGCAGCGTCTCCCAGAGTGGATAAACATTCCCACCTGCCTTGTCCATGCCTACAGTAGTTTGATTGATTTAAGCCACTGAATAGTTCAGTTTAGCCGTTTGAAGTAACCATTTGATCCATAGCAGGTGTCACCACTTCAGGCCAGAGTGGAGCTGGGAATAATGATGGCTAATGGATATTTCTGTTTCTTAAAAACAGCAGCAGAACTTGCGAGTTGTAGCCCCATTGCCGGTTGCAGTTCAGCGTCATACCCAGGCCGGGATGGTGAATCTATTTGCAGACATATATATTAGCCGTAGAACGCTGTACAAATCGCCAATTTCTAAGAAAATATGGAACCGTTTCGAGCAAGTATCTTGAGCCGAAACATTGCGCAGGATGCACCGTAGTCTTTGAAGCCAATAAGCTTTACCCAGCTATTGCCGATCAGATTGCGCTGCAGTAAAGCAGACAGGTTCAAATGTGAAATTTTTAGTTTCCTGTTAGGTTGCATTGCTGGAGATGGTTGCGGCTTAAGTTAATCGCTGAAGCTGTATCCTTTCAGAAAGGCCAATGTCTTTGGTGGCTTGCTTCTTGAATTTGTAATGCGCCTCAGTTAATGGATGCCGTTGATTTGGATCAGCTATAGAAAACAAGAAGTTGTATGAGTTTTACTTTTAAAAAAATTTTATCCACTGGATTTTCTTGTATTGAGCTTTTCAAAATTAGCCAGCGAAGCAATGAGCATTTGATCTGCAATATTAAGGCGATAAAGAAAATTTTGGCTGATCAACGTGGAAAATTGCAGTTGATATATTCACTGAAAGTGCTTCGGTTACTGTCCAAAGCGGTCCTTCGCGAAAATTTTTTGAAAACCTTGTTTTGCTTAAAATCTTTTTCACTGCATGCTCTCAGTGCCAATTTTAGTGTTACGGTTAAACTCTTGCATTGCAGAAATGGAGACGTGTGTTTGACGTAAACGTGATTGGCTTATGCATTTGCACGAGAGAGTCTGTAAAGATTATGAATGGCTGTGGTATCGATGACGGTCATGTAATCAACATCAATAGCGTTGTTGGTCACAAAGTTGGGGATAAGCCAATCTACGCTGGAAGTAAGTTCGCTGTAACTGCCTTGACCGAAGGCCTTCGTCAAGAATTGTGCAATGCCAAGTCACACATTCGATCTACTTCCATATCCCCGGGATTCGTTGAGACGGAATTTGCGTACAGGTAGAAATGGTTTGGTTAAATGGGGATTGGAAACCCATTTGTTAAGCTGTTTGCTGTACAAAGTGATCTGTGAAAAAGCCTACATTGTTAAAACTCTTGACTTTCCAATGACACCCCTGTTTCGTTAAGTGAAGTTCACTTTTATCTTTTACGTATGGAATGGCAGATAACTGTCATGAAACAGGATATATTGACGTGTGTGCGCTGGAGATGCCAGCTAAATTTTGGTATACAGTATTTGAAATTTCTGTTCTATGCATGCTATAAGACCGTGGTTCTCATTTAAAAAAATTTGCATAACGGTCTTCTTACAAATTTCTAGATGTCTCGCCGTCCACTATCAAATCAAAAAGCAAACAGCACCAAAAACGAATTTTAAGCATAGACTTGTTACCGTAATAAGTACAGTTCAATGGGATGGGTGCGCCTGTTTGGCTTCTACCAGTTTTTATAGCTTGGATTCTGTTTTTGAAAGTGCAACTCTTAATATGATGTGTCACGTCCAATTTGTTTCTGAATCTTTTTCTGATTGCGAGTAGTATAGAAAAAATTGTTTCACACTCGTAGGTTGTTGGCAAGGGAATAAGCACTCTCACAAATATCCACAATCGATAGGCTATAGCACAGCTGACCAACTCTTATCAATCACACGCATCATATTGGTTCCCTCTATATGATGTTTCCTATGCAACTGCTTACTGCGTGGTCCTGGCGCAACATCAACCCTTTAAGGCCCACAACGGCCACTTTATTGACCAGAGTTTGCAATTCCACATCTCGCCAGTCGATTGAGCTAGAGCGCTGTTCAAACCCTCTACGGATTCGGCAAGACGTCTAGTTTACATTGAAAAAACAATTTTCGTTTTGGGTTTAGGGTTCTCTATGGGTGACATCATAATGGGGGCATGTCTTCGCGATTTTATGACTGAGGTTACCTGGCCCTGGGCGCCAACACAACGTGCGATTTTTTAGCTGAAATTTTTTTTGGTATGTAGGTTATGATCCGAGTCTCACAGCCCTTGATTGGTTTGCTAGCATATCTGGAGCCAAAATTATGGCCCCCAAAACAAAAATTGCTAAACATTTTACTCCCACAAACGCTGACCCTGGGTATATTATACCCATGGCCATAACTCGCCAGCAAAATGAGCTAGAGAGCTGTTCAATCCCTCTAAAAACTGAGAAAGTCTTGTTCAGAATTAAAACAAAAACATTTACTTTTAAATATACGGCTTTTTGTTGATGTTTACATAACTAGAGGATATATGTGACATTTTGTTTACATTTGGATGAAGTCAACATCCTGTGGGAGTGGACCAATCGAACCGATTTCGTAGCTGAAAGTTTTATTGGATTCATGGCTATAATACGAGTCTTAGAGGGTTTGATTGACTTTGTAGCGTTTCTGGTTCAAAAGTTATGGCATGGCAAAACATTTTAATTAGGGAAATCCCCGATGTATTTCTGAAGAATTTGTTTTATTTGGCCAGAAATTGTTTTATTTAACTTTGGCCCCAGAAACGTTAAATGTCGATCAACGGCTCAGAAGGCTCGTATTATAGCCTAGAATCCAATGAAACTTTGAGCCACAAAATCGGCTTATTCCATCGGCGATGACGTCATCAAAATCGCAAAACCTCCCCCGAACATGACACCATTGGCCAAAAACCCCAAACGCAAAACTTAATCTAAAAAAATATAAGCAACAAGACTTTTCCCATCTATAGAGTTTGAACAGCTTTCTAGCTTTAACCTGCTGCCGAGTTATGAACTTATGACTGACTAAAATTCGGCCTGAAAGGGCAAATGATACCTCTCGAGGAACGTCTTCATTTTTGTCAAAGATGGGGTTTTTGAGCCATAATTATGGGTCCAGATATGCTAGAAAACCATCAAAGCTCTACAAACGCGGCTTATAGCAAAAAATGGCTCAGTGGGTTGGCGCCAAGGTTCAGGTGTACTTGGCCAAAATGGCGAAAACATGCCCCCATTGTGACGTCACTCACAGAGAAGCCCAATCCCAAAACGAATAAATTCTAAAAAATCTGAACAAGAAGACTTGTCAAACCCGTAGAGATTTTTTTCGAACAGCTCTCTAGCTCAATCGGCTGGCGAGTCATGGCCATGGGTATAATATACCCGTAGACCTTAGACTCTAAGGCTTAGAGGGTCAAAATTCTACTCGATTAGAATTCAGCACAAAGCAGAAAACAATGCCTCGTTGTGATATCACAAAGCAGCATTGCGCAGTGCTGGCACAAAAGGCCCAATCAACTCTGGACTTGAAACGTCCATTCTCAAATCAGTAGTTACGCGGTACCCTGAAAATTGGTTCGCGGTCACCAACGGAACCGCGGGCCCCTCTTTGAGAACCACTGCTCTAAGTTGTGTGTGTGAGATCTTCCAGTGGACAAACTCCGTGCGGATAAAAATACTTTCTTTACTTTGGTGCATGACGCATCAACCACGATGACAACTATATATCGTTGATGTTCAGAGGCGTGATGAATAGTTGTTTCGCTACGACAAAGTTCCGGAACATCGGTGTTCGATGCAGTCGAAATTCACACATAAGTGACTGAGCGTTGGGTTTTTTCTTTCCACGCAGGTTGTACAAGGAAGACCAGGACCCTGATCCTGACCGAGCTCAGAAGTTGTACTCGGGCATAAAATGCCTGCAAGGTGAAGACATTGCCGACGCTGCGATCTACGCCCTCAGCGCTCCCGCCCACGTCAATGTTAATGAGATAATCATACGTCCTACAGAGCAGAGAGTTTAAAAAAACTGCAGTCGCATGCAAAGGTCTCTTCTGCCAATTACGTCTTGAGGTTTTCATCGTCGCTTGCGAATCTATCCTTGACCGCGTCTGAATGCTGTTGATATGAGTTCTGCCACGCAGCTTTGTGCGTGGTGCAGTTTGCTGAAATTATTTTCGAACGAAAATAGTAAAGAATCAATTTCCGTTAGTTTTTTGTTCCTTCGTGAAAATTAGCAGAACTATGTTAATGCTAGTGCGGGCAAATTGCCTCATTTCGGAATTGTTATTTGTATCAAGTCATTAGTGCAGTTTGTTTTGGTGGGCTAGTGCTCCCAAGTACCTTGGTAAACTTATCTGACGTGTGTCTTTAGGTAGTGTGTTTTGATCGCAGCTCTTGGCGTTTTCTGCTGTTTGCAAGTGGTCCGTTTAGAAGTATCTGTTAGATGGTCTTTGTTCACTGCGGTGCTATGAATACTTTTGTTGACTGTGGTGCTATGAAGACTTTTGTTGACAAGTTTGATGCTGTTTTGATTTTCTGTCCTTTTGGCTTATCCACCATTTGAGATTTTTGGTTCCCTTTATACTAAATTGGTCTATTAGAAAAGGTACTTTCCTCAACTTGTTCATGTCGCCAAATGTTTTGTTAGCTGCAATAATTGAAAATAAATGAACCACGGAAATGCTGTTCAATCACCACGAAATGAACACGTATCCAAAAAACTTATGGCACTTAACAAATACGTCTCCGAAATTTGTGGTCTACACCTGGAATCGGCCAGAGTTACACAATTAACAAACAATAGTCTTGAGTGGGTGGAACTGCTGGAAATAAATGCTGTCCGCGATCGCCTGAAACGATGTGAAAGTGGACGCGCGAGGTGCTTCAGTCCAACGAACAGCAATTTTCAGTTTTGGACATTTGATTAAACACTCAAGCAAATTTGCCTGATTTTGTTATTTGGCCTAGAGTTCCCAAATTCCACAAACCTTTCGATTGCAGAGGATGGGTGTTGCTGATGTTGTTGTTCAAACGATATGATGACGTTGTATCATGTCGGCAATAGTGAGATGCTGCAGAACTGTGCTTGAGACGATGCTGAAAACCTGTGGCTCTTGAACTCAATAAGAAATATCGATATTGGCCCAATGATGCCTTATCGGTCGAGCTAGAACAGTATGTTACATCGATGCTGCGAAATATTTTGTTTTGCCAAGTGTGGAGGCTATGATCTCATTTACTGAGGTGGTACGATTAAAATTTAGCTTTGCTTACAGAGCGAAAATATATGCGAAGAAGGTGATTTCACGTTTATGCAAATACACAGCTTAAGCATCGTACGACTGTGTCGGTAGAAGTAGATGTTACAGTTGTTGATTCACCACTTGAGCGCTGTTGAACTACGAACGTCAAGCTGGCTAAGAGAACATGAAGTCGGTAGTTACTGATAGTTTCTCGAAAACGGCAAGTATTGTTGAAGTCGCTATAGAAGCAAAAATGCTGAAAGGGATAAAAACACGACAAGCCCGATGGAAATTGTTACTATATAGAAAATTTCAAAACATTTTAAGGTGCTTATTGTGAGGCTTTCATCTGGATTGGCATGATGATCTTCATTGGCAAGTGTAGCGTACCTGTGTTTTTAAATCCAAATGTGGCACGAACTTGTTAAGTTTCCGTAAGGAATAAGAGCTTTATAGATCTTGTGTTGGAAACGCAAAGAAATTAAAAGCTTCAAACATAAGCGCAGAAGACTGCGCCGGCACGCAAACTGCTCGACATCTATTTCATTGCATGGTTTTGTAGCATCATTAATTTACTCGGCAATTTATGTCTGCAGGTAAAATGAATAGGCACAAAATAGGACTGTTTATTGTGTCTGGTACTTCAGCACGCATCCAAACAGTTTCCTTGCAACACTGAATAAATACGGAACGATGATCGTGACCTCCGCGACTGATTCAGCGTTTCAAAGTGATATGAGTTTGCGGCCGTACTGAGAAGATTTGCAAAATGAGTTAAGTGCGAAGGAAAAACATACTGCGCAAAGAACGTCTTAAACGTGTCACTCATTATGGCAATGCTAAACGCTGTTTTTGTGTCTCTCATGAGTCCACATTGTCTTCATCAGTGGTGTCTAACAAAGGTAAGATGCAAATAAATGATCCTTATTCGTGGTTGCGTAAGATAGCTTATATCTGTCGTAATTAGCACCGATTTCTTCCTTGACTGATGACTTCAAGCTACAGTGCTACATGCTTTCTTAGGGCAGCAGTTGTCCTCAGAGCGCGACATCTAAATTGCCCAGGGCTGAAGCAGAGTGAAAGGCCTGGGAACCAATGTAGGATTCTGGGTTGGTTGCGGTCCCGAGTGTAGTCGGTCGATCACGATTCCACAAAGATCCTACTAGTTGAGGGTGTAGAGAAGTGGTTCCAGGGCCGGATTAAGGGGGAAATTGCCACGGCCCCCCGCTGCAAGGGGCCCCCCGTGGTGAAATTTATTTGTTTCAGATAACATACTCGTTTGAAAAATTTTATACAATTTTGTATTATATTCCTATGTTGCGTTAAGTATCAGGGGCCCCCAACAGCAGGGGCGGCTCGTCTAGAGGGGCTGCCGGGCTGCAGCCCTCCCTGAAAAATGTAATGCAAAAAATTCCGCCAAACGGCCAAACTCGCCTAAAGTTTGGATTTTGTTTCGAAAATTTCACAACACTAGCATTTTCGGTACTTCCGACACCATTTTTGCTCAACGTTTCGCAGGAATCCAACAAAACCTTTGTTTCGCTGCTTTCCAACGACGCCGCTTATGCGATGACGTTTTCAGCACACTTGCCGATGAATTTGGCGATTTCGGGGCTGTCATCGGCACAGCCCTAAAGGAAAGAAACCAAAGATTTGGCTACAAAAAACATGGTGGTATATCCGCCTATGCAAAGCGTATTCGATATTTTGACAATGAATTTTTAAAGAAAAAACGGAGTAAATATGATCTTGACTGTTTTTACTACCTGAATTTCTTGGATATTAAATGTTATAATTAAGTTTAACAATGCTTTTACCAGTACTTTGGCGATATTGGCGGCATTGGATTCAAATCTGGTCGCCAATCTCGGGCTGTGAAAATGCAGCCCTTCCTTTATCTGCACCAGTGCAGCTTGCGACAGTAGGCTAAGCTGATGAGCTTTCTAGGGTTAGCGTTTGAAGATGTACGGCACTAGTTGGTGGATCTCATTCTTGGACAACAAAAGA
>JGI24158J21664_10014830_pt1 | contig 10203 bp, 4 predicted proteins | sample Ectturendosymbi3_FD_21664 | JGI IMG/M metagenome (IMG submission 21664) | reverse complement strand
TAAATAGCCTTATAATAAATACTACGGCCAAAGCAAACGATACAACTGACATCTTGCAAACGTTTCGATAACAACTGTTATCATCTTCAGTGCATAGCAACCCTAAACCTTACCCTTAAACCTAAACCTACCCCCAAACGTAACCCCTAAATCTAAACCCCAAACCTAAACCTACTAAACCGTATATGTGAACACAGAAGTTTGGAAACTTTTGAAAAAAGTAAAAAAAGTAGTCCCAGGAAAAGTGCAACAAAAGGTGCCAAGGTGAGAGCCGAACTGAAAACCATCTGCACAGCAGATGTAAATGTGTCTGCTACACTACCACAATGGTGCCATTTATTTATAGTGACAAACTCAGTGTTTTTTTCAAACTGCGTCACTCGTGGTGGACCAAGAGCCAGTTCCTAAAATATATTATACATGTTTTTTTAATCAGTAGTTTGCCATGTTGTTATTGGCTAAATAAAGTACTGAATGCTGCTATAATTTTTTGGGTTCCTTGTAAAATACGAATATCCATCAGTAAAGGATGTTTATTATGGATATGAAACGACATAACTGGAGTTGCGAAAACCGATATTTTACGGTGAGGAATCAAGAATGACATGATTACAATGATAGCAAAAATAATATTTCTTGCTAGCCTAGGCCCCAATTTCAACCACCATCATTCTCAAGCTAAGGTTATTCCATTCATGGTAACAATTTCTAGTGGGACTCAAAATAGGTTTGAACGATTGTTAAAACAGAAAAATTAAATAAATTGCAATTGTTTTGTGTTATGTTTTTGAGGAAATGTTATATTAAACAACAATGACAAAATATTTTTTCATTATATTTTTTCTTTGAAAATCTTACAAGGCTATGTAAGAAGCAAAAATGTGTGAATACACACCAAAATAATCCAATGATAATAATTTTCAGCATATTTTAATTTTTACATTCAGTGAAATTTTACTGACAATGAAAAAGGTTGTGTTTTAAAGCATTCAATATGAATTTAATAAATCGTTGTCTCTTGTTCATTGTTTCATATATAACTTCATGGTTTTCTTAAATTTTGTTGTAATGTGGTAAATACTGTCATACTTCAGGAAACTAGTCTGTATAAAAATTAAGTTGAATCAACCAGCAAATTGTTTAAAATGGAAAACTGATTTCATGTAACTCAACATATCCTCAGTCTTGAAACCTGCAGACAATACTTATGGGCAGGGTTATTTTTAAGGCATTTTAGGGACCCAATTTGGGTCCCTAGAATTGAAAATCGGGTCCTTAGAATCAGAGAAAATTGTCATCGGGTTCTTAGAATCACAGAGAACGGGGTCCCTAGAATCAGCGAAATTGGGTCCCTACAGGTCTATACCGGGTACCTAACATTTTCCTTAAAAAAACCTGCTTATGGGTGAAATGTTGAAAGGTTTAACAAGGGCAGAAAATCAAGAAAACTCTAAACTAAAATAAATAAATCAAATCACAAGTTAAGGCAAGATAAAACTAGAAAATATTCTGTTTTTAAGTAATTAATTTTTTTCACTAAAACTAAAAAACTATATGAGACCAAGTACGTAGCAACAAAACCATAGTTATAGAATCATGCCACAATAACTCAACACAAATCATAAGCATAAAGGCAGTTGTAAGGTTGACAGACATACTCTATGAAAAGCCTTTAAACCAACATCAATATTCTCTTATTATTTACAGTTAGCAAGTGATTGAATTATATATGTACCTAATAAAGAAACTAACATATGCAACTCGGCACTTTCGAATGTGAGTTTGAATTAGGAAGAAATGATAAATTTGGCATGGCACCGTAGTTGAACAAAATTTGACAAGCAAATGGTAAACAAAGTATTTAAATCTTTAAGGCATAACAACTAAGTCTACTAACTTTAATGATAATGCCATTTAAGGTTAATATTTTATCTGTTATAAGGGTTGTATAAAAAATATTATAGGAGTTGTACAAAAAACATCAATTTTAAAATGTAGTTCCACCAAACATTTTGGTTGTCTTTGACCCTGAGTTGCTTGCAACTGGAAATTGTTTTGTGAACAGTTCAATAGTACATGCTAGTGCCATATCTATTCTTTTATTGAGATACCTCAAATACAAAAACTTTATTTATTGTGCCATCAATTGTTTTTTCTTGCCACTGTGTGTAAAATATTGTTTCAAAATTACTGTATAAGGAGTTTCACAATGTGTGAAAGTCACAGTGCACAGTGTTGTTTCAAGTGTATATTTTCTGCTTACATTAGCCCATGACATATGCTAGGAATATAGTAGGTGAGAACAATCAGTAGTGTGGGAAAGAACTCTGCACAATGGATGCACCAAGAGCCATAGATGTACAGTGAAGATGCTTGTGGGTCATAAAATGGCTTGTTAAGAATGGAAGCATGTTATTTATCATTGGCTTAAATGAAACAAAGTGAGTTTATCTTAGGGTCACTTTATAAAGACGCAAAAGTTATGTTGTTCATTTTTAAATCAGTACTCTCCAAAAGGGAGTAAGTAATCAATCAGCAAAATTTTAGTAGGCAATCGATTTCATTTAAAAGTATGCATCTTCAGTCCTGAAAATTGCAAGCAAAACTTACAGGTGAAAAGTTGAAAGGCTGAAGTAAGAGCAGAGAAAGCAAAGAAGACTAAATGAATAAATCAGAACACAAGCTCTGAAATCAAAACATCTTAACTAATTGGTTGATACCACGAACACAACCTGCAACAAAATCTTGAACAAATAAAAACTAAAAAATACATTTTATTCTAATAAATGAATGATTTCACTAAAACATAGAAACTAGCTATATAACTTGTGCAAATGGTCTTACTACTGCACCAATAGTCTTACATTCAAGTTTGATGTGTGTTACAACATAATTTTTGTATCAAAACAGGATTTAACCTTTCTCATTGACTTAGAATCTTATGCCAGATTTGTTCATGTTTTGGTTTTAAAAATGTTACGCAGCCAAAGCTTTTGTTTACCGTGCGAAAGATGAATTTTTGTTTTTATTTGAAAGTGAATGACAAAATACTTGACCTGATTTTGCAAATAATATTTGCTCTATGATTTGTGGAGATTTGTGGAAGTTTTGTCTATGCAGGTTTTTCTAAAAAGTATCTGCTAGTAAAATATGGTGGTAAGTGTGAATGCAGAGTAGAAGTTGAGCACAACTGTTCTATCAAAGGAAATTTAGTAGAACACCAACGATTTGCAAATGTCAAAATATCGATTGTTTCATTTGTTCAATGTTTGTTGTCTAGATGTACTACAAGAAGTAGATGTAAAACAACTGTGTGCTGTGTGATTAAATTGGAACAAACATTCAAAATGGGTTGCGTGCAGTCAAAAGATGCAGTCAAAGCTATTCAAATAGAAAATGGAGAAGTGGTAAGATAAGTTTGAACTCCAAATATTTTATGTGGTTAATAGTCTTGTGAAATTTAATATTACTTAACCATCAAACTTCCATTTGCATGAGGTATGGTTTTATTACAAAGGTCTATTTGTTGATAATAGCAGAAACATTGGGCTTCACAGGAAATATGAAGTAATTTTTTAAGTTTAGTTATGTAATATAGTTAGGATTTTAGTGGATGTTTACATGGGTGTTGGAAGTGGGAGAAATGGGCTTGGAACCCCTTGGATTTTGAGATTTTATATTTTGCTATTAACTCTTTAGTAGAAAAAATATTTTTCTCTTTGTTTCAGAGTTGGTGAAATTAGCCCCTTCTGGAAAAAACCCTTCTGACATCCATGGATGTTTGTGGTCTTCAGCTTGCTACAGCATCCTATTTTGTGGATGTCCAACCTTAAACTGATTTTTTGAAAAGGCACCAAGAATTTAGGGAAAGATACACAGATTTTAATGGTACCTTAAGTTTCACTAATATGAAATGAAAGGAAACCAAGACTCTACTTTTAGGTGAAAAAATCGAGTTTGTGCGAAAAAAAGAAGAGATACATTAATTTATTCTTGACTTCAACCACGGTTGTTCACATGTAGTTTTTTTTCGTTTTAGAAAACTAAAAGTGTGAAGTCTCAAAAAATTAAAGTGACTTCATCCAAAGATCGGGCTTTCACCAAAACGTCCAATGTGGAAGCTACGCAGAAGTCAACCTCAGCCAAGAGCCGAGACAGTGGAATTCAGGAAATGGTAAGGCAGCATCATGAACTCTGTTTGCTGATCCCAGTTGTCCTGTCACTAATGTCAAAAGGTGTACTAAGAGCAAGGTTGGATGTAGGCATAACACACCAGGAATCATGTAATATTGCTTATGCCTGTTGTTTATTTCGGGTGAATTTTAAATACTGGTTTTGAGTATGGATATGATTGAACATAGCCCGGGATGACAGCAGTAAGCATGTAGGGACAAAACATATTGTCAACGCTAGCACAGCTGCGTCCTGTTCTGAACAACTGGTACCAGTTAATTAACTCCTCGGCATTTGTTCGGTTCTTGTGTTTGTAAACTAAACGGTGAAGGAAAAGCCATTCCCTTTTGTGACTCATTTCTTATTCTTTGACCACTGCGGTGCTTCAAACGTGACCACGGCTGCTGTTGAGGTTGTAAATGAAATGTTTGCGTCATATTAAAGTGGACTGCGTGTTTTCTCATCTGCCGGCTCGCGCGCAGGACTCAAGGAGAAATTCGGTTGAAGACATCATCACGGAAGACTCGAACCCTCACTTAATAAAAGGACTTGATGTCGACCGGCGCCCCGAAACGCCAAGTAGGTTTTGACCCCTGTGCGTCGTCGCAAAATAAACTTGTCTGTCAATTTGAAGAGCGGTCACATCGTTCTACGTGATTCGAAAGGTAGAAATACGATAAAACTGATTTTATTCTTTAGCAGCTACATTTTTATCACACTACATGTGCAAAACTGCGTGCGGTTTCCTTTCATCGCAAACAGCTCCAGCATCTATGACGCAACTGCGGTATGTAGCGAGTTGTATTTCGTAACGGGGCAGCGCTGAAAAATAATGGTTGCACCGTTTCTTTCGTGATTCTTTCGGTTGCCATTTGCAGATATTGAATGATTTTTTGCAGATTTTGAAGTTGTTGGAACTCAGTTTAGCCAACGAAGCGCGGGCAGAGTACGATCGAAAGCTATTTTGGCCGAACTGGAAGCTCAAGGGCTTATATCAGGTGACAATAAATTGCGCTCAATAGGCGGTTTGTGCAAAGCCCTCCGAAACACTTCTGCGCTTCGGATACATTTTGTTTAAACATTTAAAGCTAGGGCTGATTCAAGGTGTTTACATTTGTGCTGTCACCACTGCTGCTTGTAAAGTTCTTTTCAAATGATCAGTGGAAATGGAACTGCTTTTGTCAAGACCTAACTTGATCTGTTTCATGTTTGAAAGCGCACGGAGATTAAAAGCATTTCGAAACAAGTGCAGACGTGCCTTGTGACTCTTTTAAAGTTTCCCCCTTTTGTATATTTGCTCCCAAAAACTTTCTTGTTTTCTATATAGTTCTGCTGCGTATCACACCTTGAACATTTCGTGACGCTCTACAGACGCCTTCTAAAGCTTATCATGTTTTCTGTAAAGTTCTTTCTGTTCTGGAAGGCTTTCAGCAATGACCATGCAGTCCAATCCTTGTCTTCCGGGATTTTTCTCCTCAGTGTCAAAGACGCCGTCGTCTGAAAATTTTCTCAAGGCTCTTTAGGGCGACAATGTTTGTGTTTTTATTATATTTTTAAAGCAAATTTTTCTGGGCAGAACACAATTTTGGGGGCCACAAAAATATATCGGAGGCATAGTCCCCAAATGCCCCTTGGCAGACCTGAAGAGCGTCTGTAAGAGGCAAATATCAGAAGCAGCCAAGCAACCTTTGTTCGGTCAAACGTGACATGACGTGTCCACGAACGTAAACGCGCACTCCCCTTTCAGGCACTAAGTTCGAAAAAGGCGGAACAGCGTTCGAGGTCCGGGTCGGGCCGTTGCAGCCCCTGGAACCATTGGCGCCGATCAAAAAACCACCTGCCCGGCTGGAGCGGATGAAGACAGAAACGAAAATGAAGCTAACGAAAGAAGAACTAGAGAAAAAAATGAAAGATGCAGATGAACGACGGAAAGTACGTCTCGGTATATATTTACGTGCTTCCAAGTCTGATAGCTGTGTTTTAAAAAATGAACTTCCACAACGTAGGAAGTAGTTTGTGCTAATATGCTGCGCAGACCAGGGTTGCCAGGTTGGCCTTTTTTAGGCCAAATTTCAGAAATATGGCCTTGTTTAAAAGTTGGTTGGCCTTAAAAACTTCGCTTGATCGTTTGGCTTTTTTACGCTGATAAAGTTTCCTTTGCAGAAAAGTATTTACTGTTCCATTTTTTTCGACAACATTTTTGCTAAACCAGGTGTTGCATGATTTGATTTCGTTTGATTGATTTTTCAGCAAACGTTGCAGAGGAAAAGCCGTTTAGCTTCACAGCTGGCTCGCGACCAGGACATGGACAAGAAGCTTCATTCGCGGAATAGCGACAACGGCGAGGTTGGTCTTCAGGCTCGGCGGTCAAGTCTGATTGCTGATGATAATAATCGTTTTTCGCCAAATCGAACGCACTGCTGATGCTGGGTAGTTGCGCAGTGACTGTAGGATCTCGGTCGCAGATCGGGCTGCTTACTGCGGTTGCTTGTTATGCAACTCAAAGCCATCAATAGGCCCCGAACCCTGTGCCTTCTCTTGGCGCAGACGCTGTGTCATTCTTGATGCCTTCGCGACAGCAAACGTGCAGTCTCTGTGCGGTTGTCTCCACTGGGCTGCTTTTTTACCCCCTTTTGTTGTATCTTTATTACGTTGTTGGCCGCTCGCTGTGACCTTCAAACGGTGTGACTTGAACATGAATGCAAGAAAGACCGACCAGTTACTATTATTGTAATCAACATGTTAAAATTTTAGCTAATTACATCAGTTTTCAGAATCAGAAAGTGAACTACCTTTTTAACGAATACTTTTTTGAAAAAAATGCCTTTTTTTCTGTAAAATCTGTTGCAGTTGTCGCCCTTGGGCCAGAGCCCGATGACGTATTAGCTTAAAATGGCGCATGCCTTTGGAACAGGATAATCCAGACTATCGAAGATTAAAGAAAAAGATTTTAATAAGTTTTGTCGTAATGACAAAAACCCTTTATGTTTTTATATAAAAATATTTTTGCCTTTGAACAGCTGTTCAGTTTTATAAGAATTTGCCTATTTTCGGTTCTCACGATTACTGATGTTAATCAGGGTTGTCTTAATTTGAATTAGGCCTTTGTGTGTCTCTCGTTTAAGTATTACATGTTAGGCCTACATAATCTTCCGTAGCCAGTTTGCTACAACTTTGTTTGGTTTCGCATTCTACCGGATCGACTGCTATACGTTTACCTAGTAGCGTATGTTTGTGCCGCAATGACGACGTTTTTAAGCAATCAATTGATTAAATGCATAAAACTGTTTGATAGCGCGCAAAGCTCAAAGTTACCACCAGGCATGTTCAAACATCTGACTTGACAAATAATTTCAAATCGCATTACGACTGCAGCAGTATAGTTAACCTCACGATTTGCATCACATTCTGTTCGTGCTTACTTGAGTTAAGGCATTTTGTTTTTTTCTGGTCCACGTTCTAAGGCAGTGCCGGATTACGGCTCCGCTGAGTTCAGGCGCGTTTTGAAAATAGGTGTTTTTTGTCAGTGGCCAAAGCGAAAAAAATTTACGTTGCCAACAATTTGGCAAATTTTGTGTACGTGCAATTTTTCATAAATCTCTCTGGTGTACGAATCGAAATATCGTTTCGACTGGGAGGAAACTCGGTAGGAGCTACTGTGGCACTCGTAATCGCCTGCAATATTCCGGTGCTGTTAGTAGGTCGTCTCATTTGCAGTTGGGGTCCCTAACAATCGTTGGTGGTGATAACTTTTTCAGACTTGTTGAATGTGCCACGCACCCATTTTTCTGCTTACGCCCTCAGCAAAGCCTGGCGATGCGCCTGTCACAGACCCGGGTTTCAGGGCTCGCCAGTTCCCAGTTGTTTTCAAAGTGCTTCCTCCCCATGTCCCCGGGAATGCTAGCAATTGGAAACACATCAAATGAACCAGATGCATTGGCCAACGCACAAACTCAACTGAAGTTGCGCTAACGTGCGAAGTTTGGAATGCGACGCGTCACGGCACTTCAGCCACAGCATATCAAGTCGCTGTTACAACTGCCACCATTAACTGAACACCAGTTCTTGATCCGCCGAAAAACTTGAGTAAAAATTTCGGACAAATGTCGTTGGACGATTTAGAGCAGGCAGAAGCCGATCGCCGCTGCGGCGGTAAACAGAAATTTGAAAGTCACGCAAGCGCCGACGCGTGCGAACGGAGATGCCGCAGTATTCGCGGAAAAGACGCTGCTTTGGCGCAACTCCGAAGCCGGCACCTTTTTCGTCATCACCGATCAAATGAAGAGCGCAATCCAGAAGCGCACTGCGGCATGTTCCACGGTGCTGGAGAGGTTTCCTGTTTCGAATGAATGCGATTCATTGTCTGAAGATTTGGGTGCGGCCATCGCAAAGCTCTTGGCATGCACTCAAAGATCCCTGCGACCTCCAATTTCTCAGCAGAGATTCGTCTGTTTATGCGCGCTGACGCAGCGATAACGGGCGCGACGAAATAGCATCAACTGGAATTGCCCTGAAGATGTTTTGAATGCCGAACACTGCTGATGTGCATCTTGCGTTCCCAAACACGAAGGCGAATTTGTTTTTCGCTATCGGCTACAGACTGACCAAGATAAGGAGTTTTTCTCGATGAAAAGTGAGATTTTGAAGGATCAAAAATACGTCAACAACTCGTTGGTATATCAGCACCTCTGGGAATTGAAATAAAATCGCGTCACAAAATTTATTTCTACGGAACTGGCAGCCAAAAAACGCACCTGTTTGTAATATACCTTAGCAATTACTGTCATGCAACGTTTCTGAATTTTCCCAAAAGACAAATTTTGTTGCCAGGTTTCAATGTTTCCACTTTGACCGGTGACAAAAACACCTATTTTCAAAACGCGACCTGCGGGCTCAGCGGAACCGTAATCCGGTGCTACCTTAGAACGTGGAACAGAAAAATGGTATGATACCCTTATATTAACGTCAGTTCAACTGCCGTTGCAGTCTTAAATCGACTTGAACTTCTTCGGATTTTTTACGGTCAGGTCAAACGTTTTGAACATGCCTGGTGGTAAGTTCGAGCTTTGCGAGCTATCAACCAGTTTTATGCGTTCAATCAACTAATTGCCTGATTGTGACGTTGCTGAACGAAAGCTGCATACCAACGTGGGCCTTTTGATTAAGTGGCATTCGCAACGAATGTTTGCGCATCGCTCTTTCAAGCCATATTTCATTGAGATTGTGAAAGTTTGCTCAATATCTTACTGTTTTATGGGTAAGTACAGCGAAGTGAAATGGACACAAGAAAGTAAAGAAAAACAAAACTTAAAGAAGGCATTTTTGTGACAAAATTGATCCTAGAGTCCATTTAAAATCATTTGAAAAAAACTTGTTTATCTATTTTTATGTTTTCTCCATGCGAGAGGCTTCAAACTAGTCCACTGTGTGCACCAGTGGTTTCCAACCTTTTTTGATGCATTCCTCCCTTTGCTCATTTTGGAACTTTTCATTCTTCCCCTATTCGGGTTAATAGGCTAGTATTACCTACAGTTGGAACAATGGTCTTTATTGACGACAATAACTTGATTAATAAAAGTGGGACAAAAACAATGTGTTGTCAAATAATGGCACTAAAGTTTGTCAACAAAACGTGTGATAGTCTACTAAATAACTTACAAATATAAAGTGATATAACCAGGGCTACCAATATTTTGACCTAAAAACTTAAAATTTTGACTTTATTTTGACCTATAAATTTTCTGCGCTTGCAACTGCAAAATAATTCAGGCTTAGGTGTTGAGGTTAACCCAGAAGCATAATCATGCACTCTATGCTTCGAAACTTAAAATATTTAGTTGTGTAACTTTGGGCATGATATATTGATAAGTACATAAATAACTACAGTAGAGTCAAACCTGAGAACATCATAAAGTTGAAACGTTATATTCATAATGGATTGAGCATTTACCAAACCTAGTACTGTAAGACCACGTTTCTTGCCATACCATGCCTATCCTACATACTATTCAATCGTCCAGTAGTTGGCAA
>JGI24158J21664_10014825_pt1 | contig 10204 bp, 6 predicted proteins | sample Ectturendosymbi3_FD_21664 | JGI IMG/M metagenome (IMG submission 21664) | reverse complement strand
TCTTGTCGGGCACAAATGGCCATGACATTTAATTGTCATGGACCGCAAGGTTCCAGACGAAGAGGAAAAGAAAAACCCGACAAAAAAGAAATCCTCTAGTTATAAAGGGTAATTAAAAATAACAATGAACACTGAATAAAAACCATGATGCACATGTGGATGTGGTATTGGAAGGTTAACACAGTCTTCTCGAAAAGACACAATTTTACAGATGTACTTTCATTAACATACATCCATTACTTGCAAGAGTTGAAACCACAGAAAATACATTATTACATGGCAAGCAAATTATTTTTTAAGCTTTTTTATGCCGTAAGCCAATTACATTCACTACAGGAAATAATTGCAACAAGGTAAAAATTTTAATTTTGGTGTTGCACAAACATTACATTATGTTAACTAAAATATTAAGACTTTATGAGAGTACATAAAATGAATGTTTTTAGTGTCACACCAGATTGAATTCTTTTTCTTTTTGGTCAATACACTAAAATCATTGAGCAAATCAAAGAAAAACAAAAAAACTTTTTTCAACATGCTTTTAGTTTTACCCCTTTACTTATCTTCAGGAAGATGTTCNCTTACACTTGTTTGCCCAAAAGTGTGGTCTGCAATACCAGACTCTGTTAAATCTTCTGCCCACCTTTACCTTGAAATGGCAACTTAAGAAACACTTCTCACATGAAAAAGATACATTGCCNAATTATGTATTTNAGTAACATTTTACTTTATGAGGAACAAAATGCTGTTGTCACTACTTTTAGTAATTTCAACAATGTTAGTTGTTGTTCTGCATGAATCTTCATTTTTTGTTTGTTATTCTTTCCTGTGGCACAACCCATTTTTATGCATAAAATTACACTCCATACTTTTCTGTTTCCTTTTTGTTTGTATCATACTTCATCACTTATTTCTTTATTTTTTATACTGTGTATAACATTTTTGACCAGGTACTAAATTCCCTCAATTCACAAGATACTCTCTTTTGTGTATATAGGCATGCTCTCTTCACCATTTTTTCCTCACCGTGTTCAGCATTTGTTTGTTTGTTTTTCTAACTATGCTCACTTTATTTTCAACTGTTGTTGGTTAACACTTGTAAGTAAGCAATAAACGGGGTTGGAAGACTAGATGACAGCCACGGTCCTTCGCCAATCTTATGTGACACAGTGACAATCTTTGTTTACAATACATTGATCAATTTTCTTGACATGGTGATTTCATTTATTCTGATTTCCACCGACAAACAGTTACATTTCTGCACAATAGCTTTTTGTATTGTTTCTGATTATTAGCTGAGTCCTATGAAACAATAAATCAATCAATCAATTTGTGATTTCATACTTTGAGTTGGTTGCATTTTTCTATATTGTATATTATGTTCAATGATATGTGTTTGGTTACTGTTTAACAGCACACACCTCATTTTGACTCTATTCTAGAATACACATTGCATTACAGATTACAATAAAGTTAGCATTGGAGTTCCACACACGCAAACATTCATCACTGATGCAACTACACCACTAACAAACAAGCAGTAAAGCATATGATTCATTCTGAGTATCGTCATCACAGTGGCATGGTTACACAAAGCATAATTGGGCAATAAAAGCTGGATATGAATGAAGAATTCTGACACAAAAAAATGTGTTTGCCATGTCAAAGCTATTAACCATTAGAATTTTGGGTATGTATGATAGTGTAATGATGATGGTTGCAACTGTGATTATTGTGCCAGAAACAAGTGAATTTACGTCAACACAGGAGTCTAATGCACCATCTCACTTATGGGAAAGAAAAATCATGTGTGAAGCTGTTTGTTTGCAGTTAGTGTATTATGTTCCGACATGTTTATACTTCAACATAAAATAATTTTTGTTATTACTTTAAACCATTTTCAATTTTGCATTCCGTTAGTAGGCCTACAGGCCTAATCTATAGGGTAGATCATTTAATTGGCCTCAACGTTTGTCATTCACTTTTCATGATATACTATATACCTGGAAGTTTGATGCAATACATAGGGCTCATAGTGCACAAACAACCACTATTAAATATACACAGGTAGTTTTTGTAAAAGTATCGGATCACAAACACCTTGCCCAAACCCTAATGCAAACACATGAAAATTCTGGTGTGATCCCCAAGTAGCCATTAACTGCAAAAACAAGCCGTAACGAATTATAATAAGCTATTATAAATTTCAAGTTTTGTATGCATCTTTTCAACTTATACTTACACTTGCACACTTTTTCCATCCATGTGGCATTTTGGTTCAGGTCAGTTTATAGCGATTTTGACTTGTTACAAGAATTACCTTTAGTCTAATTCCTATGCCCATGATTCTTCAAAGCTAAATTGGAAAATTATGTTGGTGTCATGACTCATGAAAATGTGCGCCACCAGACTGCCACCTATATGATAATGTGTTTATAATCTGGTGGCAAAAATCAATAAGCACGCAATACCATCTGTGCAAAGTTTTTTTGTTTCTATACTGCAAGGTGCTCTTTAAGAATCAGAATGAGGCTATTCTGTCACCCTTGGACAATCCTCCCAATATGCAAATTAAGGTTGCCACTACGGAAAATCTTTATGCAAGTATCTCACATCATTATGCATGGTATCTAAACAATTGTGACGTCTATCTCCATTTATAGGGGCAGTCAGATTAAGCCATTTCATTAAATATCATACCTTTATTTTGTGCTATGTAGGCATAATAAGGATGCCATTACTGAAAATGTAATTTTCATCCATATCTCAATAACTTCGTGGCCAGGGTTGCCAGATATTTTCCATAGCTAATGGCCAAAATATTCATGAAAAATAATAAAAATGGCTGTTTTTGAAAAAACTTTGGCCAAAAATAAAAAATTGTTTCAACTATAGTAATTTACATTTTCATAGGAGACACAAAATCTTTGGAGGGCAGTATATTTTTGCCATAAATATTTAGTTTAATTGCCAAAGAAGCAATCTTAACTCTCAGCAATTTCTGCCATGAACTTAAAATTGCATATTACAATTTGTCTTTCTTTATCTTAATAAAACTTATAACCACATATTTGACATTACTGTAGATAAATGCTTTCAAATCTGATCCATTGTCATAAAAAGTATGAAATTAATTTTTCACTCCAACAACATTATCTTGAACTTGTACTCTAATATATGAACAGGATATTGATATGAAATCCAACAATTGCATGAAAACCATCACTAAGCCCACATATATGAATAGAGAGATAGGAGCACATGAGAGCAAACACTGAATCATATGACAGGTCTGACTGCAACACTTACAGTAAAACATCAACTAACTGCGAAAGCTAAACAATTACTACACCTGAAGATATTGTGAGTACTATTTCTGGTGTTACTATAAGAGTAGTGATGAGAAACTTCTAACAAACAATGCAAAATGCTTCCTTTAATATAACAGTGGTGCTTAAAGTTTTTTCGTTGCAACACCTTTGGAAATGTTTGCTGGACTTGCGACGGACCAGCAATATGAATTCAATGAAAACACATATTGTCAATGTTTTATTCATTGATGACAGAACAAAAAAAAATATGCATCATTTAATGTGATACGTCGGCTTGTTTATTCACTATTGAGTCAAACCTTGGAAAAACTTGTGAAACTGCCACTTGCATTTACCGTATATACTCGCACATAAGCCAACTTTAAAACTCAAAAAAATTATCAAATCAGGGTGTCAGCTTATACGCGCATAAATCTGAATTCACACAAACGAATTGACATGACGCCACTTATCAGATCACGCAATATCACCGATATTACCATTCAGTCATACATACACAGCCATAAAAATTGAGACTACACNAAATAAAGTTTATTCTGACAAACTACAACTCAATTTTAATATTAAANTTAACTGTCATGAACCTTCATCAGTGCATTGCATATTGATGCTCTTTTGTTATTAGCCCAAACAACACACCGTGGTATTTTGGGAGTCAGCTTATATGCAAGTTTTTGCAAAATTCCTCATTTTGGGGCAGTTTTTTAAGGGTTAGCTTATACGCGAGATCAGCTTATATGCAAGTATATATGGTACCTCTCAAGGTCTATCCGTTATCAATTTTGGTTTTAATCACGATCATGGTAGAATATCCTGCTTTGAATAAATACAATGCAATGAAACGAAAAACTATCCATAGAGCTTTTTTAACCAAAGCTGGGTATTCGTCATTCAATGAAATCCAAAAATTGTCAGATTTCCTGAAGTAAACTTTCTTTTCAGGGAATCATCATAGGCAAGATTAATATAGCCACTTCTTTTTCAATGTGATTGTTTCGGGATATGTTACATTCTAACAATTCAACAAGTCTTTATAGAGATATTATTTTTTCCCTATTGACAAAATGTCTGGGGGCCGTAGTGTACAGACCCCTGGGATAAAAGACAATGGGGTAGGTTGCACGAAAGGATCACAAATCCATTCACATTTTGACAAATTATTCAGGAAATACTTAGTAAATTTGAACAGGAGCTTAGACAAATGCTGCAAAAATTTACAGGCAGAACCATACATTTATTTTCAAGTAAATCATTATAAAGCGGTACCAACTTTAACTGTTAAGTACCTCATCTATCATCATACTTACAAGATCGATTGCCAGGCAGTATGAGCTCCTCAGCAATGTTGTGAGGCTTTTTAGACTCAGCAATTCTGTGCACAACTTGGTAGGATGCTATTAAAGCCTTTGTTGGAGATTGCGTGATTGTGAAATGGTAGACACTTGCCCTTTCAAATCATTTATTTTCCAAAAACAACTACCTTGTGATATTCACAAATTGTGTACGTGATGGTGTTAAATGGCATTAAAGCTTATTTGGTAGCATGCTTTCACTGGCCAATACCTTGCTGCAAACAATAAACTGAGGTTTTTCCTCAGTTTGTTGTTTTTTTTAGTTCTGCAAGATAAATCTGAAACCAAAATCTAAATAATTATAGTTGTACCCAGTATTTTTAATCGTGGATTTGCGTTAGTTTTTTGTTTACATCAACTTTAGAACTGTCTACTGTAGTCTTCATTTGTCTGATGTGAAGTAAATTAAAATTTATGGAAGGCGTTTGTTAGTGAACAATAATAATAGTTACGTAATTCTGAGATAGTAAATATAGGTTATCTATTGTCAGCATTATCGCACTTGAAAAATATAATTGTTCTTGGGTAAAATTATAAAACTGCACAGAATTCTACTATTTCTAGCTCATTGAATAAAACTGCAAGTTTACTTTTGTGCAACGCCCTTAGAAAATTAAAACAACGCACCAGAGAGTCACAATGCTCAGTTCGAGAACCATGGTACTATAACATCATCAGTCACACAAATGGGTACAGCAATCTTCCGATATAACTCTTGCATCTACGTAAGGCAATCATAACATTGACTTGTACAAAATCTACTGATTGCAAGGGCTAGACAGTGGTATTCAAATGTGTGCCATTTGGCTCACTAACAGAGGAATTTTTAATTCCGAGAGGAATTTTGTTCAAACAGGGAAAAAGTGGGGAAGGAAAAGTTGTGGATGGAAAAACTTTTAATTTTTATTATTTGTTGATTCAACACAAAAAACTGCACAACCAGGTTGGCTTAGATGGGAACATCTACAGTACAAAATGACAAACTGCTTTAACTACAGTAACTGACGTTATAGATGTATTTGCTTGGTTCATAACCATCTATTGTTTCTTCACAGTAACTAGTGTGGATATTTGCAATTATCTTTTTTGTAATTTTTGTTGGTGAGTAATTGACTATGTTTGAGCTTGTAAAGGGGGAACATAAAAAATTATTTGAAAACCACTGGGCTAAATCATTCCTACACACAAAGCAACATGAAGTGTCAAATCCTGCTTTAAATTCAGGAAAAACAATTGGCTGTCAGCTTCATGCTAAAAGTCTTGTAAAACATTTCACAGCTTAATCAAAGCAATACATTGCATGCCTCTGCACTAATCTGATTTATTTTTTACTTCTGTTAGCTGTTTACATCAAAATTTTACATTAGAATTTCTCTCCCACTGCCAGATCCCCATACACAGTATGATGAGTAAATGACATTATAGTTGGGGTGCTGCTGAAGTGTTTTGCTCTTCTCAATGTTAATTGTGTGCTAGCACCTACTCTGTAATGCGCTATGACTAACCATTTTTTGCTCTTGTGTTATTCGATTGTTAGCAATCTTGGCGATCTTAAGGATTTTGTGGTATTTACAGATGTCCCAGATTTGTAGTTCAGGGTTTAGGTTTGAGGTTTAGTTTTAGAGGTTTAGGTTTAAGTTTAGGGGTTAGGTTTACGGTTTAGGTTTTGTACATTTCTACTGTACCAATCGTAATAAAGTCTACTGTACACTCCTTGTGCATTACTCTCATGTTACAGATGGCAGACAAATAAGGTTTCAAAAATGACAGTTGCTGGTGGATCTATAGCCACTGCCTTTTGAAAAAGGAAGTGGCTATAGCCTATAGGTNCACCAGTGGTGGCATAGTTCGAATGAAACACTGAGTTTGTAACTCTAACANCACTGTTGTCATTGTAGTCTAGCAGATACGTCTATATGTCTGCTATGTAAATGGTTTTCAGTCCAGCTCTCACCATGGCGCATTTAGCTCTCACCATGGCACATTTCTTTTTAGAAGTTGTGGTTGCACTTTTCATGGGACCGGTTTTTCTTTACTTTTTTCAAAAGTTTCCTAACTTTTCTGTTCAGATTTACAATTTAGAGTTTAGTTTTTTTCCATAACGGTTTAGGTTTTAGGGTTTAGATTTAGGAGTTATTTTATGCATGGGTCAGATTTTGGGTTTATTAGGTTCGGGGATTGGATTAGGGTTTCGGTTTAGGGATTAGGTTTTGGGGTAAGATTTAGGGGATAGGTTTAGGGTTTAGTACGTTTCTAGCAAGCGTAGTGCAGTCGACTGCACACTTGTCATGCATTAGTTAGTTAGTGTCACGTTACAGGCGGTGGACTAATAGGTTTTCATAAATGAAGGTCCACTGGCGGACCTATACTTATACAAGCCACTTTCCTGCAAAAACAGTCCACAGAAAAAATATTTGACCAAACAACCATGAAAAAGGCCAGCCCAAAAATCGTAGGGACAACCAACCTGAAATAAAATACGGCCGAATTGAAATTTGACTGCAAAACAGCCAATCTGGTAACCCCAGGTTAACCCCCAAAGGGACACCTGTAAATAATCCCACAAGATCACTAAGATTGCTAAGACAAGACAATTAAGATTGCTAAAATAAGTCCAAAATTNCTAAGATTAGTAAGATCGCTAAGAGTAAGATTAATTTCTGATCTTTGCATTCATCACGATTTTAGTAATCACAGCGATCTTAATGATCTTGGCGATCTTAGCCATCTTAGCAATCTTGTGGTACACACACCTGTCCGCTGAAAGTCACCAGGTAGGCGTGGCACCAGTATGCTGTGCGGTATAGTATTGGTAAACACCAATGTTAGCCTACTTGGATAAATCAGGGCTCCCATTCTGTAATTTCTAATAAACCTAGATTGCTTGCGAAAAAAAACGTTTGTCTACCAAAAAGAAACAGAAATGCAAAAAGACACATGAATGCAAATACATGAGGATAAATGGTTATTAAAATACTGATTTACTTATAGTTCCTTTTTTAGATTTGTGTCTGCAATATTAAAATTAACATTTAGAACAATTTTCTGTTACTCAAAACATTTTATATTGATTAATGAAGCTGATAACACAATCCATTGTTGACATCTTTCACTTTTCAAGCTATATTAAAATAGTTGTCGTTTTGCTGGCTTCTTGACAATGTTTGTTTTGCATTTGCCGTAACAGTCTTGGTTTTAGCAATTTTGTTTTTGTTTTAACATGATCAACAACAGTAAAAATAGTTTTTCTAGTGATGCAGTAAAATTTGGCAAACTGTAAATATGGCCATTAAATCATAAAGTATTGCAAACTCTAAGTTTATCTAAGCCATCTTTGATGTTACGCCAATTATACTAGAAATCAAGGACATTTAATTGGACAAGAACACATGACATGTTTAAACTTGAGTTGATATAACTTCTTTAACCTCCAGCCCGTTTTTTTGCTGAGACGTTTTCGTCATTTTTCTCATGTTTGTATTAAAATTAGCGATAACAACATTCACGAGTTTACATTTTAGGACATTAATGACCAAATTGACTTAATTTTTTTTTTTTTTTGTCATAAAAAGTTTGGTCTATGACAGAAAAATGACCGAAAATAACCTAGCTTCCAGCTGATCTTCAGGCACAAGATGGGCAAAATGTAAGGCCACATTTGCCATTGAACTTGGATCTTTTGTGAAATCTTGAGCTGCAAAGCAATCTAAAATTCCTAAGCTTCAAATCCTTTCCTTACTCTAACGCAAATTGTTTTTTAATTTGCATGAGGGCAACCAAAAAATTTGAACATTCTGTTGTAAACTTTGTCTCATCAAATTCTTCAGCTGGTGTCTGTGATAGCAACCATTCATGCAAATGCAAATCTTTCACACTTGTTTATACTATAGTATTTGTTATTCGTTCGCGTCTGATGTAATCCGGCCTTTACTTCTGATCTGATGTACGTGCAACTGCATGGCTATCTGTACTGGATGGAAAGCACCCAACAGTATTAGGTAATGATATTGATACTGGTGTAAAACCGACTGAAGACGTTTTGTTTCACTGATGTAAGCACTTTTTTTTCACCTGATGTTCGCACGTGAACACTGCAATGATGACCAGAATATATTATATGTTTATTTTACTATTATAATTACTATAGGTCGTTGCCAAATTTTTATCTTCAAAAAAAAAACAGATTTGATGGGATTTTTCACAATTAATCCTAGGTACCCAGATGGACTAAAAAAAACAGATCTGGANGGAAAAAAACAGCAATGGGAGCCCTGGGCTAAATGACTTCAGAAGGGGAATTACCAAAGCCGTAACTGAACTTTTGAGAAAAATNACAATCAACAGTGTTGCCAACTTTTCTTANAACCGATAAACGAGAGATCATTANTATCCGGTGTCGAGCGAAATTTCTGACTTGCGAAATATTTGACTTCACACCTTGTACACATGCACAGAGTAATATTCTACATCCCAAATATGCTGATAAAATTTTTNATTAGGGCTTAGGACTTCGTGTNNAGGTAAGTGTGTCGNGATAGGGTTAAGGTCAGGGTGAGAAAAAGAAAAATAATAGAGGTCAACGCCTAATCCGAAAATNTTCAATGGTTAAACTTTTTCCCGTGCAAATTGCACTGCAATAGCTTGTTGCGAGTACCTGAAATCTAACCAAAATGTTTCAATTTACACAACATACACCAAAAAAGTAATTGTCAGACTTTATGTCTCTATTCTGAGAAGCAAAACAACTGAAAAACAACAAAAGGTCAGAAATTTAGCAAAGGTCAGAAATTTCGCTTTACATTGGTTTGCCGGTTGGATATCCGGCAGGATAGTGAGTTTGCAAAAGGGTACGATATGCAAAAACAGCTTTAAAATGGGAAACGGATACGGATAAAGATATCCGAAACGTTTTTCTCGATATATATTTTGAGGATTCAGACTCTTGGAAAAAGTTGCACATTGCAACTTGCACAATCATTTATTTAGTATCTCCGAAAGCATCTTTTCAGCCTTCTGTGTCATGACTCCAAGTCTGTCTGTGGTGTAATCTCAGTACCATAGTGCAGTTCCATGCCCTATTGATTGAACAAGCCAACTTTGTCAGCATGAGTATGTTGCTGGTGTAGAAAGATAGGGCCCTTTCAGTATACATCATAGCAGTTGTTTGCTACGCACCTCGACTAGGGTTAACTAGAGTTGGCCTACTATGTTCTGCAGTCTAGACTAGGGCTTCTCAAACATTTTTGTACCGCGACCCCACTTCAAAACGGAGTTTTTTATGCGACCCGACTGATGGGTAGCCTACAGTCAATGATACTTGTAAACGTACTAACGTACCATTAGAAACCTCCAGCATTGGGGTCCGCAGGGTGGGGGCAAAACGGGCATTAGCTACCCATGGAAATTAGGACTTAAATTGGCGCCAAAATTTCTAGAAAACATGAAGTTAGCAGGTTATTCCGATTAATTGATTTGATTCTTGCAGGGGCAGCTTATTTGCCGGTATGACAGTCTGCACAA